>Ga0209091_10000185_pt1 | contig 61491 bp, 81 predicted proteins | sample ArcticOcean_MG_C_6_FD_187438 | JGI IMG/M metagenome (GOLD analysis project Ga0209091, IMG submission 187438) | Marine microbial communities from western Arctic Ocean - ArcticOcean_MG_CB8_128 (SPAdes) (version 2) | ecosystem: Environmental > Aquatic > Marine > Oceanic | place: Arctic Ocean...
GAAGGCCCGACAGCAGAAGCAACAGCAGGTGGACTTCATTCACCTTCTTCTTTTGACATGACTTGGGAAGATGGAACGGGTCAATCATCGGCTTCTATTCCTCCAAATGAAATTGCATGGGCAGAAAATACAGGATTCCCAACATGGGCTAAATTGGGCGCAGGTATCGCTGTGCTTTATGGTGTCGGAAAGGTGATTACGGCAAGAGTTTCGGAACAAAAATCCGCAGATAACGCAGTAAAAGCCCGAAAAGGTTGCTGTGGCAAGTCAGCAGAAGCCAAAACTGTTCGCAAGAATTCCGAGTTTTCAGTAGGTCAAATTAACCCTGTGGTAGTTGAGGGTGAAAGTGATGTTCATGGTGCAGAAGAGGTCAAATTATCAAAGCCGCATCAAGGCCCACAGTCCACTCATTATTCTAATGAACGGCCTTCTCAAAAGATGTGGTGATTTATGACTGAAAGGATGCGAGATGCTTATGTTGTTCACGACCAAAATGGTTACACAGACTTATTGCCATCACAAAGCGAAGCACCGATGAGTATGGGAGATGGGACATTTATGGCAGACAACGCATTTAGAGAATCGCTTCCAATGATGAGTTATACTCCCGAAGAATTGGGTATCAATATGGCGGCATATCCAATGCAGACAGATACGGCTTTAGCATTAGGTTCTAAAGATTTATCATCATCGGGCGATATGAAATCAATGAATCCACAGCAAGAGGCTATTGTTCAAGCATCAAGCAATCCATTCCTCGCCGTAGTTCAACAAGACGAACAAGACGGTGGTGTTCAATTTAGTGCAGAAAGTTCAATAACTTCATGGGTTGATAAAAATTCCACAGCCTTATTGATTGGTATTTTACTTTTTGGTGCAGGTTGGATAGCAAAGAGCAAGTATTAGTCCTTAGATAGTGAAACCGACAATCTTTAAGTATGACCCCGTTCACGCATGATTGGCGACCCGGCGACAGGATAGCGTCTATTGCGGTGCGACAATCAGTAGCGGAAACGGGTTTAGGCACAATTCAACGAGTCCTTCTTGAGAGGGCAATTGTTCTTTGGGATGATGGCGAACATTCGGAAGAGAGATTACAAGATTTAATCATAGCGGGTTATGATGGTTCAAAGGTAATTAAATCCGCCGAAACATTTGGTCAAAGGGGTGGTGAGACTTGGTGGACGGGTCATTTTAGTTTAGTTGAAGACCCATCTTCCGAAGTTGCTATCAATGAAAGAATCAAAATCAATCAAATGTTAATAACGGGTCTTCCTTTGGATATTGATAAAGGTTTGAATTGGGGTTCTTTTATCAATGAAGGGTTTGCACAGGGGTCTTGAATACAATGAATTGGAATGCTGTTCAAAAGTCTTTACGACAATTCGCAGGTATCAATCTTGACAAGAATCGCAAGATTCCGTCAAATTGGGTCGTAGTTAAGGAAGAGATGGTGATAGGGGATAATAGCACATTTATTGTTCGTATGGCAGTTTTTCCCGAAACCTTTACAGGATTTTCTAAGGGTATAGGCCAACAAAATAAAAGTGTAGGTAAAAATCTTGGTATAGAAATTGAAGTTGAAGACATGGGAACGGGAGAATATGGTTCCGACAGAACATTTTCCGACATTTCCTTTGACCGTCAAAATGAATTTTTCCAAGAGGCTTTAGGAGTTATTTCAAGAACGATAACTTCTGTTTCATCAATTTCGGCCCCACAAGAAAGACAAGGTAGTTTATCACAAGTAGGTGTTCAAAGAAACCCTGCCGATTGGATGGTTGGGGATAAAGTCAATGTAGCGAGAGAATCCCTTGACGCAGGTGGCTTAACTGTTGGTTATGTGGTTAGGGTTTATCCAACATCTGTTGATGTATTATTTCCACCCGATGAATATCACGACATTGGTTGGACTGTTGAAGAAGAAAAAGATGATTTGATTTATACGGGTCACGATAATAATTGGAGAAATGTCGTAAATAAATGGTTAAAAAAGCAATTTTACGCTGATGGTATCAAAATTAACGAGAATCCTCCTTCTTGGACTAAAATGATTTCTTACGATAAATCCCAATATAAAAGGCATATTGGTGAGCCATCCCCGATTCCGATTACTGCTGATGTTTGGACAGAAGCAGAACGGTTTAGAGATAATTTAATTGATGTAATGACACCATATAGGCTTTATGATGAACCCATTACGCTTCAAGACATTCAAGGAACGAGTGCAATTGAAGGATTTCAACCCATGACGGCAAATCACCGCCGCCGTCTTTAGATAACAAAACGGACAATGAATTATTATGTCTAACGGTGACGATGCGATGACTTCGGCGGAATTCGCTAAACTCATGGGTGCATACCCCGAACCTGCGGGCAATCCATCACCTGCTTACGGTGGTTTTATGGATAACTCCGCCGCTAACTTTTCATGGGTTCAAAACAATGATTATTTTGGTGCAGAAGGGGTTCACCATGATGGCGGGCGAAGTGATGGAGGAAAATTCCTTTCAAATTGTTGTGATGGCGATATTACCACAATGGATGGTAAAATGTGGAAATGTATGAAATGTAATTCTCCTGTTGAAGTGGATGTTGATGAATTAGACGATTGGTATTATGGTAATAAGGAAATGACATCATTTAATGCCGAAGATAAATCGGGTTATCGTGCTGAAACTTGGACAGAAGATAATGTGTGCTTGAAATGTAATAGTCCTTTTGACGGCTGTTCATGTGAGCGTTGTCCTCAATGTGATGAATTTTGGAATGATGGTTGGCTAAATTGTGATGAGTGTTTTTCTTGTGATGGTTGTTGCCGAGAATCATGTCCTCGTTTGTGGGGTGCAGAATCATTTAATGCAGATTTATTCCACCGTATGTCAATGGATATGCCCGAAGAGATGTGGAGTCGTCGTCATGACCAATTGAAAGGGGAGCGAGGTAATGTTCACTTTGATTCGGGCAAGATTGTTCGTGTTGATGATGAGTATTATATTGTCATTAAAGCGAATCAACAAATGGGCATAAAAAATGTATATTACAGGAATAGGGATTTTAAACTTGGCCCATACCCATATACAGCAAAAGGTTGGAATAATGGTTATATGAAATGGAAGCAAGTTCCGCAAAGAGGGAGAGATTGGGCAACCGAAGTCCAAGAAGCATTAGGTGATTTCACAGACGGTTATCGGCCTACTTCATGGAATAAAGGAAAGGGTGCAGAAACAGAATATCATGGTCTTTCTGCCGAAGAATACTATGCAGAATTGAATGAGTTTTATGCCGATATGGAGGAATTAACAGATGGTGTTTCCGCTATTAAAAACCGATTTGGTGATTCCGTAGGTATGGTTCAAGTGGATGATGAAGATTTAGAAGATGTGTCCGTTGAAATTACTGATACTGATGGTGGCGTTGTCTATGAGGGTATTTTGGCAGATGAAGTTCCCGACATGGAAGAGGAAGATTATTACCTTGCTGAAATGAAGAAGCCATCATTATTAGCCCTTGCACTTGGCGTAGGTGCTGTCTTATTGGGTGGTTCTCTTTTGAAAGATAAACTTGTCAAAAATGCGGATAATGATATTCAAGAAGTATTAGAAGATGACCCCGAATTGATTGAGAGTCCAAACATGGGAGATTTAAGCCCTGCGGATTATGAGGAATTGGTTGTTGAATCCACCGGATATGCAGTTGATGTTATTCCAATGAGTCTTGATGGTGCTTTCATGGGTAGTCGGTTTGCGGCTTTGCCTACGGAACGCTATGTTGAATACAACGACCCCGGAATTGGCGCACATACAGACATAGCATTAACTCGTAATGAGAATTTCCTTGAACCCGAAATGGCGATGGTTCAAGCGGCGGAAGGCGAAAATGTTGTTAAAGAGACTCAAGCACCCGGTCAATCACCATATCTTAGTATGGATGGACAAGAGCCGAAGGATTTCAGTTATCGTGTTTTGAAAGAGACACACCCTGTTTCACTTGACCCTGCGGTAGTTCCATTTATTCCACAGTCTATGGCGGGCTACACAGGAAATGATAATCGTCCTCCATCGGTGTATAATAAAATGTTTAATCTTGGGGTTCTCGGTCAAACGCCTTTATTTGTTCCCGGAAATAATGATGATATTGGTTCAAGCCACACAGGTTCAAGGAGAGCGACTCCGAGCAAGATGGGTAACATTGGTGGGCCACTTTCGGATGCTGTAAATGCTTCTTATACAGACGGCCAAACCTCAAAGTCACTTGCTCAATGGTCAATTGAGAATAAAGTTCAACAAACTTCCGATACGGAAGCGATGGTAATAGATAGGTCTTCGGGTAATACTAAGCGTATTCGGAGGGTTTGAAATTGGCAGAATATATTTTAAGTGGTATCATTACGGATTCAGTAATGAAGAAAGATGAAGACAGCGATGCTATTTACATAGTTAAGGCTGACAGTTTATCAAGTGAAGATATGGTAAATTATTCACCATTTAATCTCGCCTTAATTGTTGGTCAAAAAGACTTTTATAATATGATTGTTAAGAAATTAGTTGGTGGTGTCAATACGATAACTTCAACGGGTGTCAAGATGATTGGCAGTATGCCGTTACCTGTGGAGAAGACTTATACAGTTGGTGATAAAATTACTGCCGATGGAGTTTATTCATCCGATGATGAGGACGGTTTCGCAACAATCACCCAAATACTAAATATGGCAGATAAAACCGATGTTAATGAATTTCTTAATTATTTTCAAAAGGTAAATAAAGAACATAATTATCAAGTAAAATATGCTGAAACTGTTGAAATGGCCGCCGAAGATGAAGAAGTTTTTGGTAATGGCTATGAAACCTTCATGGCTGAATTAGGGATGAGTTATTACCCACAATCTAAGATGTATGAATCTAATGTTTGACTCGTTGGTTTTAGATAACGGAACGGACAATTGATTATCATGTCGGATTTTAATTCTTTGTATGGGGAAGATGAAGCCACTGATTATGGCGCAGATGGCATTCCTGTTGATGCCGAAGAAGTAGGGACTATTCAAGAGAACATTACACAGGAGATGGGTGATGCTGTTTTATCTAATCAAGGAGATGCTTTAGGTGCAGAAACCCAAGATGTTCCCGAACCCCTTGCACCTTTAGATGTAACAGGGCAAGATGGACCATTACCTGCCCCTACGAATGAACACATGGGGAATTCGTCCGACCCACTTGAACACTTCATGGAAGCGCATTCCGAAGATTTCCGAGATGTTTCGGGTATGAATCTTGCTGATTACGAAGAATGGTTATTCAAATCCGAGAGTGAAGCGGGTGAATTAGCCGTTGCTCGTATCGTTTCTAATTTCAAGGCATCGGGATATGATGTTAAGCCCACTTATGCGGCTGTCGCAGGTGCTACTTGGAGTCGTATGAATTATGCGGGTGAAGACCATACTCAAGCATTAAATGGTGTTGAAAGGGCTTCCGTTGCTCAATTGCATCCACTTGTTGTTGAGATAGAATCCGAAGGTATTACATCTTTAATTGAGACTGTAAGAAAGGCTGAAAGTCAAGCGGGTGATTACCGAGCAGAAATGATTACACAGATTAAATCGGAGATGGCCGCCGAACAAGAAACCGCTAATAGCGCAAAATCGGAGTTAAAAGCGGAAAATTGGACAGGTTCTATCAAAGAATACCTCAAACCTGCGGCCCTCATCGGCACGACCATAGTTGGATTCGGATTGATGAGATGGTGGAAGTAATGTCTATTGATGAAATCAATTTGGTGGCAAACTCCCGATATAGTATATCATTACCTACCGAGTTATCAAACGGTAAATTTGATGATAGGGAATACTATCTTTGTAATGAACATTTTATTATCACTACTGATGATGAGGATTTTGTTGAGCATAAGGTATGGCGGATTTGGGATATGGATGCCCTAAAATATGTTTCATCCACGACTACTTCATTAGAAGAGGCAATTGAAATTGTTGAACGAGAGACTGAACGGCAAATAGGTATTGCGTATTCTTTTTGGGGTGGTGATACGAAATTGGGTATCCATTTACTTAATGACCGTCAATTAAGTTCTATGAAATATAAATTAACTAAACGAGAAAAAGACATGGTAATAGACAGGACTCCCACCACACCCTATGCCGATGAATGGATTCCGTTAAGGTTAAGGGAAGATAAGGGTCAATATCTTATGGGAAAATTACCTTGTCCCACTTGTGGTTTTCGGGAATTTACATCATTAACTGCGGCAGAACGGCATCATTTTTACTGTAAAGAGTATGGTTTTCAACCTTCCAATGGTTTATATTTCACTCCAATACAAAAGATGATGCTAAAAGCGAATTTGCTAAAGAGTGCAGAAACCTTTGAAGCCGAATCATCGGATTATTACTTTGCCCTTTATGTGAAAGAAGGGACTAAAGGATATGGAAAGCATGGTATGTATTATGGCGAAACTGATGAGATACCCCCAAATGCGACCATAGAAGAAATCGTTCAAATTATCGTGAATTGGAGCATAGATGATAAGGTGATTGAATCATTTGACGACATTGAGTTTTTATCCATTGATACTGCTAACGATGAGAGGATTTACGAATATGATGATTACCCCGAAGAAGGGTTTGAAGCGGAAGATAGTTTTTGGGATTTTGATGAAGATACATTCACTAAAGCCGGTTTAGATTCTGCTATGGGACGGTCTAAGCCATCTATCACACCCGATGAAGATTGGGTTTTGGTAAAATTAAAGAAACTTTTGCGTTATACTTGGCAGACACAACCGGATTGTTCCGGTGTATCTAATGTGGATTTGGTGGAGGGTGGTTTCGGTAAAAAAGATATAAATAGAATTATCAAGTCGCTTTCACAAAAGGGATATATAATTGTTTCCGATGGTATAATTTATTCAACACCGTTAATGTATGTTCATTTCGGATATATGGTGGATTGGATGTATGATGTATCGGGTATGACGGAAGAGGATAAAAATATCGTGAAGGGGATTAGTTATGTTAATGAGGCTGAAACCACAATTCAATTTATTGAAAAGAAATACACGAAAGAACAATTGAGGGGGTTGTTAAATGCAAATTATCACAAAAGGTCATTTCCTAACACCGGAGGGGGAACGATAACTTATGAATATGGCATAGATGATGATATATTAAAACGAACTCCGCTTAGAAAATTGTCAATGGCTTATGCTTACGACATTGAGAAACGAAATAAATGGATAAAGGGAGATAAAACCAAGTCCCTTAATGGTAAGGCTGAATGGCGGTGGGTTCAAAAAAGAAAGGGTGGGCGATTGATTTCCAATCCAAAAATGAGATTTGGTGCTGAAACCTTTGAAGCAAGGGGTGATAGGATAGGAAAAGGCTTGTATTGTGATGGATGTGGTAATGGTCGGCTAAAACTCAACTATTTAGATATTGGACAAGGGCGAACATTATACTGTAAGTATTGTGAATTGGATATTAAAAATAGTGGCTATCTAATACTTTATGAGGGTGGTGAAAAGGATTATCTCAAAGAAAATGGTTATGAAGCGGAAAGCACTAAACCACATTCAGTTACAATTTCTCGTTCAAGCAATTCCGAAAAGAAGTTAATGGCTGTTTTTGAAGATAGTGAAGGTAAAAAGATTAAGACTACACACTTCGGACAAAGGGGTGCGAGTGATTACACTAAACATGGTGAAAAGGAACGGATGAAGCGATACCTTGAGCGTCATGGTGGTGGAACTACTACAAGCACGAAAGAGGATTGGAAAGACCCGACCACCGCAGGTTCACTATCCCGATGGATTCTGTGGAACGAGCCAAGTCTTAATTCGTCTTTTAATGACTATAAACGGAAATTTGGATTAAAAGGTGATTTGAAAGTTAGCAAAAGTGCTGAATCAAATGAAACGAAAGGGTTAATTTTTATTCCTTTGCTGATAATTGTTGGATGTCTTATACCATACTTTTTAGATAGCAGGGAGTATAAGGTATGATTATGAACCTTGACCTCGCAATCCAAAATCAAGTCATAGGGCGTTCTTTCATGGCTGATGCTATGCACGGAGTCGCTTCTAACTTGGGTGACGGTCATTATCGTTTGAATGCTTTCTATGAATCCGAAAATGAGGCGAATTCAATACTTGGCAATCCAATTTCAACATATGTTCCAAACCCTACTTCTGCTTATGTGCGACCACCTACAAGCCCTCCGAATATGCCCGACCCCGAATCCTTTACACAAGAGATTGGTAGTGGATATACGGTATCTTATGATAAGGCATCAATGACTTGGGCGTTGAATCGTGTTACACCTATGAGTGGAGTGTCTTCTTGGTGGGCTACCTTAACCAATCAATCCACCGATGACATTAAATCTTTAGTTTCAAAATCCGGCCCAAATGCCATGCACCGATTTTTAACTACAATACAAGACATGGATTTGTCTATGGATTTGAAAACAAAGATAACGGAGATTTGTATCAATAAAACCGATAATACGGGAATTAGTGAATTTGTTGGGGGACAAGTAATCACTTCTGCTATTGACAACCCTCTCCAATCCGATTCATTCCTTTATCAACAAGGAAACGCATTAGATATTCTTGCTTCGGAATATGTCGCACCGCCGATTTTATCCACATCAACAAGTGAACAATATATTGCCCCTCCAACTATGACGACCACAGAAAACATCAAAGTAACAGGAGGAAACCCTCGTCCATTTTGAATGAGAGGTTTTAGATAGCGGCGAAACGCAAGGAAGATTATACCAAAGGTGAAAAGAACATGGATGTATTAGCCACAGTCAAAGACGATATTTATCAACCTGCTGTGGATTCCGTTATGGGTATTCCATCAGCACTTAAAGAAACATTTACTACTAAGAAGAAGGCAACTTCTGTTGGATGGGCTATGGGTGGTCTTGTGGGTGCATCAGTAATTGGTGCAGGTCTTACTATGCTTCCTCTTGGCCGTCTTCCTTTCGGTAATGGTATTCGTGTCGCTATAACAGGCGGTATGGGTATTGCTATGATGACTGTTGGTAGTAAAGATTTAGCAAGTGCAGGTTCAGCATGGTTTGTTGGAGGCGCAATTTTAACAGGTGTCGCCGCAGGTCAAGTATTGGGACTTACAGGATATTTCCCTAAACTTGGAAGGGCTATGACCAAGCAAGCAGAAAGTGGCTATTACGGCGACATGAATCTTTCTAATTATACTCCAATTGATTCGGTTGAGGTTGATAGGTCATCTTACCAACCTACTCAAGACTACGGTGCTGAAACTGTTGAACAAGTTATGACAGAAGATTCTCCCGAAGTCCAAATCGCACAAAACATGGTTGGAAGTCCTCTTGACTCGGTTCGCCAAGAATCGGCTATGGGTCATGGAGTAACACAATGGTTTGGTGCAGAAACACTGAATTCGGCTACTTCACTTAATCAACGCATGGATATGAAGAAGTTTTCCGCATCAACAGATGTTGGCGGAAATCGTGTAAAGACCGGAGATACTTCAATGGCTAATGTTATTGGTGGAACTTCAATGGCAGATTCCGCACCTTCAATGACTTCTTATGATGTATCAATGGAGGCAGGTGCGCTTCCACAGACCAAAGAATTAGGTAGTGGTATGCAAGATGTCTTTGACACATATATTCTCCCATCTTACGAGATGCCCTCCGCCGGAGGAAGTGGACATGGTGTAACCCAATGGTATGCAGATAGTGTCCAAACAGGTTTCATTGGAAACTTCATGGCGGGCGCAGAAGGTCATGGGAGTGTCTTAGGACAATAAACAGGAAGTGAATTAAATGCAAATGATTAAAGATGTATGCAAGAGAACAGAAACCCCAACCGGAAAAATTGTAGTCGGTGCATCCGTGCTACTACTCGGTCTTGGACATTTTGGTAAAGATAGCGGATTGATGAATATGTCGGTTGGCCCTGTGTCAATTGGAATGGTTGCGGGAACTGTCGGCGTTGTTGTCGGTTCTTGTATCTTGCTTAACCGCTTTATGTGAAATTAGGAAGTGAAAATTATGATGAATAAATTATGTAAAGGAATTGAAACAAAGAATGGAAAGATGTTGTGTGCAGTATTAACCACTGTTGGTGGATTGCATTTGGCATTGACTGAATCTCAACCTGTTCTTGGTGTGCTTGACCTACCTTCTTTCGGTTGGTTCAGCGTTCAACATATTCTCGGCTCGGCCCTCGTCGTTTGTGGCGGTTGCTGTGTTCTAAACTGTATGAAGTAAGGTGATTTAATATGATGGATAAAATTAGAGATATTCTTGTAAATAAGTGGACTCTTGGTGGTTCATTGGTTGTTGTTGGTGTCGGCACTCTTGGTGGCGTTCCAATGTCAAAAACTTTGAACCGTGTTTGGTTCTCAATCCCTATAATCGGATTTGATGTCACAATCCTCCGATTCATGGGTCTTCTAACAACTCTTCTTGGTATTGCTGTCTTGACACGCTACGACCCTCTTTCCGTTGCGAAAGAGGCGTGAGTAGGGAAGTCTTTAGATAGTCAAAAAAACAAGAATAGAATAACACAAAGGATAGTGAAAAAATATGTCAATGAGAAGTCAAGTATATGAATGGTCAAATCTCGCCGCAGGTGGTTTAGGACTTACATCAGTAGCCACACTACGCAGAAGCGTTGATGCACAACCACAGGTCGTCCCTGCAAACCGAGAATACGATATTTTTATCGGCGGAATTGGTAACAACATCACAAAACCTGCTGAAACAACAGCGACACAATTTATCGTAATTGAAGATATTGCTTGTTCAGCATGGCTCGGCGGTGCTTTACAGGTTCGTATTAACACCACAGATTACTTTCAAAACCCCGATGTCACAGACCAAGCGGGCGTTCCGGGACTTGCTTCCCCATACCCAAGAGGGTCTTCAAACATTCTTGCGGCTACAAGCGCACTTGAAGTGGCAAACACAAACAACCTTTTGAAGTCTTTTGACCTTTACCCCGACATTTATGTGCTTCCGGGTCAAGTTTTCCAAATTCTTTACAGTTTGACAACCACAAACGCTGACTACCCTGCCGCTAACCAAACAGCAGTAGTTTCGGCATTCGTCAAATATACCCTCTATGATGGCCCGGATGCCCTTATAGCAAACAAACTCCTTGAACTCGGCGTAACAATTAACCCAAACAATGTTGATTGGTATAAGCGAACCTTGATTGAACAGCAACAAAGAAGCCGTGTTGCGGCTGTCGCTACCAACGGAGGAACTGCTTAATTCGCCCTTCGGGAATGAATTAAACAATGGATGTGAAAATTATGAGTATGAGAAGTCAAATATACCAATGGAACAGTCAAGCCGGAACAGCAGTAACAAGCGTTATTGGTGCGGCAAATCAATTAGGACAAGCAGTATCAATCTTTATCGGTGGATTCGGTAACAATATCACAAAACCGGCGGAAACAACTGCTACGCAGTTCGTCGTTATTGAAGATGTTGCAGTATCTCCAACCTACTTCGTTTATTCGGGTATCGGCACAGTCGCCGCACCTGTAACTATTCGTGGTCTTATCGTTGGTGCAGAAGGCGCAACGCCATCCGGTGTTGCCGGAAACCGTGCATATGTGCAAGTCCGAATTAACACCACAGATTACTTCCTTGACCCCGACAATGTGGGCAACGATGGTATTCCGGGTGCGGCAAGTCCATACCCACGCAGTATCAATTTCCAACCTTGTTTCAACCTTTACCCCGATGTCTATGTGCTTCCGGGTCAAGTGTTTGATGCTCTTGTAACCTTTTACAATTCGGGTGCAACAGGAACCACCGTTCTTAACAGTGGTCTTTACTGCTTTATGAAATATACCCTCTATGACGGGCCGGATGCGCTCATCGCTAACAAGTTGTTGGAGATGGGAATTTCTATCAACCCCGGAAATGTGGATTGGTATAAGCGAACTTTGATTCAATCACAGTCAGCAGGGCCAATGCCTACCGCTTAATCGCAGTAAGTAACAGGTTTTCAACAATCTCAATGCCGTAAGGCTCAACAGATTGCGGGCGAAATAGGAATCACAACCTTTATTAACCTGCAATCTATGAGGCTTTAACATGGGATGGCAGATTTGGTGCGACACAGGTAATGAATATGCGTCACAGGGTCACTTAGGTTTTTACTGTGATACCGAAGATAAATCTTTTGGGCCGGTTTTTTTAACTGACACCGATTTTGATAAGACCCTTTTCCATAAGTTATGGGAATTAGGTAATTTTGAAGACCCACGCTACGCAGAACCACAGGTAGTTTATAATCAAACAAGGCATCTTATTTCACTTATCAATTGGAATGAGAATATAATTAGCACTATAAAAATCACTCGGTTTGGTGAGGGTCACGCACCCGTCACAATTTGTGAAATCTCAAAGAAGGATAGTTATGAACACATGGAATTCTCTTTTTTTGGCAAGGAATTTGAGTATGGTGATATAAAATTAAAGTCTATCACAGATGATGAATATCAATATCTTGAAGAAATGTTAGACGATTTGAATAGTGAAGTTAATTTTATGATTGTTTCGCAAGGTTTCAAAGAAGATTGTATTACTATTGCTCATACTCAAAACAACCATCTCGGATTAGGTATGACTATTGAATGGGAAGTATTAGATAAAGACTAAACAATGTAATTCTATGTTTGACATAATCGTTCCGATATATCGCATCTCCGAAGAGTTACTTTTGAAGGCATTTGATTCAATTAAGGCACAGACATTAACTGATTATGAAGTGTATGTTTGCGATGGAACGCCGACAGAACATCAAACCTATGATGCACAGGCTGTTGTTGAGTGTTATGGCTTCAATTATATTCGTCAAGCCCCCTCACACCCCCTTGTAGGCGGCGCACGGAATCAAGCGGTATCTATGGGGTCTAATCCCTATCTTGCTTTCCTTGATGGTGATGATTATTGGTATGATGGTTATCTTTTTGAAATGAAAAAGGCAATTGAAGATTCAAACGAAAGGGTCAAAATATGGTCTGTTGTTCTTGATTGCGAATATCCTTTAATATCTCAATTCACAGGTGCTACCTTTCAAAGAAAAGGATTATATGCTCATTGGGAAGACCAAACATTTTTAGAAAACCACCCCGACTATGCTTACTATTGGTTCTTCGGCCATCCCCCTGCACCGACAGGGACGATAATTGATAGGGAGGCGTTCTTAGCCGTTGGGGGTTATGACACAGGGCTTGGTATGGGTGAGGACACCGAATTGCTAATGCGTATTGTTGGCGACCCAAGAAAAACATCCGAAAGAAATCATTATTCACATTTGCCATTGATATGTGGATTTCATTACATTGGTGAAGAGAATACTTGCTCTTTCGGGACTCAATCGGGAGTCTCCTACTTGCGTAGCCCGGACGACATAAAAGCGTTTTTCGCATCTAATTCTCTAAGTTTTAGCAAAATTCACCCACGACCTACGATAGAAGACCTGCCTACTCCTGTTTCGGATTCATTCATAGAAACCTTAAAAGGTGTAATGCGGAATCAAATACATACTCTTTAGTGAAGGTATAGATACGGATTTGACTAATAGTTTATTATGAGCCAAACGATTGCGATTGATACCCCGATAGGACAGATTACAATTCCGTATTCGGAGGATTCAATTTTAACCTTCGCAAAGAAGTTAGCCAAAGTAAGCGAGGGTGAACCAAATCTTTTAGAAGATGCTGTAACTGATTTTTTCGGTGTGAGTGAGTTTGAGGCTGTTGAATCGGATTGGGTATTTTGGGAGGATACGAGGACACCCATTTTTCTTTATGATATGATGAAATGGTTATCCACAGAATACGATATTGTAAAGACTATGGGATTCAGCATGAGTAAGAGGAAAGCGACAGGTGTGCAATATCACCAATTTGATTACCCACAGGGCAAAGAGAAGATGCCTATTCGTGCAACATATTTTGTCCGTAGTAAAGCCGATGGAACACCATTTGTTATTGATTTCATGCCCTTAGATGGCCTTCATTTAGAGATACAGATTTTACACCTCCCCGAAACTCGGATTGAGGATTTTCACAAACAATATGATGCTTATTGTTCAAAAAGTGGGATTTTACGAAATAATACGGTTGATGCAAAATTACAATTCATTCATGTTGAGGATGTTTCATGGGATGATGTAGTTTTAACGAATGAACAACAAAAAGCCCTTGATAAAAATGTAGTAAAATTTATTCAAAATCTAAACTTGTATGAGGAAAAGAATCTTCCAACGAGCCGAGGGTGTTTGGTTACAGGGCCACCGGGAACAGGAAAGACGCTAACTTGTTCGGCCATTATGAATCAAGTGGAAAGCACAATTATTTACATTACCTCCGAAGATATTGATGAGAGGGGGCAGATAAGTAGTTTATACGAAATTGCCCGTAAAGTATCACCTACGATTATTATAATTGAAGACATTGATACACTTGGAGGTATAGATAGGACTTCGGGCGACCATCCTATACTCGGTGAGTTTTTGAATTGTTTAGCGGGTGTTGAATCTAATGGTGGAGTAGTAACTATTGCGACTACAAATTTCCCCGAATCTCTTGATAAAGCATTGGTGGATAGGCCGGGCAGATTTGATTTCCGAATTGATTTTGGACTACCCGATGAGAAATTAAGAAAGCATATTTTAGAGAAGTATTTATCCAATTTTAGTCATCAAAAAATTGATTTGAAACCATTGATTAAAGATACTGATGGTATGACAGGGGCGCATTTGAAAGAGATGGTAATGGTAGCCTATATGGATGCTTTAGAGACTTCGGGATATAAGAAAGATACCAAAATTAGTAGTAAGAATCTTCAAGACTCAATGAGCATTATTTCTGCCAATAGAGAGAAGTATAATCACTACAAACCTAAAGGTTCATCCCTAAGTGTGAATTATCAATGAAGCGAGTCTTTAGATAACGAGAACACCAAATAAGGGATATGGGTCGTAAGCCGAATCAAGAGGGTCGTAAAGAATACCTTGAGAATCCCCGAACACACTTTAGATTTTCGGATGCTTCCGATTTCCGAGAAGTATTCCCTAATGATGCTGTTGGCAACGAAACATATTTGAAACCTGCTACGGGCGGTAAGCGTCTTGGCAAGGGCAGTTTCCGTATTGTAGCACACCTCCCAAACAAATATCACGATGACCGAGAAAACTACCTCAATAAGATGAAAGGTGGCTCAATGTCTCGTTTTATGGACGGTGGTTCACTTCCGGCAAATCGTATTCGTTGGGATGGTGCATCTAACGCAGGGGCGCACCTAATTCTTCATACTAAGAAGGGTAAGCGTGTTGAGTTTTACCTTGTTGGTCTTGGTGACAGAAATCCGAGAGGGGCTATGGTTTATGCAACAGCAGTATTCCCATCGGAAAAGACTCGCAAATTAGTTCAATGCCCTGTTCAAGTAGGATTCTTTGGACAATCAAAATCCAAACCCGGAGAATACAAATTAACATTCCAAAAGCCTCGTATTGAATGTGGTAAAAACCTTGCGAAAGCAGGTCATGTTCCCGAATCATTCCTTAAACCCGATAAAAAAGGTAAAACAGTTAAGGCGGCAGAAGGTGGAGACTTCTTCATGTCGGAGGAAAACCACACATATTTCCATACAGTAACCGGAACACAGGATGTGCAAATTATGAATAGCGAAACACAAGCAACAGAAAGAGCGTATTACAACCCAAGCGATGCTATGGTTGGAGATGAAACACTTGATGGGTATCAAATTACTGATTCTTCAACGGTGGACTTGACTTCAAATCAACCAACGGCTAATTATGGTGCAGAATCAATGAAAGACAAAAGTTGGAAATACTTGGGTGACTTACATTATTCGCACAACATGGGAGGCATTCTCTTTCCTCAAATGGCCTCTAACTTATCTAAAACTGAAAAAGATGATTTCATGCGGTTTGCTGAAAAAATTTCCAATAAACCAATATCATCATCCAAACTCAATTGCGACCATTGTAATCCCAATGGTGACAACATTCAAAGGCAAGTAGTATCTATTTTTATGGCTACAAAGCCTACAAGTATGACTGTTGGTAGGAAAGGGAACTCTTCAATAGCCAAATTTAAGAAAGGCGACATTATTTCGGTTGGTGTATCTTGTGCGAATAATGTAAAAGACTTCAAAAATGCAGAAGGCGAAACAGCAACATACTCACCATCCGAAGAACCGGACATGGTATCTTCTTCCTCCTTTGAAGACCCAACCAATGCACACTTTTCCGCAGACTGTTCCTGTGTTCCTTGCGGAACTTGTATGGCCGCAGAAGCGTTCTATGCAGAAGGCGAATCATCTGTTGAACCTGCTAACGAGCCTATCGCAGTTGCAGAAGGACATTCCCTTGATGGATACACACCTATTGACTCCCTTGAAGAAGGCGCACCTATTGGACATGGCGTTAATCAATTCTTTGGAAGTGCAGAAACCGTTGAAGGCGCACTTCTTGATGAATCCACTACTAACATTGGAATTGAAGAGGGAACATCCCTTGATAATTTCTCCGGCGTTGATTCAGTAGCAGTTGAAGCCCCTCTCGGTCATGGTGTCACTCAATGGTATGCAGAAAACGCAGACGGCCCACGCCCTGTATTTAATGAAGATATTACAGGTCAAGATGGCCCAAGTGCAAGCCCAACCAATTCTAATTTCTCCGCACAAGGCTACAATGATAGACAGGATGAATCAATTGGTATGCGTCGTGGTCGTAAATCACAATCTATGAAATCCCGAAGAGATGAAGCCTCCGGTATGGATAAGCGTCGTGGTCGCAAATACGATGATGTAGGAACAATGGACAAGAAGTTTAATGCAATTGTTTCACACCGCAATAAAAAGGGTCGTTTCAATGGTAATCAATCAGTTCACAGTAACTCCACAGGAAAGTTCCTACGACAAGGTGCAGACACAGCAGGTTATCTTCAAGATGGTGCGCTATCATTAGATGGCTACACACCTTTGGAATCAGTTGATGTGGATAGAACCTCTTATCAACCAACACAGAATTATGGTGCAGACCAAGAGATTGATATGTCTTTCAAGGACTCCGTTAAGGTAGGAACAGGACTTTCAGTAGGTGTCGCCGCAGGTAGCATCCTTCTCGGTGTCGCAGGTATGCTTTCATTAGGTTTGCTTGGTTCATTCATGGGTAAGGGCGAGTGAATCACATGGAATGGAAGACTTTCTTCATTGGTGCAGGGGTAACAGCCCTTGTTCTTTATATTTTTGATGAGGAATTACAACCTGTTGTGGACAAATCTAAATCAACTATTGTAAAATTATTTGGTGCAGAAGGTGGCGCAAATGGAAATAATGGAATTAACGATAATGGCGATGTAGTGCTTGGAACTAATAGAGTCTATCAAATCCCTATCAATTCGGGAGGCACAAGTCTTCCTGTAATCACACCACTTGCTTCGCCTGTATCGGGTTCGGGTAACTATGTAGGACAGACAGCATACCCTATGGCCGCACAAAATAATCTATCGGAATTGATTGACGGGGCTTCTTGGATGAATGCCGCCGCATATACTAATGCTTCTTTCGGCCAAAATTATTCGGGTCGGGCAATCGGCAACGAGTGAGAATCCATTTTCAACTTCGGAAATGATAAGTCAAAAGACGCAGTAGTGCGTTTAGGCTATTTTACTTAATCTTTGAAATCCAAACCTTTATTAACCTGTTCAACTGACAGGGAATTATGGCGACAAGAGCGATACGATACGACCAATTGAAAACCGACAGTGCAAGAACAGCAACCGAAGTGACTGTGTGGGCTAATTACAACCAAAATGATACCGACATTTGGCATCCACTTCAAGTGGCTGTTCAACATCAAATTGAATTCGCAGGTATTCATGCTTATGATTTACAGGTAAAGATAGCCGCACTCCGAAATGAGGTGTATTCATGTGGCAATTATATGCAGGTTATGGACAAAGTGTATGGATTCCTATTGCCCGAAATCGTTAAATTTGAATTGAGCAATACCACATTACCAACCCTTATGCGTGAGAAATTGATTACAATGCGTAAAGTGATGAAATCAAAGCAACCAACCGACAGTTATTATGATGGCCGGACTGATGGCGAATTCACAACCGCTATGAACGAAATGACAAGTGCTATGTTTGATTTCTCACGAAGTATTAACCTAAAATACTTTGCAGGTATTTCACCAAATCCACAAAACATTATCTCAAGTAGTGTAAATTACAGTATCGTTGATGCTAACACTACGGATGCACAAATTGAGGATATGGTTAGTGCAAAAGATTGGCCTATGATGTGGCGTATGAATACATATTACCTATTACAAGGTGGATATGACCGCCCATCAGTGGCTCATCAATACCCTGCAATCTCCGATGATATGATGAAAACATTCATGGAGAATCTCATTGAGAATCACCCTGCTATCGCTCTCCGAATTGCACAGAATGACCAATTCTTCCAAGACAATCCGATGGCTCAATCTATCGGACATTCATGGACTTCACGCAACCGAAGTGACGACTGTTGGTTCAAGGTTTCAAATGACCAAGTGAATAAGAGTCGCACGATTGTTTTTGCACCACCACGAAAATTCTTTGGAAAATTCACACCCTCACTTTTTGATATGACGAACCACATTGAAACCTTCAAGGTAGATGTGAAATGGTTTATTAAATCTGCCCAACCTCAAATCAATGCTAAGATTGATGCCGCTAAGGTTCTCACAGACAAGACCGAGAAAGCACACCAAGAAGCCATTGTGGGACTCGTTCAAGGACTACTTGATGATAAGGACACAGTTAGCGTAGGAACGGCTATGATAGGCCACATTTCGGGTATAGCATACCTTCCGATTGATGCGTCTTCATTCCCTAACCACTACGCACAATTCACATACTACGACTTCACTCGCAAGCAAGATATGACCCAATACCTTTACCCTCATAACATGAAAGGTATTGTATCGTTAAGTGATTTCAATGTGACCGATGAGGTTCAACAAGTCATCTATAAAGCATACCAAGAAAACCTTGCATCTCATCGCACCCAACACGCAAACAATTGCGCTCAATTGGCTCGTCAAATCTCACAGCAAACCACCCGCCACGATGCAGAAATGAATGGTCTTACAGTCGCATTCAAAGAGTATCAAGCACAGGTTTGATTTATCGTAGTCTTTAGATAACGAGAGCGACTAAATATACCCATGAGTGCTGTCCTTGACTTTCGGCAATTGCGTGATAAGGTTCTCGCAGGTGAAGAAGATGAAGAGGTTGAGGCGGTTAAATCCCCTATGGGTGAAGAGGTTGGTCGCAATCAAACCATTGGTGCGATTTGTATTTCTGCCGCCACCTTCTCAATAATTGGATATGATAAATTCGGTAATGGTGGGCAAATGTTCTCACCTGCAATCACAACAGGAATCCTTTGTTTAGGTGCTATTCTCCCACTTGGCTATGCTCTTGGTAATTTGAGTCGTGGAATGGAAGCACAGACTGAAAAGACACGCTATGAACGCCTTCTTGACGATTCACAAGAGATTATTGAAGAACAGCAAGAAGAGATGGAATCAATGGAAGCAGAAGCCGAAGAAGAAAAAGAGGCAGAAACTCAACAAGATGATTATCGCTACGATTACCTTTCCGAATCGGATTCGTTTTTCCATGCCCCTGCACTCGGTATGGGCATCAGTGCATTTGGTCAAGAAGGAGTCCCATATCGCCCTAACAACACTAATAATCTGTGGTGATTTCTCCATTATTTCTTCATGGAGAGTCTTAGATAGTGGCGACTTCAATAACTCACTATGTCAAAGACTACCTTCATGGGCTATGTTCCTTCTTTGAAAGAAAAGCATGAATCAAAAATTGTTGGTTCTAAAGCGATTGAATCAAAAGGCGGTTCTATTCGTTATACCCTACAAGGTGAATATGAAGGCCGTAAGACCCTCCCTAAGACCGTTTCTAAGGCCGACTTTGAAGGTGTCTATGGATTTGATGCTAAAGCCGCAGAAGGGGAATTAACAGGGGTTATTGCACTCACAGACGACCCCACCGTTGGAGGGGTTAAAAGTGCAAAAGTAATAACCGAAGGAGGTTGGGTTGAAGGTGGTATCGTCAAGGAAATAATTCCAATGACTATGGATGACCCCTATGCAGGTGTTGATGAAGCGGTTGAGTGGGCGGAAGATTTGAAACCCTATTCTAAACTCACGCACATGAAATACAATAAGGACAAAAAGGATGCCGATACAGTAGGTAGTCCTTCCCCCGCAACCATAAATCAACCCGCACCTTCCGAAGACCCGTTTCCTCAAGAGCCTTCAAATGCGTCCTTTTCAGCCGAAGACCCCGATAGATGCACCGAATGTGGTGGAGTATATGTCGGTAGGGTCAAGAAGCGAAAGGGTGGAAGATTATGCTATGCCTGTGACCCCCTAACTCCACCTTTAACCAAAGAAGCATTTGGATTTGGTAAGGAAGACGAAGAGGAAGCAGAACCAAAAACTCAAGAATTCACAGTCGTTATGCAAGAAGGCGACAAGTTAGAATTGACCGATATTGAAGAAGATGACTCGGCTGATGACGAACCTAAAGAGGAAGATACTGACTCAAATGAGGAAAACGAGGAAAAAGATGCCGAAGAGGGAACACGAACATTCAAGATTACTGATATTCGCTACGACACTTATGATGAGGAATCCGATGAGCAACAAACACAAGAGGATTTGGCATTACCAACGGAAATGACTCTTTCTATCCACCTTGAAGGAGATGAGGAACACCACGATATTTATGACATTTTGACTTCTCAAATTGAAAATCAAGGCGATGGTTGGTTAGTGGAATCATTTTCCTTTGGTGCAGAATCTTACGAAGCAGTTACAGCAAAGGTCACTCGTCCTGTCAAAGAAGAAGAAGAAGAAACCGAAGATGGCGAAGGACTTTCAACATTGGCTAAGGTCGGTATAGGTCTTGGTGCTTTAGCGGTTGGTGCGGTAGTTTTGGGTGCAGAAGATGAAGGCGAATCCGATTATTGGACAGGTGATAGTGCTTCATGGCGAGCCGAATATGTATCGGGTGCAGAAACTTTTGGAGCGTTTTCAATAGACGAAGATGATGAAGGCAAAATCCACATTGAAAATAAGTGTGATGGTTGCGGAAAAGAGTTACACCTTACTCAAAATACTAATATAATTGGAGGAAATAGGGCAGGGGCTATCGTTTATGAAAAGTTAGATGGTATAACAGGCCATGATTATCCCGAATACAGTCCTCATGGTGATTTGCTATGCAAGTCCTGTTACAAAGAAGGTGCGGAAGATGATTCCGATTCAAGAGGTCAAGGTCAATATGATGCCGAAATTTTTGAAGCCCGTCTTAAAAATCAAAAAGTATTCTGCAAGGAACACGGTATGTGGTATAAATTGAATCATCAAACAGGTCTTAATCAATTAACAAGAGGGACAGGCTGTGAGGGTTGTATTAACAAACACAAGGGCAAAAAGGCAGAAACTTTTAGTCCTTCCATAAACAAGTTCGGAGTTCCATACACTTTCTTTGGCGAAGGTATGTGGCTAAATGATGATAAGTTTTGGGAAATGCTACATGAAGAACATGATTATTTGTTTGATGAAAATGGTATGTATATTGATAGGAAAATATCCAACAAACAATTGTCGGAAATCGCAAAAGATATGGGTTTTAGAGCAGAAACTTTTGAAGCGAGAGGCACTTGGAATTTGTATAAATCTCAAGAAAAGGTATTAACACAATACCGAGAAAATGGCGGTGATGCAAAACAGTATTGGGATTTATCCACATCAATACAAAATAAACTTGAGAGTCTTAGGAATAGTGAAACATTATGGATGGATGTCAATAGGTGGTTAGGTGACAATCCCCCAATAAAGCCAAGTGATTACAATATGTGGGATGCTGAAAATTTCTCCGCAGAACAAGCCCGATATTCCATGAAAGCCGTCAAAGTATGGCAGACCATTAGCATGAAAGAATTGGACAAGATTGCGAACAAATTAGGAACAACAGACAAAATCCGAATAATGAATTACATAGAGGATAACATTTCACAGTATTCGGCAGATACAGTAGGAAATCCATCCCCAAGTGGCCCATCATCCACTCCCGAACCTGCCGAAGCAACAGGAAGTGAACCTTCTAATGAGAATTTTGAAGCCACAACAGGATATGGCTATGACGACCCATCCGAAAGAATGACAGATGAAGAGGGATGGTTGGAAATGTATGATGATTATTTGGAAGACGAAGATTCACCAATGACTTTAGAAGAATACAAAAAATGGGTTATTGAAGCAAGGGAAGAAGACTACCAAATGCAAATAAAATATGAACAACGGTTAAAAGACGAAGGCCGTGACATGGATGGAAACCCAATCAAGGAAGCAGAATCCGAACCATATACTGATGATGAAGAAGATTTGATAACTTGTGGAGGTTGTGGTGGTGAATATGAGGATGAAGATAGATTTACTACTTGTGGTTTGTGCGGTAAAGATTCTTGCGACAATTGCGGAGATTCTCAAGGCCCATGTAATGAATGTGGGGTCATGTTTTGTTATGCTTGTAGTGGTTGTGGTGACTGTGGGTATGTTTGCGAAAATTGTGAATGCGATTGTAATTCAAAGGATGCAGAATCCGATTCCAAGAATCTAAAAATGGCTTTAGGAATTACGGCTGTTGGTATTGGACTTGCGGCTGTTCTTGGTAAAGACAAAATCACCAAATTGTTTGACAAGTTAGGCTTGTGAAACCTTTATTAAGGTGTAGGGAGTAGGGGAACACATGGATAAAACGCTATACCGTCAAAGAGATAACGGCGAGATAAAGACTTGGCGCATATGGACAGAACAAGATGGAAGCGATTGGAAGGTTTGGAGTGAAAGTGCTTCTTCCGAAACTGCTAAAAAGGCCAAGACTCACCGAGATACCCTTTCATCATTAGATGATGCCGAAAAGAAAGCGAATAGCATATTGAAAAAGTCGGCTTTTGATAAAGGGTATCAATTGTCAAGAGATGATGCCATTAACAAACCATTGTTCCTCCCCATGTTATGTGCAAAGACTTCGGGTGATAACGAACCTTTTGATATGGGGATTTTCAACAATTTACCATATCCGGTTATTTTCCAACGAAAGTTTGATGGAGTTAGGGGTATTGCCACGGTATTATCCGATGGTTCAGTCCGTTTTACTTCACGAACCCTTAATGAAACACCTGCGCCAATGCCTCACATCAAGAAAGAAATTGCTAACTTGAACATACCCGATGGCATTTTCCTTGACGGTGAATTATATGTTCATGGCTCGGATGCAGATTTTGATACGGCTAAGGGATGGATTAACACAGGTATAACCTCATCGTCCTATGGGCGAAACGAAAGGGACACTCCAAATCATCAAGATTTAATCAAATATCGGATTTATGATTTCTTTGACCCTGCTAAACCTAATTTACCATTTGAAGAACGGTATGCTTTACTTGAACAATGGCTTGACCCCAATTCAAAGAATCTTGTTTTGACTACCAATTATACTGTCAATAATTTTCAAGAGATGTATGATTTAGCCGTCGGTTTCACGAAAGAAGGTTATGAGGGTGGCATCATTCGTATTCTTGGTGTTCCTTACAAAGAAGGTGCAAAAAGCAAAAAGGCCATGCTCAAGATGAAGTTTTTCAAAGATGAAGAATTTGAAATTGTTGGTTTTACTGATGGTGATACTCCTTCTTCAAAGGGATTAGTCAAATGGAAATGTTGGTCGGAAAAGGGTCAAGCATATTTTGATGTTTCAATGAATGGTTCTCACGATTTACAACGAAAGTATTTTCAAGAAGGCGATAAATATATCGGTTCGGATTTAACGGTGCAATTTGAAGACTATTCAAAAGACGGAATTCCCAAAAAAGGCAGGGGCAAATCCATTAGACTTTACGAATGAATGTTTTTAGATAGCAGGGCGAACCAATATATTATATGACAGGTTATCCTATAACTCAACAATGGTTGGGCGGCCCTCAACAGATTTCAGTTAATACTCCCTCCGGTTGCACTACGGGTGCGGCAGGTTGTGTAACGACACAGCAAGAGGTTATTGGTTATACAGATGGTGGACAACCTATTTCAAAAGGGCCATCAACAAGTTCTTGGATGGCATGGACACCAACATTAACTACACTTGACCAAGATGGGAATGCGTATCAACCTTATACCGCCGGAATTCCTTACACATTAGAAGGAGGTTCAGTTGTCAAGTGGAACAGCACAGATTCGCAAGCCTTAGCATACCTTGACTCGGCTCCGGGTGCAGGTGCAAGAGAGGCATTCCAAAAGCGAACCTGTAATCCACTTTGGAGTAATGTATTTGGTTGTAAAGAAGGAAATCCGATTTGGGTTTCTAACGAAGCAGTAGCACAACATGAACCATCATTTTTCTCTAAACTCAAATCTCTTTTTGGTGCGGAAAGTTATCAAGCAGAAAGTAGCATGAATCCACTTGTATTCGTGGGAATTGGTAGTGCTGTAATTCTTGGCTGTATTCTTGTAGGTAAAAGTGCGTGATGCCTAATGCCTAAAGATGCTGACGAGGCCAATTCTATCACTAAGGCGGCATCAGCCCCCGCCGCTAAAGCAACCGAACAGGCACGACAAGCGTGGCGTTCTTGGGTAATTCCCGCAGTAGGTTCAATGGCATTCTTTTCTTCAATGTTAATCAACGGTTTCAAAAACTACAAAAACTTTGGATTTCCAAAACACGCATTTACAAATTCGGATTGGTTGTTAATGTCTCTTCCGGTTGTTGTCGTAGTCGTAGCCCTTTCCGACATTTTTATGAATGGTGATACTTATGAATGATTCTTCACATTTTTGGATAGTTTCGGGAGTCACATTTTTTGTATTCTTTGGTGAAGCCTTGATTCACTACAATTACGGAATCCTTGAATCTAAGAACTTGCCGTGGCGTATTTCCAATTTTACCATTCCAAAGGGCAAATCTTTGCTAAAAATGTCTGCAATCGTTGTAATTGCTTCGGCACTTTCGGGTATAGTTATTGACCGTATTGAACAGAAGGCATAGATAGCAATTGACACAATCTTACTTTATGGATGATGACAGCATAGCGGAGTATATTCACCGTAGGACAGTCTTTTTGGCAGACCGTCGCCGTTCACTTGGCCCCGAATACTATTCATCTAAAGATTTTTGGGATAGAATGTGGGAACAGGAATGGCATTCATTAGAAGAAAGGCTTAGTAATCCAATAATTGAGGATATAGATGTTTTGCCATTAGTATTTCCGACTTTAGAATATGAGGGTAATTTATTATCCATATACACTTATTCGGATTTCACTATGTTGCATAATCAAGGTATATTTCGTGACACCAAATTTTTCATTGACAAGACGGGGAAATGGGGTAAAAATGTCATAAAGGAGATGAAGACATACGGTTATGAATACCATTATACAATCAACAAGCATTTACTTATGGGATTGATGAACAATGATTAAAGAATACGATAAACTTGTGGAACAAGAATTTATGACAGCGAAGCAATTACTTATCACTTGTTTAAGTGTTATTGTAGTGATTCAAACCATACCTTTCCTTGTTACGCCTACTCCCTACATGGAATGGTTGCTTCTTGGATTCACCGCCGCCGTATCAACCTGTGCAGTAGTGGGTGCTATCCTTGTTCAACACAATGCGGATAAATTGTCTAAGATTTACAAAGGAGTATTCAATACAGATTTTTACGAAACCATAGATTTATTTACTCAAGTTCGTCAAATAGTAATAGCAGAAGCCGAAGATAAGGGTCGTAGCATTGAAGAAGAATTGAATGATATTATACCAAAAGCATATTCATTTTTACTTGCATATTTAGATAAGGAAAATGTAATCCCTCCGTCACTTGAAGATTTGGGCATTGAGCCTGTAACGGACATACAGGATGAGGGAGATTTATTTGTATGAAGAAAGTTATACTTAGTATTCTAATTTTATTTCAAATTTCTTGGACTTGGACTTTGAGCCTGTATATTCGTCTTGGTGCGGTTCATCCTGTATATTATATGCCCCAAATGCAAAAGGACATAGGGTATCTTGGCTATTGGGCATTCCTCCTTGATGTAATCGTATTCCTCGCTCTATTTTTCATCATACAACCCACTTACCGCAGGTATAGGGATAATACGGTGGATGCGTTGGGGCATGAACCTTTAGATAACAAGACCGACAATTGAATACTATACAGGAAGTGTGACCCAATGGCAAATCAAGACCCTCAACCGGAAATCTATACAACTCGTTATGCTTGGAATGCTGACACAACCACCGCAACCGGCGCAACCGTCGCCGCAGGGACAAGTCAAGTAGTATCAATCTTTACGAATCAAGCAAACAATGAAGAAGTGCGTATTTATGGCCTCGCTTGCCGAGTTTTCAATACGGCGACAGGCACAGCCTCCACTACTTTCAACGATTTCGCCGTTTCTATTCAAGTCGGTGCGAACAATGTTCCATCTAATCAATTTGATATTTCATGGCTCGCAAACAACATCGCCAACGGTGGTTCAATTCTAATGTTCCCATCTCCGGTTCTTTCACTTTTCCAACAACCACTTTCTGTGACTTGCACAACAAATTCAGTCATAACAGGTGTTGCTAATGCAAACAACAACCGAACTGTTGTCATTGACCTAATCGGTGAATTAGCAATCCAAAAAGCCCCTCCCGGCTATCGTGGAATGTGAACACATCATTTAGATAACAACAGCGACAATTGACTACTATGAGTCTTCGCCGTCAAGTTTATGAATGGCGCAACATTGTTCAAAATGTTGGTGACAGCAATTTTCTTAATGGTTATCCGATTTCGTCGGTGGGTTCATGTATTACGGCGGCTATGCCCATAAATCAGCCTGTGGACATATTCATTGGTGGTATTGGTAATAATCTTGATATGCCGGGTCGTTTGAAAGCGTATCAATATGTTGTGATAGATGCTGTGGCTTTGTGGCCTCAAACATTGTCAGCCCAATTATATGTGAATACTACAAAATACTTTCAAGACCCCGATGGAGTTCCGAGCCGAACAGGTGGAATCCCTGCGAATGTAGTTCCATTTCCCAACGGACAGAATGGGATTATCAATTATGATTATCAAGATGGATTAAAGCCTTCATTATACATATTGCCGGGTCAAAATTGGGGTGTTCAAGTCACCTCAAGTGTAAATATAGCGGCTTCTGCTGTTGCTACTGAAACCCAAATCCAAAAGTGCTTCATAAAATATCTTCTCATAGATGGTGCGGATAGTCTTGTTGCTCAACATTTAGTTAGGTCGGGATGGGCTTTAACGGTAAAAAACATTTGGAAATTTAAGCAAGACATTATCAAATCACATTTGTATGCAGGTATGGCCGAATTGCCCGAAGAGATTACCAAAGGAACAAGGAAGGTGTAATCATGGCTATTAGGAAACAATTATACACATGGGAACTATACGGTGATGGGACACAGGGAACGAACCCTGCTATTTATCCGGCGGCGGGAGTCTCACAATCAATTTTATATGGTGCATTTGGTAATGTTCAAGCAGGTGGGCAAACAGGATTGATAAAAGAAGACCAATTCGTTGTCATAGACAAGATAGCCTCAAAACCCGGAATTTCACCAACTGATTTCACTACGGCTACGAGTGGTGGTGTGACTTCTTTAATTCATTGGCCTCCGAATATGTTTGTTAATATCGTGATTGATACAACCGGATATTATCAAGACCCTCAAAATGTATTTGCTAATGGTGTTTCGGGAACGGCATCTCCTTATCCACAACAGGTTCAAGTCACGCCGTATTACGATTTATGGCCTCCAATTTATGTTCTGCCCGACCAAACTATTGATATTCGTTATACACTTTACAATGACATAATTGCTTCATCTATACCTGCGAATTGGAATGTAATACCAATAACGACAATGTTGGCATCCGTATATGTTGAATATACAAATTATTCCGGCACAGATGCGGTGATGGCTCGTAAGTTAATGAATCTTGGAGTTCCTATCACACCCTCCACCGTTGATAATTTCCGCAGATTATTACTTGAAAACAAAGGATTGGACACAGAAACATTCTCCTTCTATCTAAAGGCGGTTGAAGCGGAAAGAAAGAGAGAGAATAAACAAAATAGGATACAGGGATTAGACCGCCATCACGAATACGGTAATGAATAATTACAAATCCTTTAGATAACAAGACGGACAATGATATAATATGAGCAATTCCACCAATCCGTATGCGAATCGCCGTAAGCAGGTGAACCCGTATGGGAGAACCAATCAATCTTTGCAGACGGGCTACTCTCAACAAGGCGATACTGTTGAACCAAATCCGTTACCTTATGCTCAACAAAATCGGCCCGGACACCTTCAAGATGCGAAAGTTGTCCGAGAAGGTTTAGACCCAACAATCTTTGACAGGAAAACTCAATCTCCTGTATCTCTCGGAACGCAAGAAACTTCACTATTCACTTCTGTTTATCCGTGGTTCTTAGTTCCACGCCCGACTTCCGCAAATATCATTCAAAGACAAAAGTTTGACTTCGCCGTAACCAATATGCCGAATAATTCTTACCTTGATATGTGCGTATTGAATGTCACAAGAGCGACAGGAACGGTTGCTTCACTCGCCCCTGTATCAATTGCAGTAACTCCCGCCCCTGCGCCTACGATTCCGGCCAACCCTATTACTTCTAATCCCGAAGCGGTTAGTGCTTCTATCACCTCACAAGCAGGGACTCCGAGATTCCCGATTCCGGGTGGTGCGGGTTCAAACATCGCTTCTTTAACAACAGGTTCAACATTTACCCCTGCTTCTATTGGGGAGTTTTACAAGGTTGCTTCTTTCGGCCACGCAGAATTACCTACGGCCACAGCAGGTGTTACTTATGAACTTTGGGTTGATTCTCGTTTGATGATGTCGTGGACAGATTTCCAATGGTCGCCTGTAACTCCTAAGCGAGATATGTGGGATTTTGATGTTCCTATATTCGTTGAGAAGCAAATCGTTTTCCGAGTTATTAACGCCACAGGTGCGGCAATCGTAGCAGGTGAAATGGAAGCGTGTTTCGCAGGTTGGAGTGAACAGAAGATGGGCTTCATAGAAACAGATAAGGTTCAAATACAGAATCTAACTTGAGGATGATATTATGGAATGTAGTAAATGTGGAGAGGCAGTTCGCTCAAGTCTAAATGAAGATGGACATTGTAGGGCTTGCATCGCTAATGCAGAATCCGAATAATGGCTACTAAATAGCCAAATATGTTTGACATCCTGTTGATTATTCAGTTTCTTCTAACTCGTCGGGTATGACTAATTCTAAACTCTCAATGATTCTCAAAACTTGAATCATACTTTCTTTACCTTTTGCATTAACTTGATTAACAAGGTTCAAAAGCAATTGGGCATCATCAACACTAATTTTGATAGAAACATCGGACATGATTACTTCATTGTAGGATAACCTTTCTAAATGTTCTCATCAGTTATTGAAAAGTCCAATAGCGATTAAAGCCGCATTGACCGAATTAGCCCATTGGAAAAGTCCATCAACGGTTGCTACTTGTCCTCCATCGGGAGGGTTCACAGGTGCAATTCCGGCGGCATCATCAATGGTTTGTCTTGTTTGCCCTGCTGTTCCGTAAAAACCAATTTCATCGGTGGTGGCATCCCCTAAGTCCACATTACCTGTGGCAATAAGATTTCCTGTAACAGTTAAGAGTGTCCCATCAAAAGTAAGATTTGCTTCACCATTAAGCGTAGTAGCGGCAGAATAAGTAGTAATTCGGTTATTTGCACCGTTGGCCGTAGCAGTAATGACTCCGCCACCTCCACCACCACTTGCGGCGGCAGTAATTCTTCCTTGAGCATCAACAGTAATGTTTGCAGAAGTGTATGCACCTGCGGCAACGGCTGTATTGGATAACTGAAATTGAACTTGACCTTCGGAACGATTTGATAGACCATTAACGGGTGTGACCGCTATGCTTCCATCAAGTGATACTAAACTGCCCTTGCCCATGTCAGCGATTACTCCACCCGAATTATAACCACCCATGTAAATACCTTGTGCGCCTGTTCCTGTGAAATCGGCGGCTACTAAAGTGATAATCAAGTCGGCAGTTCCTCCGGGAATTGAGGCTTGTGGGATGGTGATTACATCTCCCGCATTATACCCTGTTCCTGTGTTAAAATTATCGGGAATTGGAGTGGGGACAACAGAACTAACTGCTCCGCCACCGACTCCAAATATAGCCAAAGTTAAACCTGTTCCGCCCGCAGGGGCTACATCACCGGGGGCTAAATTGTATAGAAGTGGTGTTCCCGAAGTGGAAGTAGTATTGGAGGGTTGAGTAATTCTTCCGGCTAACTGTGCATTCGGCATCAATTGACCCGATAAATCAGTCAAAATAGAACCCGATAGGTCTTGTCCTGTGCCTCCCCAATCTTGGAAAAGAACGGCTGTGTTGTCACCTGTGGCATACTGTGGAGGAACACCATCAGTATTTCTTGTTAATGTAATACTTGTAAGACCGCCAACTGCCCCGAATGCTAAACCGCTTGAACCTGTTGATAATACTTTCTTTTCAAACAAATCTGTTCCTGTTTCATAAGCCATCAATTCTCTATCGGCAGTTCCCGCAATTGCGGATAGTGTATCTGCCGCCGTTGAAGCAAGCATAGCACCTTGAGGAATTGTGTTTAGCCCTGTTCCACCATTAGCAACAACTAAAGTCCCTGCAACTGTGATAACACCTGCTGTATTGGCCGCAGGGGTTAATCCCGTAGTTCCCATAGAAAGAGTAGTGACACCACCACCGCCACCGCCACCTGTGGTGATTGTGACTGTCCCTGCGCCATCATCGGTTAATGTTCCATTAGAAACAATAATTTTAGAGACACCAAAAACATCGGGAACGCCATCAACCTCGGTAACTTCAAGACCTGCTTTGCCCGTATTAGAACCTGTATAAATGTTTGCCATAAAATCACGCCGTTAATCCTACTTCATGTTCGTCAAGAGCATCTTCGGAAATCTCATCATCAAGATAATCCTTTTCATAATCTGCTTGGGAGTCCCTGTCATCTTTTACTTCTGCATTATTTGATGCAGGTTTATTTGTTAAGCCGAGAATATCACTCCATCCAATACCGACAATGGCGAGGATGCCTAAAACTATCATCCCTGCGAATTTGAATGCTCCCGAAATATCGGGGGTTGGGGCTTCTGCTTCTGCCTCTTTTTCAACAACCATAGGTAATGATTGTAGCCCTTGCTATCTAAATGCTCACACTTAATAATAAGGAAAACTTCATATATGGGTAGTCAATCGTCAAGGTATGGCTCGCACTTACCGCAACCGCTACTTCTCTCCACTTGACCGTCGCATTCGCACCCTTGAGGCAGATGTTATTTACAGTAGCAAGGCTAACAATCGTATTCGTTCTCGCATTTTCGCAAAGGAAGACCTTCGTTGAATCTAAAGGAAAACTTCATATATGGGTAGTCCAACCCTTAATCATGTCCGATGATGAAGACCCACAACCGACCATCTCATTTCTTACAGAAGAAATTGATAGATTGAAAGAATACAATGCTTGCCTATTAAGTGATGCTAACGATATGAAAGCCATGTATGAAGCACAACGCCTTCAATATATTCTTCTTCAAGAAGCACTACATGATTACAATGAAGACCAAGAAGACAAATTTGACATTTATTATGAATGCCGTAAGATTGAAATGTCCATTTGTAATCAATCCGCAATTGAAATCAATCATCAATTGAAAATCCAACAACCTTGATTCAAAATTCATCTAATCTTCGTTGTTCTGTTTCCTCATCGGAAGAGAATGTATCAGTTACCCAAGATGAAACCAATTGATAAAGGTTGTTGGTATAATCATCACAGCCATATTGCTCAATAATTTGGGCTATCAATCCATCATATTTTTTAACCGAACCATGATGCACAGTCAAAATCAATTTATGATTACAAATTAGGTCTTCTATTTCACCTGTCAATGGGTTCTCCGCATCCTTTTTCAAGACGGTTATACATTTCCCCGCAATCGGGACTCTCCTGTAACTCGCACCACATTTAGTGCATCGTGTTTTCTGTTGTCCGTAAGCCCTTAGATTCCCTCTCATATCCCGAATTAAATGTCTGTTAATCAATTTCCCTGCTTGGATTTTATTATCCACAGCCCGAATCACATTTCCCAATTCAAATTGTAGCATTGTTTTCTCTTTCATTGATTCCAAAGTATTGTAAGGATTATTTTTGGGTGATTGACAAGCATCTGTTGTTTCGTGTGTATATCCGAATCCTTCAAAGGTATTCAATCCTTTTTTCAACCGCACTTCAACCGTTTCAATTCCAAGACTTTTCGTAGCCTCTTTCGCAACCGGCCTATCCATTGTTCCTTCATAGAAAGAGACAGGATATTTCCACATCGTATCAACATTCAAAGCCTCTTTGTCAATCTCGGTAGGAATAATTGTGGTGGTCAAAATTAACGGTGCATCCATCATTCCACCTCTAAATGCGGAAAGGAATGATTTTGAAAAGTTAATCAATCCATCTAACAGCAACAAAATAGCGTCAATATCACCATCACAGTTTCTTCTTTTCGCCGCATGGAAATATGGATGCCCATAATGCCCTTTAATGTCAGCAAAGCCGATGATTCTTGAAAGGATTGCACCACTTGTATGCGGGGCGATACCCATAATCAAATGACCGACTAAATCTTCCCATGAATCGCAATTGTAAAATCTATCCATACCATAAAGTGTCACCAACAAATCGTCAATATATTTTGTAGTATTGAATAATCCTTCGGTGCAATTCATAGGGATAACCACATCTTGTGGCCTTAATTCAACCACATCATCTTCATGTTCAACATCGTATCCTAATTCTCTTGCTTGTTTAACTGTAATACCTATTTCGGAGGGCTTAAAGTGAGTCATGGTAATATCCACCATGTCAAAGCGAATTGTCCCATCACGGAATGTGGAAATCTCATTTTTGTGGCGCAAAATTCCCTTAATAATGTTTTCACTTGTCTTTTCACGACTATTCATTCCTTTTACACCCTTAACCGCAGGGTTGGCCGAAGTCATTTTCTTATTTGTTTTCTCACCAAAGGCAATTGAATCCCCTTGTTTATTTTCAATCTCATGGACTTGTTTCAAAGACTTTTCCCACAGTGCTTTTGCAGAAATCTCATCCCACAATTCATCTTCTTTACCAACCCATTCGTTTCCGTGAAAGACAGTATTTTTATCACAATGAACACCTTTACTTGTAAATTCTCCACAGGTTTCGCAGACTCTTATTCCGACTTGAATAGCATCATCTCTTTTAGCGGCATCGGAAATCAATCTTTTACTACTTATTTTGTGTCCGACAGGAAACATGGTATGAATTGGTGGTTTCATTTCTCTATGTTTTGAACCTTCGGGTTTTCCCATTCTCGCACCAATTCTGTAAGTGACTCTTGAGCGATAATTGATAGATTTTTTCAATGGGCCTAATGCTTTCATCGCTAACAAGTTCTCGGAGATAGGTGACTTATTCGCACTTTTAGCCCAATGTTTCAGTATTTCTGCTCTTTTTCCACTTAGGAAATAATTCCCTTTACTGCATTTAACATTTACTGCCAAGCGATAACAAATAGTTCGTGCATCATCAGTTAAGATTTCCCCATTTTCAGTTATTCCATTTAATAATGTATCAAAATCATTATCATCTATGTCGGATAAGAAGGGTAGGTAGCAAGGTGCTAAAGGTAATCCTAATTTTACTTGTTCCATAGCCTCTTCAAAAGATTCGGGATAAGTTAATCCCTTTTCGGTGCATACTTGTTCAGCCCACTCTTTCACATAAGGGCTTTCAAGAAGGATATGGTTATTTTCTAAAAATTCACCGACAGGAACGAGGATTTCACCCAAGTCCCATATCTTTTCAATCTTGTAATCGGGGTCGGTAGGATATTGTAAATCTAAATCCTCAAAATTTTCAATGGTTTTTGCTGAACCGTCTTTGAATTCAATATACGGGCCATCAATTGAATCACAAGGAGTTGATACAGTCCCTTTTCCGGGTCTTTCATATTTCATTTGTGTCCCAATAATAACAAAGCCCGAAAGTGCGGTCATGGTGGCAGGGTGTAGTGAAGTCGTAGCCAATCCCGCTAACCTTGACCTACCATATCGTAATCTAAATCCTCCGGTTTCCATAGGTAATGAAAATATAGGCCGACCTGCAAGAACATCGGAAATGAATTTGGTATTAGGTTTAACTTCGTTATCAGTCCCTTTTGAAGAACCTTTAGCGAAAGGCCGTAGCCATTCCCATCCATCTAATTTCAAGTCATCAACATACTTCAAAATCTTAGGTGCTTTGAGAACCAATCCTTCACAAACAACAAGGAGCATACCTTCTCTCACCTTATTAGTCTTTACTCTTGGCAAATCTCTTTGTCCTGTAACTTCGTTGCCCACACCTTCGCCATCAATATAAATCGGACATGATTTCACAATGATTTCAATTTCGGGATTAGATGGTCGGTGTTGTAGCCCTCTTGCATAAGCCCCTGTTTCTTCTTTATATCTCTCAATCTCTTCAAAAGACATGATAGGATTTTTCAAACCAAAATCACGGCGAATAACATCGGCAATCAAAACGGAAAGTGCCTGTCCTGTTCCACCCGCAGAACGAATTGGCCCTGCGAAAGAAATAGCGAGTGAATGGCTTCCATCCTTATTACCTATGAATCGTGCCGATACAACGCCTTCTAAGGGTGCTACAAGGATTCCTTCGGTCAATACAGCCAATCCCGCACAGACACCGTGATAGATGGCTAATTCGCTTAAAAATTGCGACTCTTCACCTGCTTTCCACAGTGGAGTTTTACAGCGTTCAGTAAAAGTCTTCATTGTTGTTTGAAAGTCATACGCTCCCATCTCATCTGTGAAACCCATCATGTTTCCCGAACCTCCGCAATCGTAGCATTCGGAAACCCATGTTCCCTTCTTAATTTCACCACTTCCTCCGCAATCGGAACAATTGACTAATTCGCCATAAAGGTAAGATTCCGCACATACAATTCTTGCGACTTCAATTGCTACACGCTCACGATTTCCATCATATTTTACAGTCAATTCCCGAATCTGTTCGGCTGTATTACGGGGGTGTAAAAATTCCAATAATTTTTGGGTTCTATCGGCTAAGTCTTTTGCTCTTGGTATCTCAACAGTAATCTTTGGGTCTAATCCTTTTGAACGAGCCTGTTCTGCTATTTCGTAAGTAGCATCTGCGGCTTCGTGAAGGTTCTTGATATACTCTTCATACGAACCCATGATGGTTCATTGTCCGAAGCCGTATTTAAGTGCTTCAATAACGCCAATGCAGGTGAACCCACTCTTCGGTTTCTGCATGGTCTTGAAATGTTTCATAATTGATGCCTTCTGTTTTACCGTGATTTGGGGGTGTGACTGAAATCAATTCTAATTCTCTTCGCCCACCTCTAACTTCGTTTTTGATATTTCGGAAATAAATAAAAGCAATAGGTTTCAACCCTGCTCTTTTTCTAATAACTGCATAAAAGGTGGCATCTATCGGCGCATCCAACATTGATTCATAGAATCCTTCTCGGTGGGGGTGTTTCCAAGAACCCAATTGGTCTGTAAGTGTGGCCGATTTTGATTTACCATATCGTTCTGCACTCCATGATTCAAGAAAGTGTGGAGTTCCCACAACCCAAACATCTTCATTGTTTTTATCTCTTCGCCCAATCATTTGTGCTATCGCCATATTATCCTCTAAACGACAAGGGTTAATGAAGGTTTCCTCATTCAATAATTGATTTCAAGTCTTTTCCACGACTCGCAAGAAGGACAACGCCAATTATGGCAGAAGCCCATAGACTTTTTGAGGGATTAGAAGGGAATAAATACTTTTCTTGAACATCTTGGCTAAATCTAAAAAGTGCAGAAGCGGCGGCAAAAAGAATGATACCATCCATTACGGACAAACCACTTTCTGCATCGTAGCGAATAATTGCGGGGAGGCTCATAGATAAGGTTTATTCAACCGACTATCTAATAACTCCAATTACTCAATAAGTCGTTTAATCAATTCGGCTTTCTTTCCATCAATGGATAACCCTTTTTCTTTCAATTGTGATTTCAATTCTTTAACAGAAAGGTCTTTTAGTGAGTTTGTTAATTCGTCAGCAACTTCGGAGAGTGGTTTATCCAAATCGCCATCTTCAAGAATGTCAGTAGCCACTTCAAGTCCTTTTACAACAATTTCATCAACCACTTCGTCTAATTCAATATCTAATCCGGTAGCATCCTCCACCAAATCTTCAATTTCTCCAATGATTACTTCACGATTGTTTCTCCAAGACTTTTCTAACATAGCGACAATAGCCAATGCCCCTCCACCTGCGGCCACAGTAGCCATAGTAGCGGGGAGTATTCCACCTGCGGAAAGAGAGGCAAGTGCTGTCCCAAGCAGGGCGATTCCATCTTGTAGTGCATCACGGTTTGATTGCGACATAAACCTTGATTATGCTTCTCGCTATCTATATCTTCGTCTAAGCATTATTAGATAGCAGGGAGATTAAACAAGATATATGAGTTCAAGTTCTATGATGCCGATTGCGATTGTTGTTGGTGGGTTAGGCATAGGTTATTGGTGGTATAGTAGCCAAGACACAACCCCTCTCGGATTGGTTGCTACAAAAACATCATCGGAACAGTATTTGGGAACGGATGAAGATGGAAACAAATATCGTTATCAATTAGTTGAGGGAACATACCGAGAAGATGATTCCTCACTACCTGTTGCATCCGAAAGTGCAGACCGACCTATGATGGTAATTTACAAGGAAGATATACCAATTGATGTTCAAGTAATTGATTTGTCTAAATTCCCTAATTGTGGTGAATGTTCGGAAGAGGAATACAAATTATTTGTTGAAAATATGTTGGCGTTTGCTAAAGAATACAAATTAGATACAGAAGATGCTTATCAAGAGGAAGTGGATAATTTGAATACTGTTCAAGAAGCAGAATCAATTTATGGCCCAATGTTGAGCCTTCAATCTAACTTCGTTTGGTGAAAATCATTACAACGAATTGAGTTGCGGTAGTTCTGTGCTGATGGAACATATTCGGACTTTTAATGCCCCTAAAAAGGATTAACCCAACCTTGAAGACTATGGATAAACCATAGGAAGATGCGTCGTTTATTGTTCATCGCCTAACGAATACTTGAAATTGAATTTCTTTGGTGTTGGGTATTGATTCATTGTGTGTCCAAAATACGACACTGTGAATTGGATATTTACATTTCTTTGGATATTCTTTCCTTTGAAATCTTTCTTTGGTATCAAATTGACATTACTTCTTGATTCATAAGTCATCGGTGTGCCGACTTTTACTCCTTCAATAGACACTCCATATCTTGATGTTAAACTTTCAAGTGGTGATACTGTATATGGTGGAGGCACTCGGCTATCTTTTTTCATTTGACTTAATACTGTTGGGTTTGTTTGAAATGAGTTCATAAGTTTCGCATCTTTCATTCCCAACGATTCCATATTTTGTTTGACTACTTTTATAATTTCTTTAGTCCAAAATTTCTGTGCTTCTCCGGGTGTAGCAAATGTAGTTCCGAAATCTGTCAAAAGGGCATCCCACCAAATTTCCATATAATCGGGGTCACGCTTGCTTTTATTATTAGATGAAGTGGCATTAGGGCCGCTTACATTATTTCCTCCAAGTGCATTCCCTTGCGGATTTTTGATGTGTCCGTAAAAGTCCATAATGATTTTCTCTTCAACGATAAATTGTGATACCCACCGACCATTAGATTTAGTGATAATTGATTGTCCTTTGTATTGTTGTCTGCTCATTGAGCGAACCGTAGTCTTCAATTCTCTTGCCGCTTTTGTGGCCGATGTGCCGCCGTGCATTTTGATTAGAAAGTCTTCAATTTTATGGATAGGTTGTCCTACGAATTGGAGTGCTTGCCCTTCTTTACCTTTGAATTTGACACCGAGATGTTCTCCATATCTTCTTACACTTCTTCGTGTAGTTTTTGCTTCTTTAGCCGCCCTTTCAATACCTATACCTTTTGATTGCATTAACCGCAAGGCATAAAGAACCCTATTTTGGGTTTCATCATTGGGATTCCATGCCATAGTATTCACTTGTCCTATTCTCTATCTAAGGCTTCGGAAAGTCATCATCATTTCACGCATCAATTTATGGACTTGATAATGTCCTTCATCATCAACGGTAAAGCCCATGCAAAAGAAGTGTAAATAGTCTTTTCGTGCAACATATTCTATCATATCGCTAATTGGATTCTCCGAGCGTTCTTCCCACTTGGTATCAATGTTTTTATCATCATAAAGAGTCCGAAGGAATTCATACCGTTCATCCCATTCCATGTCTTTCGCCACGATAAGAAATTTAGGGTAGTAATACCCTGTAATAAATGCCCATGATAAGTCGGTAGCATTCATGGTGCGTCACCCTCCCAAGTAGGTTTAATAATGAGGCAATCCACGAATTGTTCAACCAACATACTACCGTCGGCCAATTTGATTTGGCATAGTGCATCCCAATCTTTTCCACGCCCTTGACTTTTCGCAAATTTAGCGATTTCATTTCGTTTTCCACTTGCTTGACCCGAACCATTGTCAAACTTCTTCAAAATTGCTCGGTGTAATTCAACCATTTCGTGATTGATGCCTTGCTGTAATGCGACTCTTGAGAACGAATTAGTTAGTGTTTCTAAAGAATCTTGGAATAATTCAAGGGCATCGTCAAGGTCAAGCATTATGAGTTTGCTTCTGCCATTCAAACGAGCGAAACCTTTAATTAAATTGAGTAATTCAGCCCATTTTCGGTAATCTGTTTTGCCTCTTTTAGCGAAGGCATCTTTGAATTCTTCGGTTGCTTCTATTCTTTCAAATTCGGAGGTTATAGTGCCTTCATACAGTCCCAATTTCGGTTGTAATAGTGAAACATATTTGAGATATTCTCGGAAAAATGCTCTTAAATTGGCTATTTGTTCCTTGTTCGTTCCTACCTTTACTGTTTTATCCATATTTTCTAAAATCTTCTGCTTAATTTTAACGGAGGCATCTGCACCATTACTCAAAGTAGGTTTAGCAAATATGAGTGTCAATCTTGAGATGATAGGGAGTGTATATTTACCAAAAGCGGCCAACATTTCCTCTTTCTTGTGGTCTTCTTCACGCCAATAATTAGGGGGATTTCCAAAGAATGCCATGTTGAGCATAGCGTGTCGGGTAACATCAAGTTTTCCTTTCTGTATATTGTAGTGTCCATCGGTCATTACATTGAGCATTTCACCGAATACATCTTCTTCAAGTGTTTGAAACTCGGAAAATATAATTCTATCATGGTTCATTTTGGGTAATAGACCCAATTCAATTGAGGACAAATCATCGGAGGACATAGCCCCGAACATGGCGGCAAATGTGGATAGTTTTCCTGTCCCCGCCATACGGCAACGGACTAATGGTGAAATTACCTTATCAACCAAGTGATTTTTGCCTTCGCCGGGATTTGTAATCAATCCAATGTGAATCATGTCTTCTTTCTCAAATGGGGAAAGACAATAAAGCAAGATAGCCTGTTTCAAATCATCATCACAATACATTTCTGCCCAAAGGCCGTCGTCGTCCATCATCACATCAAGAGGCGTAATGCCCTCCGCACCACATACTTTTATGAGTGCGTCAATGTGCTTCTGTTCTAACTGTGATTTGTGAACATCTTCTGCCCAATCAATTGAGTCAATGACAAAGGTTCTTTCTTGCTTGAAATTAGCATAGCAACCCGAAACTTTAATGGGTTTGCCTTCTGCAAGCGATTTCCGAATGATGGTATCTGCCTTCTCTAAGTCGGCGGCGGGTATGCTCCCATTGAGGTATTTCATATCGCAATTATGTGCAACACAAGTTACCGAGTTTTCACCATCGGATATACCGAAGCGAATGAGAGTTTTGTCCTTGCCCGAATCTTTCGTTGAAACACCTTTAATTTCACGACTTGTTACCACGCCCGAACCTTTAGTGTCCGAACCCGAAACCAAAGTTTCAATAATGGATAATACATTCGCTTGGCGTTCAACGATTGGTTCTTTCTTGAGAGGGTGCTTACCATCAACCATCTTTTTCACAAAATCGTGAATAGTTTTTGGTATCATAGAATCACATTCGTCCTAACGCCTATTCAAAGGTTGCTAAAACAATACCCGAATAACGGTGGCCTACACCGAATCCACACCGACCAAACCACCGCCGAAGCAGGGTGTTATCAATATGAATCCGATGCAGACGGGGGTTATCAAGTCGGCAGGGGAAGCCGACAGGATTCGGATATGGCTTACGCTAACTTATATGAAGGGCGTTGCACAATCGGTCAAGAATGACAGAATCATTCCGGCACTTGGTCAGCAGGGATTGGTGGGACAACCACATCGTCACCTGCGGAGTCAAGACGAAGAACCATCTTGTTGAATTCACGGCCACTCTTTTCGGAGGTTTGCTTTGTTCGCAAAAAGGAGACAGTCAATGGGAGGGTGTTGCCATTTGCGGCTTGTCCTTCAAGGAATTGAGAGAAGTGGTTGGTTTCATATCCGCCAACCCAAAGAGTGACACGGCGGCCATCGTTGTTTGTATCAATCATATTAACTGCGGTGGAAACTCCATACTCGCCTTCAATACCCTCGTTGTAGCCTTCAATGATGTATCCTTGGTAAAGGGTATCAAATTCTGCCTTAATTTTGTCCCTTGTAGGGAATACGGTGTCTGTTTTAACAGGTGCTTGTTCTGCGGCTTCTGTCAAAAATGCTTCAATTTCACTAATTTTCTTACTCATAATTTTTCACTTCCATGTTTGGTGCGCCGTTATTGGTGCGCTGTAATCCTTACTTGTCCGAAGCCCTTAATAAAGGTTCACAGGGTCAATAGCGGCAATTTCCAAAATGAAAGCGCAGTATTAAATACTTGTTGCACGAAATACTAATTATGCTGTGGCTAAACCCGACAACAGGTGATGTAATGGATTCTCCAAAAAGACCTTCGCCCGTATGGGTAGTAGTAGTGGAGGCTACAATTAAGGGCTATCCAAATGCTGTTGAAAGCACACTTGAGGGATTAAGGAGACTTATTATTCAATCCAACACCATACAAGAGAGTGACTTAGATTGGGTTGAGAAAACAGGATTAAATCTATACTCACATGAGCAGGTGTGGTATGATGACATTAAAAATTCGGATTTCCCATACATTACATTAAAAATAGCCACAGATGGCACACTTGAGATTCGCTATGATGAGAATGCAACAGATAATGATACTAATGATATTCTTGTAACGAGTAAAACAACCGATGATGATGCACCTTTGAAAAGAGGCGGTCAAAGAGGGGCAGGTAAAAGTGGCGGTGGGCCAAGTGACCCTAATGGTGAACCCTCCGATGAAGATGGCGAACCTTCCGATGAAGATAGCGAACCCTCCGATGAATCACCCGATGAGATTATTGATGACGATTTTGATGATAAACCAACCGATGAAGAAGACCGTGATGCTTACGAAGAAGGTAAAGAAAAGGCAGATAAAATTTCCGATGATTTGAAAGAGAAAATGAAGGAGAAAATGGAAGGAAAGGGCAAACCCGCAGAAGAAAGCGGCCCATCCGACGGCCCCGCACCCGATGGTAGCGAAGGTGGCGCACCCGCAGAAGACCCGACAGGAGAAGCAGGTGAAGGCACAGGTGACGGTCAAGGAACACCAACAGAAGGTGATGGCGGTCAAGGTGACGGCGATGGAAGCGGAGGTGATGGCGACGGTAGCGGCGATGGAGATGGTGACGGCGATGGTGACGGAGATTCCGATGCAGATGGTGACGGAGGTGCAGATGGTGATGGTCAAGGTAAAGGTGACGGAGATGGTGACGGCGATGATGGAAACTGCGATAACTGCGGTGGCGACGACCACGATTCCGATGAATGCGATGCCGATGAAGGCGATTCCGATGACGATTCTCAAGATGGTGATGAAAGCGATTCCGATTCCGATTCCGATTCCGACTCTAATGAAGATGGTGAATCCGATAGCGATTCCGAAGATGGTTTAAGTGATTCCGATAAAGATGCGTTAGACCAATGTGTTGAAGAAGCCGAAGATGGAAAAGATGCGGCAGAAGAAGCCATGCAATCCGCCGATAGTGAAGAATCAAAAGAAGCGGCACAGCAAGCGAGAGAGGCGGCAAAAGAGGCTCAAGAAATCGTGGACGATAATGGCGGAGATTCCGAAGACCAAGAAAAAGCAGACGAGGCCGAGCAGTATGCCGAAGAAGCAGAAGAATTTGCAGACTTAGCAGAAGAATTAGAAGAGGAAATCCAAGAATTGTTTGATGAAAGCGGTCTTGATGATGAAGACTTTGAAGAATTCAAGCAAGGATTACTTGACGAATTATTTGGCGAGGATTCCGAATTTTCCGACCAATTAGATGAAAAGGAACGCCGATTGAAAAAGAAACTCGCACTTCGTCTAAAGAATCGTGTCAAAAGGGGAACTGTTCGTTGCGTAAATTGGGCAACGGGTAAAATTAAATCATTCCCCGAAGATGAAACTATTGGTGGTAAATGGATTCCGATTACTTTGTTCTTTTCACCTTTTGAATCCGATGGAAATCAAATTGTTGTTGATAAGACTATTGCGGGTGCTGTTGAGATGGCACAGGCGGTTGGCATCACAGTATCATTTAATGACAAGACCTCCGCAGATTTCGCTACAACCGATGAAGAGTTTTTCTTGGCATTAAAGAGGATGCTAATGTTCACAGTTACACAAAAATTAGGTGGAATACACATCAATTATTGAGCCGTTGGCTTTAGATAACGGGAACGACAATCTATAATCATGTCTTCCGAGCCATGGAAAGAGGAATGGAGTAAATTCACTCCCGAAGCCATTGAGGAAATGAAAGAGTATTCCGACCAAACCCATCTTCATCGTGAATGGATGAGTTATGTTTATGAAAAGGGCGGTCAATATCATTTAGGCAAACCTTCTTATGGTGATGAATCAAGAATTGAAGTCAATCCTACTGAAAAGGCAAGGGAGGATTCTTCCAAGGGACTATCCGAAGGCGAAAGAAAGTGGACTATTCATGGACACCCTTTGAAAGATGGCAAAATCTATACGGGTCGTCAATACTTTTCATCCACAGACATACTTCAAGAATTTGTCAAATCAAGAGATGGTGACGAAAAGGTTGTTCAATATGTTGTTTATCCGCACGAACAAGAAGGGGATGGCAAAAAGGTAATCCACAACCGAGTTAGAATCCTTGTATTCCCTAATCGTTCAACAATACTCAAAGCGATGAAGATGGCACACCCCGAAATGACTGATGAGCAAATCATGGCGATTTCCGAACAGAATGGTTATAATAAAAATGCTACTGATGGTTCTTTGAAAAATGAAGCAGGTGTTGATTGGTTTGCATTCCAAGAGGCTCTCGGAAAATTGGGCTATATGGGTATTGTTGATATTGAAGGGCCAAAAGGCGGAAAGAGTGTTGAAGCCGCAGATACAATGTTCATGCAAAATGCTGAATCGGGTGGCACAAATATGCTTATGTTAGGATTGGTCGCTCTCGGACTTGCCGCTATTGTAAAATGGAAGATTACCGGAACAATTCTCAATGCAGATTATACAACTCACGAAGGATTTGGTGCTGACTTTGAATCTCGCCACTTTTGGAAGTGATTTGATTGATGCTTAACCCGATTTTGGGTGCGGGGACTACTGTGGTTCTCGGTATTTTTGGATTATATCTTATTACGAGTGCTAAAAGTCCGAATATGTCCAATCAGCCGGATACGCTGAATACTTCCAAGACCTCGTTGTTACCGAACCATTTAGATTCCCTATTAAAAAATGCCGAAATGATTGTTGGAGATTATATCGCTCATGGAAAAGGTGGTAGTGTTTTCTTATTACCTTCGGGAGATGCTCTCAAAGTCGTAGCCCTTGACAAAAAATTTAGAGGTATGAATATCAATCAAGACCAAGCAGACTTCATTGAAAAGATTTGGTTAGATAAAAGACCAAAGAAACCATTTAGTAACGACTTTGTGGAAATTAAGTTTTACAATAGAGGTTATGCAGGGCCAAAGATGGTTGAATTAGTGAATGCAGAATCGCCGGATTTTCAAGAAAACCCACTACTTATGGGACAACCTATTGCATATTGGGTTATGGAGTATGTCCCCACTATTGGTAAGGGTGAGATGAGTGATGCAAGGATTAGAGGTGGCATAAGCCGTCTTCAAGAATATGGTGCAAGATATGGTTATGAGTTGAAGGACTTAAAAAATGAGCGCAATTATGGACAACGAGACGATGGCTCATTCGTGGCTTTTGATGTATGGCCCGATAAGATTGGAAACCGACCCACTATTAGAAGCAGGGATGATTAAGTCAAACCATTCAAGGGGTATCTTATCCACTTCTGTTTCCGAAGGGTCGGAACGGTTATCCCAATGAGTTTTCCAATCATCACCGTAGGTATTCTTCAAACGGATTTTTTGTAAGTCTTCGTCAATATCTAATTTAATGAGAATCCACCCATTTTCTTTCAAGGTTTTTGCCTCATTGATAAAGCGAACATCATCACATACTGCCAATTCACAGGTGTCGGCTTCACGGATGAGTGCGTCTAACCACACCGATTGCCGAATTTCTCGCATTTTCATTCCGATTTGTTGTAAAAGGGGTCGGTTCTTTTCTCCAATCTTCATTCCAAATAATTCTCTCCCGACACGCTTAACTTCACCTGCCATTGAAACCACTTGGAATCCATCAAGGGATTTTGCTACGGTTGTTTTTCCGCTTGCCATTTTCCCACAAATTGCTATTTTCATACCATTCACTTATTCCTAATTATTGATGTGGCGATGTATGGGGGTAATACCCTTGCTAATGGATTATTCTTCATTCCTCTTTCAAAGTGGAACATAAAACTTGGGTCAATTATATATGTATGCCCTGTATCGGTTTGTGACCGGACGCAACGCCCCGCCATTTGAGCCAATTCAACCGCCGTCATTAGTTGATACCATTTGGGGTCGTTTTCGGCCTTTGTTTTGACTTGAATATCGCCAAGTGGCCCGAATGGAACTTTTGCTATCACTGTAAAGTCCACCATTTTGCCATCAAACCCTTGATTAGCATAGGTTGAGATAAGTATTTCATTATTCTGTTCCTCTTCAAATTCTCTAAACACCGCATCTCTTTCTTTTGGCATCTTTGAATGTTGTCTTAACCGTGCATAGACCAATGGGTGATTATCTCTTAGAGCCTCAACAATGCCATTTTCAATATCGTCTGTAAATGGTAAAATCAATCCTTTCTTTTCGGGATATTTTGCCGCTATTGTAGCGATTGCATCGGCACACTTTTTATACGAATCTTCGCCTCTATCTTTTCTTGATAATTTACCGCCCTTAATGTGTGTATAAATTGGTCGGTTCTTTTCGGGGAACGGTGAGTAATCAACAGAAATAAATGCAGTTTCTTCGGGCTTCAATCCCAATTCTCTTCCGAAAATATCGTAATTCAAAATTGTTCCCGACATGAAAATCCTTTGTTGTCCAAGGTTGAGTAATAATTCATCGGAATAATCCGCTACCTTTAATGGTTTGAATCCTACCCATGTTGGATATTCATTCTGTTCATCCACTTGATAGACCCAATTTTCCCAATCGGTAGCAATAGAGCCTAATAAGTCCTCAATCCGAGCAACACAATTAGAAGCATAACTCAATTCCCGCTTATCGTATTTGGTTTGAGAGTCTTTATCCTTCATTTTCAATTTAACTTCGGTATGGAGAGCAAAAAGATACCTTCCATAAGTCTGTAATACCTTCTTTCGTTCCGCCGATGGTGTATTCAAAGTCATAGTGGTCATTTTTGGAACGCCAAACGAGCCTTTGCCATCAAACATTTTGAATATGGTTTCACGCTGTTTTTGGTATTCCTCTTTCTTTTTCACGCTTTTGGTATTTGTAATATCAGTTTTTGTAGGTAATCGGAATAATTTTTCTAACATCTTTTGAGATACAGTTAGGCTGTGAAAACTCATCATGTTGTTTGCTAATTGGTGCGCCTCATCAACAATCAAGAATGGTCTTTGTGGCAAAACCTTTCCACTTTTATTTATTGCCATCATATACGCAGTATTTCCAACGAAATACATTGAGTTTTGTGCTTTAGTTAGTGCAGAATAATAACCGCAAAGATTATTAGCATCAACGCCGAAATCTAAACCACCCATTTCTTTACTTGGGTTCATTTTAGTGCATTTGAAACCTTTAGCATATTTGCATGGCGCAAGTGCCGCAGAACAAGTTTCGGGACTTTTATCCGTCACATTTTCTAATGCCGCCTGTGCTACGCTAACATCTTCACAACCTGCTTCCACATCAAGAAGGCAATCGTAGTTACCCCGACCCATTACAGACTTCATATAGGGCATTTCTTTGAGGTATTGTGCCTGTAATCCTTTCAAGTGAGTGACAATGTATGACGGAACGCCGAATGCTTGTGCAATAGTCTTCGCTAACGCCGACTTTCCACTCCCTGTGGGGCATTCTAACACAATGTTCTTATAACCGTCTTTAACGGCCTCCATCATCGGCCCTAATACCTGCTTTTGAATATCTCTTAGTGGGTGAAAGTGAGTATCTTTAGAAAGTTCATCAAAATCAAATTTTATGAGTGGTGTATTTTCCTCAATGTTCACTTCTTTGAATCCTTTTCCAATCTCGGATGGTTCATTCCATTTTACGACACCGACTTTTCCAATATCTTTTTCATCGGCGACTTGTTCTAAAATTGGAAGCCATTCGCCTAAATTGAATTCGTCTAAATTGTCCAATTCATCAAGTGTTAATTTGGTTTGAGCCTTTTCATTCTTTTTCTTATCGGTGGGATTATATCGTTCTTCACCATCAACAAAAAATGATAGCCGATTCTTTTTACAAAATTGCTCAATAACTGTCATCCTTTGGCTCTCGGATGGGAATGCTCCTTTGAAATCTTTGTTTCGGAAATCATATTCCAATCCAAGTGTATTCTTTAATTCGTGTCGGTGTGGAAATGTCTTGCCACAGACCCTAACTACGAGAAACCCCATAAAGGTCAATTGTCCGAAGCCCTATATCAATGATTGGATGATTTAGATAACAAGAGAGCATAGGTAAGTCTATGAGCCTTCATCTTTATTCATCGGGTTTCAATATCCCACATACAGAAAAGGCACATAGGGGTGGTGAAGATTCATTTGTAGTCTCAACTCCGACGAATTCCACTATTGCAGTAGCAGATGGGGTCGGGGGTTGGGCTTCACAAGGGGTAAATCCGAGAGCATTTGCTGATGAGATACTCACAAAAACATACCAAATCATTAAAAGCGGAGAAATTGACCCCAAAAGTGCCATTATGTCGGCCTACTCGGAACTCTCCTGTGTCGGTTCTGCAACTCTTTGTTTTGGTAAAATGACTGACGATGGAATCTTTAGGGTTGCGAACATGGGCGATTCGGGGTTTCTTGTAATTAGAGAAGGTGAAATACTCATTGAAAGTGTGGAGCAACAACATGAATTCAATTATCCATATCAATTAGGTATCGGTAAAGACGGGCTACCTCATGGAAAAGACCGCCCCGAAGATGCCGAAGTGTATCGGATGCAATTGGAGGAAGGAGATATTATAGTTATGGGGACTGATGGATTATTTGATAACCTATGGCCTCAAGATATTTTGAATTACATTAGCAATAACCCGTTGAATCCGATTAACTTATCAAAAGGATTAGCAAAGAGGGCATTTGATGAATCTAAAAAGGATGACAATTCTGTTCCGTTTTTTCATAGAGCCAAAGAAGCCAAGAAATCTTTTGCATCATTCAAGGGTGGAAAAGAGGATGATATAACCGTCATTGTTTCCGTAGCCGGTGGCCCACAATTCTTCTAATCGGTCTTAGATAGTCGGATTAACAATATCTTATCATGTTGAGCGCACTTACAGATTTACCAAAGAAATACTATGACAAAGAAGGAGTCATTTCAATGGCCGGTATTGGCTACACAGCCGCACTCGTTGTTATGGGATTAGGTGTCCTCAACATGGGTTGGAATATGGATTTCTCCCTACCTACTGTTGCTATCATTGGTGGCGGTTCTGTTGCTACTTGGGGCTATCTCAAAGCATCCGGCGTTCTTTATTGAGGGTTTATTATGAATGTAGTGAAAGAATACTATGCTACTGAAAAGAAAATGATTCACAAGATTGGTTACACTCTTGCTCTTGGATTGATGGCTATGGGTGTGCTTGAAACTGCTCACTCTATTCCATACATCGTAAAGGGTGAATCCTCGCCAATAGGTATTGCTATCGGCCCTGTTGTCATAGCCTGTGGTGGTATCGCCGCATTCGCTTATTTGAAAGAGGCTAAGGTTATTTATTAACCCTATTATTCGCCATCATTTGATTTTTTATGGTGTGTGTGGTCATGCCCTACAAGATAAAATGCCAAAAAGAAAACGGCTGTATGAAAACTTGTTACTCCAAAGGTAAGCCATGCTTCTTCTCTCCATGAAGTAACGCACTCAATTAAGTGAAGTGCGCCATCAAAACCAAGAACAAATTGTGTTAATCTTGTTAATCCGGTTCTAATACCCATCTATCAAGCACCAATCCCATAATTCAAGCCACTGAATAGTTAGCAAGTGCTTCATCAACAGTTAATAAACCTTTTTCAACATCAACGGTGAATATCCCTTGAGGATAACAAACGCCTTTCCAATCGCAATAACTACAATTCCAATCGCCAATATCGTCTAAAGGTTTCTTTTCGTGATTTGCCTTCTTGGTTTTTGACAAATCGCCCTTATCAAACAAGCGTTGTGCCTTTTCATCGGAATAGCGAAGGTCGTATTCTCTTGGAGGTGGCGTATCGGTGTTCAAGTTATCAAGTTGAATTTGGAATCGTTCACGCATCATATCAATGGTTAATTCCATTTGTTGCGGGGTCACATTCCACTCCATCGCTTTTTCCATTTTAGGCTTCAATTCGTTACCTTCCATGTCTTTAACAATGACTCGGCCATCATATCCATCTTCTAATTCAACACGGAATGACTTGTGAATCCCGTTATCACGAAGGATATAGCAAATAACGAAGTAAGGAATTTCAACATCATGCTTTTCTTCAAAACGCTTTCGGGAAGCAAGGTAAAGTGCGGTTTGCATCAAGTGTTCAATCTGTGGATAACCCATAGCATAGGTTGAATCTCTATTACCCATGATTTGCCCTTTGCCAAAGAATCCATACTTGGTTTTAACTTCAATACCAATAGCCTTTGTTGGGTCAATGTGCATTCTTGGCACTCCATCATCGCCGGTTTTCCATTCACTCCATCGGAGAATTGCATCCACTTCACCACTTAGGCGAATCATGTCCGTTTCGGGATTCTTGGCAAGATTGTGAACCATCTTTGCACCTGCTTCAAGAAGGACACCTGCGTTCCCCCATGCTTCATGCAAACCGGCTTCGCCCATGTGACCCATCATAAAGACAAATTGGTTGTTATCGGTTGCCGAATTAGTGCGTGGCACTTTCTTCTTAGAATACCATACTTGACGAAGACATTTTCCAACAAGAACCTTTTCGCCTCTTTCGTTAATCATTTCTGCCGATGCGCCCGTTGGATTGACACCACCTAAAGATTCACGATATTTACCTTGTCGTAGGGAAGTTATTGCTATTTCAAGGGGGTCTATCGCTATTGTTTCATCGTTGTTGTTTGCCGTCATTGGCTAATCACCAATTATACCTTTGTTTGAACGGGTTATTAAACCTTCGTATTACTCAACATGGGAATCCATTATTACATTTTGTTTATAACCTGCTAAATCTTGAACATCTTGTCCTACGAATTCGTGACAGAAATCAAAAATGATAGCCGACCCATCCTTCATAAATCCATAATTCCGTTGATATAAATCAGTTAAGAAAGACCCTGTTCGCATTCCAATGTTATATGCGGCATAAGCCACACGGTCAATCATTTCCTCTCTTGATAAATCGGGATGAGTTAAACCTACATAATCGGCCTGTTCCATTAACCACATACTCATTTCATTTCCTTCCTCCATGTCAAGAATTTGCAGTATTGGAAAGGCATTTCTCGGATAACCTTGTGATATTTTATCGGCTAATGTTTTCATCATGGGTTTCGTAGCGGTGAAATAAGTGAATGAATATATTTTCACCAATCCCTCTATGTTTTCCTTCCAATTTTTTTCAAAGAATTCTGCTTGCCTACAATGTGTTGGTAGGCTTGCACAATTAACCACTTTGATAATGCGATATGGACTTCTTGTATCTGCTAATAGGACTCCCATATCTCCGTGCGCCACATATTGACCCATCCAACGGAGGAAATCGCCGTAATTTGCTTGACGATTCGCAGGTGGAGTCCACCCATCGGGGTCGTCATAATTGAATCCCATATACACTTATTCATTCACCGACTATTTATACCTCGCCATTACAATTAGATACTTCACACATACAACCATAGGTTATGAAAGTGATTCTTGACGCAGGTGGTGGGAGGAAAATGGTTGTGGAAGACTATGGCGAATCCGACTCCAAATTAGTCAAGGTATCAATTATTGAAAGTGGCGACATTTTCGTAGTGGGAACAATCCCTATTGGTGAAATCCGTAGGCTCGGTAAATCTTTTTGAGGGTTGGTAATGGAAAATGCGGTATTCTCAACACTTACTTCTCTTGAGTATAACTTGGTTGGCGGATTGCTTCAAAATGATAAACGAATCACTCTTGATGCGGCCAAACAATTTAACCCGCTTATCCTATTCCGTTGGAAACTCCGTGAATGCCTCAATTGTAATCAAAAATTTGATATTACACAAGAGGGATTATTTTACGAATGTGGGGGCTGTGTAGTATGAATGGAATAAGCAACATAAAATTAGGATTCAATAAGAAAGCAGAAGTGACAGTTATTGCTGATGTGGATATGAAAGGAGAAGACGACATAGATTCACTATTCCTATGTTTCTTTACAATCTTAAATCCCGAATTGAGGCTATCAGTTCTCACAACAGGGTGCTTAAACGACCATTTAGCCACCATTCTCGGAATTCCTTCAACATCAGTATTGGAAATGATGACAACGAACCCCGAAATGTATAGTGGGGCAATCCAACAAAATACTGAACAATTACTTGAATATGGTGTGGAACAAAACAAAATACTCCTTAATTCACAGGACAATTCTAATAGTGCAAGTGCTATTATCACATCAATGTTAAAGAATGGTTATTATATTCAAAAGACTCGCTATCATTTCCCCAATGGTAATGTGCAAAAGCAAGAGCAACAAGTTGATGTTTCATCGCTACGAGAGCCTTTCAAGGCTATGGTGGATATTTGTAAGCGTTGGAACGACCCTAAATTAAAAGAGGCATTAGAATGAGTGAAACAGAAATACAGGAACAACCTGTCGGCATAGATGAAGCATTGAACCAAATGAAAGAAGACGGCCACCCGCCCACAGGATTTCACATGATGTTTTTCTCCGAAGATTTTACTTTGAAAAATGATTGTCCTACAAATCAATTGTTACAAATGGTGGGTAGTCAATACGGTTTTACAGACACCATCAAGCGTCAAGTGTATAATATGCCTAAATCAGTTACAATCATTACCTATGAATTCGCTTGGATAGGTGGGTTTAATGGTATCAAGAACACTATGGAAGAGGTTGATGCAATCATCACCGACCAATTTAATCGTATGGTGGAAGATGGAACGCTCTCGTCATATCCAAAGGCCCGTGTTTCATTCCTTACAACCGAAGGCGGTGAAGAAGAGTGACTATTGAATTACGCCTCATTGAAATGCTTGCACTTGATGTAAAGCCACACCCAAATGAAGTTAAGAAAGGAGACTTCGCTTATTGGAACAACCTTGCTTCACTTATTGGTATTGATTTGGCCGAAGAAACAGCAATCAACGATGAGCAATAGACAAGTATTGAATTGTGCGAGGTCTTTTACCTGTCACTTGGAAAATATGTTTCCCGTTTGAGTCTTTAATACATCGGCAAAAGAATGTAATTTTGCCTCTATCTGTGCCATCACGACCCCACTTCTCTTTGAGGTGACTAAATATCTGTGATTCTTTCCAACCGTCTTCACGGCTTGACATGAATTCTAATACTAATCTTGCTTGAAATGGTCTTAATCCATAAATGTTCTTCTTTCCGCTTACTGCGTTTGCGTCTTCGTCTATCATAGGTGTTCCCCTGTCCCCTTCTTGTAACTCGTAGTATTTATACTTTATGTAGTGAATCTCACCTTTTGTGTCCCCAACCCTTCTTAATAGGTTTTCCGACACCCGATTGACCCGCCCTAATTGACTTTTCATTCATCATCTCACTAAAAATATCTAATCGTAATTTTTCCTTTTTTTGCCAATCTTCATATTCATCCCACAACTTTCGTAGTGCCGGTATGGGGATGCCATCGGGATAATTGATAAACATACATAGACGAATAGGTTCTTTTAATGATTCCTCATTTACCTCTTTCATCCAAGGGTTATGCTCAACCCATTCATCGGAGAATGTGGGGTTGGAGTCACTCATAATTATCAATTATCAGTCATAGTATAAAAACAATTGCATGGAGATTTTATCCCATTATTTTGATTTCCGAACAACGATTCCGCAATTGAAAAATAGATTTCTCAATTGGGAAATTGAATACTTAGTCATATCATCAGTTTGTGCGATTATTTCATCTTGACCCTGCTCACCACATTGGGTGCAGAACATGAGTCGGAAAAACGATTCTAAAACCTTTTTGGGGTCGTCAATTAGCCATTTCCAAATATACTGCCCTTCTAACAATTCCATTGTCGCAAAAGCACTATTGCCATACATACCATTAGCCCAATAAAGGGTTGTCATAGTATCAACCTCAATTACCGTATCGCTTCATGTATTCGGCGAAGAGTGAATCTGTCAATGTCATAATCTCTTCAACCAATTCTGCATCATCCATAGCATGATAGGCAGGGTTGTTGGCGATAAGATTGGTTGCATTGTTGAAACACATACCACGCTTAATATCACGGTCACGATTGTTGTTGTTTGAAGATGAATTACCGCCCCATGATTTAGTTGCAGGTGCGGGTGCGCTTGTGGATTTACCAACAAAGATTTGCTTTGCATCGCCAATAACAATAAGGGCTTGTGGGCTGTCATCTTTAGCCACTACATTCCAAACAACGGTTGCGTTTCGTGCAGGGAAATACTTTCCTTCAAGAATATCGTAATTACCGACCTCAAGAGGGCGACCACTACCATTATTTGTTGTAAAATAGACACGGTGCTTTCCGTTCTTTTTGTATTCTTTATATTCAACGCCTTTTTCGGGGATTACTTTTACTGCTACCATTTGGTTCACTTCCGTAATATCCAATTATCCGAACAGGTATATGAACCTTAACATTCACTCTAACCGAATCGTGCGCCATTCAACCCGCCCTGCTTGAATCAAATCCCGAATCCTTCTTTGTTTCGTAGTCAATTGGCTTTTGCCCGATTTTACATCAAGCATAATGATTTTCCCATCTGCCACATTGATTTCTTTATTCTCTCTCCAATCAAAAACTATGTAGTCAATAGGTTGTCCCATAAACTGCCAATTCTTTGCCTCCCAATCGGGGTCTATGTCGGGATGCTCAAGGAATGGACACCACTTCTCTAAAATCTGTCCTTTAGTAGTGTGAGCAGAAGCCGCCCTGCCTTTTTGTTTCTTAATTTCTTGGGCTTTTTCCTCATTTTTATCCGATTCTTGTCCTAATTCTGTAATTAAGTCGTCAATCTTGGAACTACGGCTACCCAATTCGTCTTGAAGGAAACTTACTTGTGATTGCATACCAATAACTTGTCCACTTAACTCTTCAATCCTTTCCATTAAGGATTCTCGTTCTTGTGTTGCCATCTCTAAGATAATCTCGGATTGATTATTTTTAGTCAATGTATTATTCCATGTATTCCAAAGGTAATAACACCCTAAGCACAAAACAAGTATAAGAATACCGAAGGTTACTTCAAGCATAAGGGGTCATTATCCGACTATGTATTCAAAGGTTCTTGGTCGGGTCTTGAGAATTGAGTCCTAAATGGCTACATAATTCTTTGTATCTGTTACGAATAGTTACTTCGGTGACACCTGCGACCTGTGCGACTTCGGATTGTGTTTTATCCTTACTTCTTCGCTTTGCCGCAAGATAGATAGCGGCGGCGGCGATACCTGTTGGCCCACGACTAATCATCACTTCCGGCCCGACTTTTTCAAGAATACGACTTGCTTCCAATTGAATTTCAGTATCAACCTTCAATTCGGAACAGAATCGTGGGATATAATCATCGGGATTAGACAATCCAATAATTAGCACTAATTCACGCTTCAAAAATCGGTATGTTCTTCCAATTTCTTTTCTTCCTGTTCTTGAATGACGGCCTACATCGTCAAGGGTTCTTGGGTTGTTGTGCATACGGCAAGCCGCATAGATAGAAGCCGCTACAACACCTTCAATAGAACGGCCACGAATCAATTTATTATCCACAGCCTTTCGGTAAATAAACGCCGCTTCTTTAGCCGTTACTTTAGGCAAGGCCATGCGAGAAGCAATACGCTTTAATTCTGTGAGTGCCGTAGCGAGATTCCTTTCTGTTGAATTACGAATCCTTCCCCGATTATCAATGTGGCGCAAGCGACCCCATTTTCCTCTTTGTTTGGAATTCATGTCTCTCCCCATTGGTGAAATCTCCGTAGTGATTCCATAATCGTGTTGCATAATGTCTTTGGCCGCACCTGTTCGTTCTTGGTCTTTACCCGAACCGTCTTCATAGGAACGCCAATCTTGTCCATAATCAATGACTACGGCTTCTTGAAGTAGTCCACAATCCCGACAGGCTTTATGCCCATCTGCTTGTTCATCTAATACTAAACAGCCACATTCAAAGCATTTGCTCTCATCAATCATTTCATCTTTTTTATCTTCCATAACTTCACCTTCACTTAAACAGGTATTTAGACTTTTGCATAGGGGTATCTAAAGTAATCCCTTTATTCACTTCATTCGTTTGAAATCAAACGGTGATTTATCATCATATTCTCTATCCGCACGGCCAAATAGTATTACTCGGTGGCTTTTTGCCCCACTTAATCCGTAGCAATATGGTTTTTCTAATTTAACTATTCTATCATCTCGGCATAGCACGGCAGAAATCTTGACTGACGAAGGCACATTACGATAAAGTCCATTCAAAATTGAAGGCATTTCGCTTGATAAAATCGCTCTTTCTTTCATCGCTTCGTAAAGCGGTTCTTTCCATAGGTTTTTTCTTGACATAATAATCACATTTTGTGGAGGGTTCGGAACACTTTTGCCGCCATGATATGCTTACAATCAATGTTTGCCTTACGACAACGAACCTTGTAATCAATACATTCACACGACCAAAACTCTCGGCCTTCATTAGTCAAGTGATTTTCGCCCCAAGTAATAACGCCATAAGACTTCTTAGAAGTCCCATTAACTATAAACTTGTAGGGAGTCTTCTGCTCCACTTCCATATTCTTTACTTTATCAAGTGCTTTTGCCTGTCTTGTCTGCTTCATGCTTTAACCTCTATCTATACGATGGGTTAAACAGGTATTTATACCTCAACATCGGCAGGGTGCAAAACCCAAGAGGAATAGCCTTCATATTGTCCTCTTAATGCCGCCGCTACAACTTCTGTAAATCCAAAATCATTAGCCTCATCTTGTAACTTAGGGTGCAATACAGCCGCCCTGTTATGGTATAATACTAATTCTGTATCAGTTAGCCATGTATCTCTATCTTCAAATTGATAAACATATTCAATAAACTCTTCAAACATTTCCACATCATAGTCAAAGAATAATCCGCAAAACTGTTTAGATTCATCTTGAAATGAGGGGACTAATGCAAAACCGATTAAAATAGCATCATCCATGACTCGTTCATCAAAGCCCATTATTGGATAAATAGCATCAGTGGCCGCATGGGGAACGCCATTATCTAATGCCGTAGCACGAATATACTGTTCCCATGAGCAATACTCCGATGATTCAGCGCAAGGGGAGTCTAAAATTGCATCCCACACACTCATAACATCTCATCCATATTACAGGTTAATTAGGCTATTGCCCATTTTGGTAATTTTCTTTGAATCCCATTGTCATCGTATAAATATGTATCACCATTACCTACTTTAGTAAAATTATAAGGTTTGCCGTTATTCTCAAGAATAGCGAAAGTATCTTGTGGTGATATTCCGTGTAGTATTTGGCTTACTGCGGGATGGGCATTACGGGAGAATTGTCTTTGAATAGACCCATTAGATTCCAATTTGTCTTTGTGAATCATAACAAAAACTGCGAATTGTGCGTGTCCACTACTATTTATTGTGCTAAAATGAGTATCGGGTGTGCCGACCATCGTTGAAGGTTTAACTGAAAAATGAATGAAATTACCATATTCACTAAAAATTTCATCAAATAATGTTGGATGCCCATTTTTCCAACCATACCAATAAGAATTAAAAATCTGTTCCACAGCAACCTTGTTAAGAATCTTAATTTCTTCTTTAGTCTTGATTACTTTAGTCCCCACAGTTTGTTTTGGTATTACGGTAGGTTTTTTAGGTAAGATTATTGGGAATCCTAACTTGTCGCCAAGTGGCATCCCTGTCTGTGGCCCTAATACTTTTGGGGTAAGACTATTACCTGCCGCTTGAGGGCTTAATGGATTCGTCATAGGCTTCATCCCCCTTTGACAATGAATACATTGGGTATCATTATCGGCAGGTGAGCGAAGACAAGTAGGGGTAGCGCAAGTCACCATAATTTATTATACACATTCCCGCTATCTAAGCCCAACGCTTAACAATGGCTTCGGATAATGTGTAATCATGGTGGATTTTATCACGGTTCCTTTTGGAATGAATTCATCTGCTTTAGAGATTTTTGAAATTGAAGAAGAAGAGTTGGTAAGAGAATACACTTACAAAAATGGCAATATCACTCACAAATCCAATGCTTTGTATTGTCCTCGTTGCTCAAAGGTGCGTGAAAAAGATACCCGAAATGGTGGTTTCAAAGACAAGTGGGTAGTTCTTAAAGACGATTACAATTTCACACTTGAATACCATGAAGATGAATCGGGTTTTCATTCAAAATGTTCTCAATGCGGTCACGATGTTCGGGCGCACACTCCCGAAATGGATTCTTATGTTTCAATAATAGTTAGGGAGGATGGTGATGGGCCGCCGTTACCTTTAGTTCACCTTTCCGAGCCTGTTTATCAACAAGGATTTTTCATCTTTGATTTCAAAGAATATGAGCGTGTGCGTTCCGAAGGCACGAAACAAGGTGGAAATATACTCCCCACCGCCGAAATTGATGGCACACGGTTTGTCATAACATGGAATAATTACTTAACAAAAATGCGGGCGATACCAAATGTATCAGTCGTAGGCATACCCAAAACCTATTTCACAAGCCTTTAGATAACAAGCGAACCTATGTTTAAGTATGGCTTCACCTCGTTTCAATGGGCAAGGATTTACGAACCCTACCAATCCGCTTGGACTCCATTCGGAAAATCGTTATCGGGATGAATCCCCGCTTTCTAATTCATTCATGTCAAATGAAGTAAAAATGGCCGAAAATGCAAGAGGAAACCAAGAGTTTCAAGTCCCATTAGTAGGAACGGGTGTAAAAGCAGGTGTGAAAAAGGGATTTCTTAAAGGCTTTACAGGCGGTGTGGGCGAACTCTTTAGAAGAGGTGCGGGAAAAGGTGTAAAAGGCATTGTCGGAGAAGGTGGTGAAGCATCGGCTAAAAAATTAGCGAAAGCCAATGCTAAAGCCCTTGTAATAACTGCAAAAAACCCTGCGAAAAAAACCATGATACGCACCGCAGGTGTAGTAGTAGTAGGCATATATGGTATGGGTCTATTGGGTGATAATGCCGATACACTTGTGGATTCGTGGACGGGTGGCGATTGTGATGAAAAAGCATTAGCATTAGGTCACGAAGAAGGCACTACCGAATATCAAAACTCCGTTGAAGAATGTCAAAATAAAGCCGGAAATACAATGATGCTAATTGGCGGTAGCATAATTTTAGTTGGTGGACTAATAGTTTTTATGCTCATAAAACCTAAAAAATCGGCGGAGTGATTCTAATGGTATCGCAGACAGGAATTTCTGCTCTTATGAAACAAGAAGGGCTGACTACATGGAGTAACAGTGGGTCGGGAAAATCCGGTTTCAAAACATCTGTTTGGCTTGAAGATGCTGATGGTGTGGAAATAACTACCGTTGAATCAAACCCGATACCGATTTGGGATTACGCACCAACAGGTTCAGTCATCAAGTATGAAGTTGAAACCATTACCAAAGGTGTATCAAAACCCGATAGATTTCAATTAGATATTGGTTATGCTAACGATGCGGCGGTTATTAGGGAATATAATGGCATTATCAATGGGTTGCCCGAAGAACAACGAAAGCGATTTGATGAAGGGAGTAAAGTAATGGAGGATTCTGTGATAAAATTAACAGAACAAGCAATTATTGATAAAAGCATACCACCCGTTATCAACATTTATTCCAAAACACTTAACACGGATGATACAGGGAAATTGACGGGGACTATACCAATTGACCCTTCATGGCCTATATCCACTTATAATATGATGTTTCATTATGGTTATCAAGGAGATAGCGAAAGCCGAAGCGACGACGATGAAACATGGGCAAATGTTCGTGCCGTCGTTGAAGAAATTATCATTATTGCTATTGCACTCATACCCGTTGTAGGAACTGCCGCCGCCATCGCACTAACTGTTGCCCAAGTTGCTTACGCAATAGCCGATGCGATGTTGTGGACAGGATATGGTATGGCAACAGAAAATAAGTATGGTGCGAAATTCCCCGATTATGGATTCTCACACCCTTATGCTTTCGGAACTGATGAATCCTTTGCTCAAAATAATGGTGCTATGGATTTCGGAATGGGTGGTAATGAAAAATTCATAATCCCCGCAGTTATCTTCGGACTTATTTTACTTTTAAGAGGTTGATTTGATGATTGGACATAATAACTTTGATTTTGCACTAAGCCCGACTTTGAGGACATATTCTGCCCCTGTCACATTTGCCGCACCTGCCGTTGGGCCATCCGATGCTGTAATGTTTGGTTCGTGGGCAAAATCGGCAAAACCTGTAACTAATTGTAATTCCCGACATATGGTGGACGCATACCGGACAAAATCGGCGGGGAAGACCCATGCACTAACTGACCAAATTATTGTTGATTTTAATGGAAGAGATACTAACGATTGCATTTGGGAGGGGATTTCGTGGAGTAATAAAAACGGTTATAATTGTGGATATAATACGATATACGCCGCAAACCATAAGCGAGGTATTAAAATAGAACATGAGGGAGAAGAAGTTTATTCCTTTGAAATGGCAGGGAATTCCGATGGTTGGGGTTCATCACAACCTTATTTGATTACCAAAGCGGGTAAGTGGGAAGTATTTACAAATCATATTGATTCGGGGTCTTGTGGGAATGTCGGCCCGGAAGATGGTTCGGCGGGTGATTGGATTTCTGTCGGCTCATTTACTGCCGAAGAACCTCTTAGTGATTGTGCGGTTACGGGTCGTGAAGAGGGTGCAGATGTTGGCGATTGTGGCGATTGTTTTACAGGCTATACCGAAGTGGATGGGGTTTGCACCGCAGACGCAAGTGGTGATGGTGCAGGTGGCTCAAGTGGTTCAACCGACAATACTCAATTATACATGATGGGTGGTGGGTTATTGCTATTATTACTCGTTCTTAAAAAGAGAAAATAATGTATTATTCTTTCCATTTCTTCAAAGGACATTCAGCATTTTTAATCCGAGCCTTTAATTTCATATTACAACCACAGGCTTTACAAAATAATCCTGTAAATTTGCTTTCTGCCTTATCGCAAGGATAGCATACATTGATGCGGTCTGTATAGAGGCTCATAACTATTCATAGATGGCTTAAACATCTAAACCTTCCCATAGGGGCATTCCTCTTTGATAAACAGTATGGCAAGGGCTAAAATACATTGGATTGTCTGTAAAATGAACATCGGTGTCCCACAATTGCCCATTTGGTTGAGTATGTATAGCCTTAGCAATATCAAGTGGCATAGCATCACTTTCAAGTTTCCGAATGGCTTGTAAATTGCGAGCATCCAAAGGCCAAACGATTTGTCCTGTTTTCCAATGAATAGAATATGGACAAGCGATAATTCCTTGCCTCTCAACAGGCGTTAAATCATCATTTCTAAAGTCATCACCTGTCGCCTCCTTGAATAAATTCTTAACTACCTCACAATAGACTTTTGCTAAGAATTTCGCATTATCCTCCTTAAAATCGGAAAAATGTTTATCAGCAAGCCCGGTGGATTGATTTTTGTTGAGCCAAACATGGAATCCTTTGCTACCCGAAAAGACAATCATGGGGTCAAATCCTAAACCTTTCAAATGAGCGCATAACTTTTCACCTTGATAGAATGCTTTCATTGGTTCTCCTTCGGCATCAATATCCCAAATAAGATTTTTACTCAAATAGATTTCGGGATTGCCAATGTTTTCTTTATACACATCATCAACCCATGTCCTCCATTCGGGACTCATCATCTTCTGCAACATTGGAGGTTTTAACTTTCTAAAATCAATCACATTAGAACATACGCCCAACTTCATTCCCTTTCCTTTTGAGGTCAAACGATTGAGAATATATCTCATGTGGTCGCTTCCATGAGCATACAATTTCCTTCTTGGGAACTTGTCACCATAATTATGTGCATAGACTTCACGATTGTCTGTAATCTTAGTAATTTCACACAGAACACTTGTGTCATTTAACCAATCACTTACAGGCATAATCTATCATTATCCCAACACATATTTTAATGGTTCGTTTTATTACTGCCGTTATGAACCCATAACTGCCGTTATGCACCCACATTTTAGCACTATCTAAAGAGCGA
>Ga0209091_10000186_pt1 | contig 61324 bp, 31 predicted proteins | sample ArcticOcean_MG_C_6_FD_187438 | JGI IMG/M metagenome (GOLD analysis project Ga0209091, IMG submission 187438) | Marine microbial communities from western Arctic Ocean - ArcticOcean_MG_CB8_128 (SPAdes) (version 2) | ecosystem: Environmental > Aquatic > Marine > Oceanic | place: Arctic Ocean...
GCCTGATGCCCTGATCGTTGCGAAAGCGACGCCTCTAATCGATCAATCGATGCGCGCCGAAGCCTTAACTGACTCAGCGCCGAGCATTGCGCAACTTGAAACGCCATTAACTGAGGTCAGCATTCTTCCTTCAGGCTTGACCCAGGTGCTTGACCCACAACCGGCACTTTCTGAGATCATTGAGACCAAGGTTGTTCAGATTGACGGGGCAAAAATGGCGCTTCTGCTGGGGATCGCCGAGGTGACCACTGATTTAAGCGACGACGTTGCCGCAGCAGTCAATGCTGCGCCTGCTGCAGCAACGGTAACCGCGACGGTTGTCCTGGTCGAAACCCTGCCTGCTACTGCGATTGCGTTAGCACCCATGGTGATATCGACATTAATGCCTAATTTAGACGCGGTCTTTACATCCGATTTAGCCGGCATATCAGAAAACAGCTCACGTAATAAAGCATCCCAAGGGGCTTCTTTATCCACCGATAGTGTCATGCAAGACCGTTTGAGCTCTGAGATCACGCAGGCAGCTTTAGAAAGCGACTTTGCAGGAACAACGCTCAAGGTCGAGGCGGAAATATCGGAACTGGCCGTTGCCTTGGTTGAAACCGTGGCCCGCCCTGCTGTTGTCGAGGTGATTGACGCGCCAATAACCGCTGTTGCCTTGCAGGCGGTCTTACCGGTTATTGAAGTTGAGACCCAAGAGGTCGAGGTTCAGACCGAACCCCAAGCCGTAGCGGTTACGTTGGTAGACGCGATCGCAAGCCCTGCGCTTACAGAAGTGATTGAAGTACCGGTTACGGTTTTGGAGGCTCCTGAGGGCTTGACTGTCGCGGAAGTCGCGATGCCAAAGGCTGAAATTCAGACAGAAGCGCCTGACGTGGCGGATACCTTGATTGAAGAAATCACGCGTCCTGTCGTTGCGGCGGTGATTGATACGCCAGAGCGTGTCGTTGAATTGCCGGAAGTTTTGGCCGCAGTAACCCCAATTGAAGTTGACGTTGAAGTAACCACCCTTGCGGTACAGGCCGAAGCGCCTGAATTGGCCGTTGCAGTGGTTGACGCCGCCACGAGCCCGATTGCTGCCGCAGTGATTGACGCGCCAATGCGCGTTGTTAAGCCAGAGGTTTTGGCCGCAGTTGCTGAAGTTGAGATGACAACCCCTGAAATTCAGACCGACGCGCTTGAACGACCAGGGCTTGCCGCAGAGCCCGCCATGGCAAGCGTGCAAGCGGAGGTCCAGGATATAGCGAAGATTGTCAGCCCTAAAGTTGAAAAGATCGCAACGGAAATTGTGGTGCCTGCCTCCGAACCCTTCCCTGCTGGCACGACCTTGGCTGAAGTTTATACGGACCATGTTCAGCGTTCTGAGCAACTACCCGCCCAACTCCAAACCTTAGGGCCCAAAGGGGCACTGCCCATGCCAGCCGTTGCGTCAACAAGGTCTGCGCAGCGCTACGCCGTACAGCCCACGCCCGTTCAGCTAAACCGTTCAGCCAATTCCGCCTTTGCCCAAGCCGCACGTTTGGCCCAGGCTGCGCCTTTGATTGCAGCGGTTGCAGATGCCGCCAAACTGGATTCGATTGCGGTTTCAGCAACCGGATTGGACTATGCGTCGATGGCGCCTGCCGCAACCTCTGGTGATGGCACCTATGACTACTTTATGGATCTCCCCTCGGATGATTTTGCAATTCAGCTCAAAGCCGAGAAAAACCTCGCCGCCCTTCGTACTTTTGCCGCCACGGTCGACCTTGAAGACCCGCTAGTGCTGAAAACGCAATTAATGAAACGCCCGCTTTATGTTTTGGTTTTGGACACGTTCAACGATATTCAGCTGGCCAGTGATGCAAAACGATCCTGGATGGCACAGTACAATAATGGCATTGAACCTTGGATTAGAACGGTTGGCTCGTTGCAAAAAACAATGCAACCTATCGGCCCCATGGATTGATCCTTGTCGCACCCAGCTAAACACTTACCCGGCGTTGATCAGTTACTACGATCGCAGCAAGGCCACGTTCTAATTGAGGCGTTTGGGCGAACCCGTGTTGCGCGGGTGATCGCCGAACAACTTTCTGTTGCTCGGCAAGCAATGGCAGCGCCAGAATTTGAACTGCCGTCTGCTGACGTGCTGCTTGCCAACACCCGATCCGTGCTTTGTGCGGCCAATCCAGTTTTGACCGCCGTACTGAACCTAACAGGCACCATTCTTCACACTAATTTAGGCCGGGCGAGCTTGCCGCAGGTCGCGATTGATGCGGTTCAGCGGGTCGCGGGCAATCCAACAAACTTAGAATTTGATCTGGAAACCGGCAAACGGGGCGATCGCGACCAAGCCCTCGAACACCTTTTAAAGGAAATCACTGGCGCAGAAGCAGCAACCGTTGTGAATAACAACGCGGCAGCGGTGATGCTCGTGCTTAATACCTTCGCGCTGGGCCGAGATGTGCCGGTTTCGAGAGGCGAGCTGGTTGAAATTGGCGGCTCGTTTCGGGTGCCGGAAATCATGACCCGGTCGGGCTGTCGACTGGTAGAAGTGGGTGCAACCAATCGGACTCGGCTCTCTGACTTTAAGGCTGCGATCACAGATCAAACCGCGATGTTGATGAAGGTGCACACCAGTAACTATCAAATTCAAGGGTTTACTGAAAGTGTTGCCGAAAGTGACTTGGCGGCACTCGCCCATGAGTTTGACCTGCCGTTTATGACCGATCTGGGCAGTGGCACCCTGGTTAACCTTACGCAATACGGCTTGCCCCGAGAGCCAACGGTACAAGAAGCGGTGCAAAGTGGCGCCGACATCGTGACCTTCAGCGGCGATAAACTATTGGGTGGTCCTCAAGCCGGATTAATTGTCGGTTCTGCCAAGGCAATCGATGCCATCAAACAGAATCCCATGAAGCGTGCCCTTCGGGTCGATAAGATGACCTTGGCGGCCTTGATTGCCGTGTTGAAGTTGTATCTCACCCCAGAGACGCTGGTTGAACATTTGCCCACCTTGCGCGACCTTACGCGATCCGACGCTGATATAAAAAGCTTTGGCGAGGCCGTACTCCCCGCTGTGGCAGACTGTTTAGCGCCAGATTTTGAAGCCGGTTTGGTGAGTACCAAAAGCCAAATCGGCAGCGGCGCCCTACCCATTGATCTATTGCCCAGCTGGGCGATAGCGATCAGCGCGCGGGATACCGAGCATCCAAACGAGGCCATTATGGCCCTAGCGTCACGCCTTCGGCACCTCGACACACCCATTTTAGGTCGGATTACGGCGTCTCAGCTGTTATTGGACCTGCGCACCCTTTACCAGCCAGAATTGCTTCTAACGGGGCTCAAAGCGGTTCATACCGGATGATTGTCGCAACAGCCGGCCATGTCGATCATGGTAAATCCAGTCTTGTCGAAATGCTGACAGGCATCCAAACCGATCAACTGCAAGAAGAAAAGGACCGCGGCCTCACGATCGATTTAGGGTTCGCTTATGCCCAACTTGGTGACCTATCCTTAGGCTTTGTTGATGTTCCGGGCCACATTAAATTTATTAACAATATGTTGGCGGGTGTGGGCGCGGTTGATCTCGCGCTCTTAGTTGTTGCCGCCGATGATGGCATCATGCCGCAAACCCTAGAACACTTAGCCATTCTCGAAGCACTTGCTGTACCGGCCATGGTGGTTGCCTTAACGAAAATTGATCGAGTAGAACCCGCGCGTTGTCTTGAGGTCTCGTCCGCAATTCGCCAGCGGCTTGAAGGAACCCGGTTTGAGCAGACCCAGGTTATTCCCTGTTCAAGCGTTAACCGAACGGGTGAAAGCGAATTGGTTGCGGCCCTAACCCGCCACGCGCAAAGGATGCAGCACCGGTCTGCCACGGGCTATTTTCGGATGGCGGTTGATCGAACCTTTTCCATAAAAGGCGCCGGTACGGTGGTCACGGGCGCCATTCTTGCGGGTCAGATTGCTCTGTCCGACACGCTTTCGGCACCCAATCAATCGCAACCCTTCAAAGTTCGAGGCTTGCATCGGCAGAATGTCGTCAGTGAGTCGGCCCGCGCGGGTGATCGAGCCGCCTTAAATTTAACGGGGCAACAAGCCGGCTTAAACGAACTTGCTCGGGGACAGTGGTTAACCACAAACCCGAGCATGACGACCCGCAGTCATTGCGATATTGTGCTGCAGGCCTTACCAGCAGAAAAGAAGCCGATCCGTCATTGGACCTCGGTTCACGTGCACCATGCAGCCCAGCACACCCTTGGCCACCTGGCAACGCTGAGCGGTGCTGAAATAAAACCCGGGACGTCAGGTCTTGTGCAGTTGGTGACGAGTGCCCCGCTATCTTTGTGTTATGGCGATCGACTCATTTTTCGAGATCAAGGCGCGACCCGAACCATTGCCAGTGGATTTGTGTTGAACCCGCTGGCAGAAAGCCGGGGTCGGTCAAAACCCGACCGGGTAGCGCTCTTAAGCACCCTTGCCGAGGCAAGTACCGATGCCGATTACCTATCGCGTCTTGTCGAAGGCTCCAGCGATGGCGTGTCAGTTGACGTTGTCGAGCGCGTCTTGAATTGGAAGCCTGAACGCCTTTCAACCTTTATGGACGACAACCCCGCACTCATCAATCTGAGCGGTGTTTTAGTCATGCTGGATGCTTTTTCGGACGCCAAAGCCCGGTTGGTTGCAGCGCTTGATGCCTGGCATGAAAACAATCCCAGTATTCAAGGGATTGATCAGCCGAAACTCTTGGATATGCTGCCCAAAGCTTGTCTCTATCGGGACGCCCTGATTGCCAATCTCAAATTAGACGGCACGGTCTTGCAGTCGGGCTCGCTGTTTCATCGACCTGGCGCGCGGGCAACGTTACCCGCGCAAACCCAGAACCTCTTAGAGCGGGTGATCCCGCTCTTATCTGAGAACCCGCAGCAGCCGCCCGTGCTGCATGATCTTGCCGCGAGGCTAAACATCGACCCAAAACAGCTGTCTCAGCACCTGCTGGCCTGCGCCAAAGCGGGGCTATTGGTTCATCCCGTTAAAAATCGGTTTTTTGAGCCCAAAACCATCGCTGAACTCGTTGCATTAACCCAGTCGGTCGCGGGCGGCCGGGCTTTTACCGTTCAACAATATCGCGATGCCTCGGGCATGGGCCGAAACCTCTGCATCGAACTGTTGGAGTATTTTGATCAAAAAGGGCTCACTCGGCGGGACGGCAACCTTCGTCATCCAAAAGCATAATCTCGGGCGGCAGATCTTATTGTCCGCGAGATTCGTTGCGGCTTTGTCATCAGGCTGTTTTTGCTAAGGTCTAGATGCTATAAGGTTCTTTAAAGCGATAATTTTTGCTTGTCTTAACGACAACCCAGAAAATAATTGGAATCGATTGAAGACCGTTCCATGAACGGTATCAACCAGCGTTCGCGCATCGATTAAAATCGAATGAGGTAATGGCGATATGACAAATCATTTGACCGCCTGGATTCTTTTAGCGCTCATTACATTGAGTGGGTCTGCGGCTGCGGAAAATAATGAGCCTGCAGGTGATGCAGCCGTTTTGTCAGACCGGCTAGCGCAGGTGCTGGCGGATGCCGCGGCACTTCAAAAGCAAAATCAGGTTCGTAAAGCCATCGAGGTTTTGCAGACTGAACGGGCTAATTTAAACAATCACCCCAGCTTGGTTGCATTGGAAGTTCAATTATTGCTGGAAAGTGGCCGATTCAGTCAAGCCCAAAAAGTGCTCGAACAACTGCCCCAGTCTCGGCCTGATCTAAGCGGGTTGCGTGAGCGAATACAGAGCGCGTTTAACAAAATTGTGAGCAGCGACAAACGCGCCATTATTTTTGCTCAAAAACGCATTGAGCTCAAAGATTTTGAGACCGCGATCGCGATCACTGACCTGGCCCTTTTGGCATTCCCGGACCAACAGGCAGATTTTTTTACGCTCAAAGGTGAAGCGCTCTACAAAATGAATGCGCTGGAGGCGGCCGAATCTGAATTTATGCGCGCGCTTCAAATCGACCCGCTTAATCCAGTTGCAAAGTCCTATGTTAACGAAATCAGAACGACGCTTGAGGCCCAAACCAGCACGGCGCTTGCCGAGTGGATTCGAATCGCGAAAGACAAGGTCGGTGATTTCATTGTGACCTTTTTAGCCCTATTCACAGCCTTTTTAATGAACTCATTACTGTCGCCCTTGAGTATGCGGTTTCGGTTACTCCGCGCCCGAAAGGCCTTCGATGCCGGTAACTATGATGATTTTGCCGATGCCGTTGAGCGGTTATTAGACCAAGAAGACTTTAAACCCTTACGGCACAACTTCAGGCTGCTATTACAAAAACGACCCCACGAAGACATTAAAGCGATCTTCGAAACCCACATTATGACCGAGGATCGCCTGCCGACCGTCCTCAGAATACTGCGCCGCGAGCACGAAAAGATGTCCTCTGGTGGATAGCCTGGTTTGGGGATTTTGTAGCGTATTGGCGCCCAGTCGAGGCTTGAATGTCCTGCGTCATCCCGTGGCCCGCATCGGTTCGTGCGATCTGATCGGGTTAGAGGTACTGCCAGCGTGACCCCGACTGAAGAATCCAGGGTGCCAAGCTCGGACAAGCCGATCACCGTTTCGCCCGCCGGTGCAGAATTGCAGAACCGCTTTACCCTGCTCGGCCCGTTCAAGATGCTGCTGAACCCTATTGCGCAATTGATCAACACCATCATGGATCTGATTGGTTTGATTTCGGTGGCGCTTGCCGCCAGCAAATTGCTGCTTGAAAAAAAGCGCCGCGGTATATTTATGGCCCTGTTTTATCGGCAGATCTATAACACCGGCGTTCGCGCCCTGTATATCAATGGCGCCGTTGGGGTGTTGATTGGCACCCTACTCATTTCTAGGCTGTTTGATTACATTCCAAAACAGGTTATGGAGGAGCAATTTGGTTATTTGTTTATGGTGATCGTGTTTCGAGAACTGGGGCCTTTAATCTCTGGGGTAATTCTGATTGCACGCTCGGCCACCTCGATCACAGCTGAGATTGGATACTTAAGGCTGCGGCGAGAGTTTCAAGTCTTAAATGGATTGGGTATCAGTCCTGTTTTTCTGTTTTTGCTCCCGGTGTTTTTTGCCTTCCCGCTCTCCCTACTCCTGATGTTCATTTATTTTGATTTGGTCGTTTTTCTCTCAAGCTATGCCATGATTTGGCTGGCGGATCCGAATGCAGATTTTTTTGCACTGCTGTCTGCGATACTCAACCAGATCAGCCTCAATGAAATCGCGATTAACGGCTTAAAGGCAGTGCTCGGTGGCATGATGATTGGGGTCATCTCCATTCACTTTGGCGCAAAGGTGGAGAACAGCTTTACAGAAGTCTCGGACGCGATTTCCAATTCCACAACCACACAGCTCATGGTATTTTTCGTTATCAACATCCTCTTATCGATTCTGGCCTACACCCAATGACCGGCGCTTTAATCCTTGAAAATCTGCACATCGAGTATCCGGAAACGGTACTCTTTGACCGGTTGAACGTGCAGTTTCCGGCGGGCAGTTTGATCGGGATTGAAACCGATGTCTTAGATGGCGCCACGTCTTTGTTAAAAGGCATTGGCGGGATGTTGAATGACATCGATGGCCGCTCGATCTTAAACGGCTGCAATATTTTAACGATGTCCGCTACCGAGCGAGCCGGCAAAGTTGGCTTTGTTTATGAAGAGCAAGGTCTGATCAGCCTGTATGATGTGTTTCAAAATATTGCGCTACCGCTAGAATTTCATACCGACTTAACCTTTGCTCAAACGAGCGCTTTAATTCATACCACCATTGAGGCGCTCAATATGCCCAGCGCGCTCCTCCAGATGCAGCCCCACGAACTCAATGATGTCCAAACCCGGCTGGTCAATCTCGCGCGCGCGCTGGTTGTGTCACCCGAGCTGTTATTGATCGATGAGCTCGAAGGCGGCATGCCGGACGAAATGATTGATAGCACGATGAAACTCCTGAAAAACAAAGCGCGCCAACACAACATGACGGTCTTGCTGACGTCTTCAAACGAACATGTTTTACGTGAGGTGGATCAAGTGTTAAAAATACAATCGAACCAATTGGTTGAGAGCCCAGTTTGACCGCTTCCGCCTATCGCCCATTCGCTGTGAGTAACAAAGACCGAATCGTTGGTTTTTTTGTAATTGGGTCGCTGTTCATTTTTTTACTGGGGTTCATCATCCCGATGGTGCGTGATCTAGCGGATGACGACAGCATTAACTTTTACACCCGGCTTGATCAAACCTATGGCATCGCACCGAACGCAATCGTTTCGCTCAAAGGGGTTAATGTCGGCGCTGTCCAGACGGTGGTGCTCAGCGATGATGGTTCGGTCCGGGTTGGCATCGCCCTGTCTGATGCCTATGCGCAATTTTACACATCGGACCTGACCCTTGTAATCGACAGCGAAATTGGGGTGAATTCCATTTTGAATGGCAGCGGCTTGCTGCTGCAGCCGGGTTCATCGCCTGGCCGGCCCCTTGTAGACGGTGCTTATATCGAGGCGGAACCACCCCAGGGTTTAGCGTCGTTGCTTGAAACCCTCGACCTCGAACAGATAACGCAGCAAATCACAACGATTGTTACCGCGGTTGAGTCTATTGCAAGTGGCTTGGCCAATAACCAAGAAACCCTGTACAGCACGATGGACAATCTTGCGGAGGTGACCGCCGAGTTAAAACGCGTTTCTCAGGATCTACCGGAAGTCTTTACCTCGGTGAGTCAGAGTCTGTCGCAGCTGGATCTCACCATTAGCCGAGTCGATAATTTGTTGGCGGGCTCGAGCGACGATATCGCCACCGCCATTGCCAATGCTGCGCTGCTAACCGAGCAGGCGACGCAAACCTTAAAGCAAACAGACGTATTACTTCGCTCTGGTGAGCCTGCCATAGAACAACTGCCGGAACTGATGAAAACAACCGATGCAACCTTGAAGAGTTTGGATGCGCTATCCCAAACCCTAGACCGGTCTTGGTTATTTGGTGGTCGTAAAAAGCCACAACCCGTCGAACCCGATTCATCCAACAGTAATGATTAGGAGTAGCCGCTTATGACACCCGAACGTTTCAGAGCCTTTCTGGGCCACACAAGTCGACCAGCGCTCTTCATGATTCTGATCGTTAGCCTTCTCAGTGGCTGTGCGGTGCAGACCGATGACGGCATTTTAGCTGGACCCGCCCTGACCCTCGGCAAGTTGAGCAGCAAAGAGCCAGAGGTCCCTGTCGAAGAAAAGAGACTACCCACAGCGATTGCCGTTCTACCGTTAGGGAATCAAACGACCAGCGATTTGGCAATTGGTGCGGTTCGACAAACCTTGTCCAATCATTTTTCAAGCCGGAACTATCGCGTCATGCATACGGTTGACGTGGATCGGCGCTTGGCCTTGGCCGGCATCGATCCTGCCACAGACCCTGAACTCGACTGGGCGACATTGCGCACCATCCTTGGGGTGGATGGCCTCATTACCGGCAACGTGACCCATTATGAAAAGACCTTTGCTGGCGTTGGGGCACGCATATCGGTTGGCGTCAGTTTGAAATTATTGAATGACCAAGATGACGTCGTTTGGGAGGCGTCGAACATTCAGCGATCCTATGCAGGCGGCGTCTCTGTTTCACCGGTGGGCATCATCGTGAATGCGCTCGCGGCGGCGAAACATCTGTATGGCGATATCAATTTGTTCCGAGCGGCGGATGACTTGGGCCGTGCCCTCGCCAAAGACATGCCCGCACCAGAGCGGTTAGCGGTTAAAGACCGGCCTGTCATTCAAAGCGTTGCGCACTCGGGTGCCGGTCAAAAGCTCAACTATGGTGCAACCGTTAACTTTGCGCTCGAGGGCGACACCGGGTTGAAAGCCAGTATCGCCATCAAAGGGGTTGGCTTGATTGACCTACAAGAGGTCACCCCTGGGGCTTATTCTGGTCAATGGGTCGTTGATCAATCGATCAATATCCAATCGGAAACCGTCGTTGGACGATTAATGAACGATGCCGGCGAGTTCAGTTCTTGGGTCTCGCCCTATGGCTTAATGACGATCGACAACACGCCGCCGACGGCCTTAACCGAGCTCTTCGTTAACTCACGACCGGGTGCTGTGCAACTTTCATGGTCAGCCGACTATGATGGTGATTTACAAACCGTTTCAGTACGGGTGCTGGGCCGCGATACCGTGCAGACCGTGGCCCCCATCGATCAAACCCTTACCCTTGATGGATTGACTGACTTTGCACCGGCCGAAATTGAGATCATTCTTGAAGATGATGCCGGCAACCAGGCTGGCCCGCAAAAAATGACCGTTATCGCCGCGCCAGACCCGCGCTTTAGCCAGGCTGTGGATATTCAATCGATTCTACCCCCGGTCATCCAGGGCGCGATGCGGTTGCGTCAGGCCTTTGGTCCTTTCACCCTGTCAGGCCCTCTGCGCATTGCAACGGACGGCATCTTGCTAATTGAACCCGGTGTGCAACTCGAGCTCGCGCCCAATGCCCGAATTGATGTTCTGGGCGAAATTCAAGCGATGGGAACGCTGGCTGCACCCATCACGGTCACGCATCAGCAAGGCGTCTCGGCCCGAGAGTTTTTGATTTTAAAGTCGGTGTTACCGAGCCGAGTGGCCGGCGTTCGCATCCAGCACGTTAATGTCCCCTTGCAAATCCTTGCAGGTAGCCCCGTGATCGAGAATTCAGTGGTTGACGGCGCGTTTAATGCCATCATGGTCTCTGGCAGTTCAAAACCATTGATCCGAAACAATCAATTCACGAATGCCACGGCTTCAGCCATGGTATTGTCCGAACAGGCGCAACCGAGCCTAAAGGGCAATCAGTTTACCGAAAATCAACCCTTTCATATTCAGAATAGCTCGAGTTATGCCATTAAAGTAACGGGTAATACGTTTGATCCGCCGGCCTCAATGATGACGATTTTGGGTCCAATGCAAGACTAAACCGATAAAAGAGATCGCTATGATGTATTTAAAAATATTAGTCATTGCCTTAGGTGTTTTTACCGCGCACGTGAGCCGCGCTGAAGATTACATTGAATGGGTCGCTGCCAACAGCGGGGTCAATTGGACCAACGGTTCAGCGGTTGCCGAGGGTGCTGGCCTCGCCAAACCCGGAACGCCGCCGAGTCTTGCCAAAATGATGGCCTGTCGGGCCGCCTTGGTTGATGGTCAAAGGAACCTACTGGAGTCCCTGCAAGGGGTTCGGGTTGAAGGGATCACAATGGTTGACAAACTCATGTTGGAAAGCGATCTGATTAAATCGAGTGTTGAGGGCACCCTCAAAGGTGCAGTGATGACCAGTCGCCGGCCCCAAGCGGACGGCACGTGTGAAGTGACCTTGACGGCGCCGATTGCCGGTAACTTCGCTCGAGACATTTATCAAACCGTACTGGCACCTAATGAGCAGTCCAGCACGCCCATGAAATCTGCAATTCAACAGGCTTTGTTTTCAACCATCGATTACGTATTGGGCGCAGTGGCGAGTTCAGCGCAAGCGAACGAGTCTGATATCGATACGGTGGTTGCGCAATTAACCCGCCGACTCGATGCTTTGGAGGCGATGATGACCGACCAAAAAGGACTGCCGAAGGCGGGCCGCGGCAAGCCAACCGGTCTGGTGATCGATGCCCGGGGCAGTAACTTTATCCCCTCGATGTCGCCCAAAATTAGAAAGTTGCGAGCAGGCGTAATTTATCCCAGCATCAGCAATCAACAAGCGCTGGCCGATCGGGGGCAGTTAGTGTCTTTGTTCACCCGGGATGTTGAAACGGCTCAGCAGCACCCGATTGTTGGCGCCCGCCCGGTTGTTTTGAAAGCGTTGCGAACCTGGGGTGATACGCGGACTGAAATTGTTCTAAATTCAGAAGGCTCGCGCCGCCTGGAAAAAATGATCCAGGATGGCATCATGCAGGATGCGGGCGTTATTATTGTTCTTTAATCGATGGAATCTTTTTGCATGAAATATTATCTGCTTGTCCTTGTCGCTGCGTGTGCCCTTTCGGTTAACGCCCAACAATCTTCGATCACCGAGGCCGAGGGCTACTCGTGCATGGGGGTTGATTACTCGAAAAAGCAGACCGAACAATTAGCGCTACAGGACGCCAAGCGCCAAGCGGTTGAGTTTTCAAAAAGCTATATCGAAAGCACGACCGAGATGGAAAACTTTAGTTTAAAGCGCGATCTTGTTAAAGCCTTCGCCCAGGCGGAGGTTCAAGTCCTAACCATTGTTGAGCAGAAGTGGGACGACCCAACCTCAGGTGATTGTTACACCATCAGAATCCAAGCGGAGGTGATTCCGGTTGCGCAAGATCTGAAGAAAATCGCAGAAGCCGGCGGTTTTAAGGACGATCCAAGCGCCCCGCTTACTGTTCGTATTTGGACCAACAAGGCAGAACTGCTAGAGAATGAGGCGCTCAAGGTCTACTTAAAGGGTAACAAACCGTTCTTTGGTCGGATCATTTATCAGGACGCCAGTGGCATGCAGCTACAGTTACTGCCCAATCCCTATCGACAAGAAGCCTATTTTCAAGGTGGGGTGGTCTACGACGTGCCGAGTGGCCTGGATCAATTTGATATGGTGGTTCAGGCCCCGTTTGGTCGGGAATCGGTGTCCGTCTATGCCAGCACGGCGCCTTTGGGTGATATCGACACGAGCAGTCTGGGTCCGGTGCTGCAAGTACAAACTCAGGATGTCGCTAAAAAGACCCGAGGGATCAAAGTTGTCGCGCGGCCAGTTGGCTCGAGCCAAGGCTCTAACCCGGTGATCTCACGGGTCAATGAGTTTGCAGAAGATCAGGTGATGCTGACGACCCGTTCAGCCCCCTAGTTGCATTGGAGCGCGATTATGAAACGTTATATTGTCTCGTGTTTGTTTGTGTTTTTCGGCCTAGGGCACGGTTCAGCCTCTGCCCAAGGGTTGAGCGTTGGGGATTTCGCCCCTGATTTTTCGCTGAGTGCGTCGGACGGCAAGACCTACACGTTAAGTCAGTTTAAAGGTCGGCAAGCGGTTGTCATTGCATTTTTCCCGAAAGCATTTACTGGCGGCTGAACGCTTGAGTGCAAATCGCTGCGTGACAGTGACCAAGCCATTCAAGCTTTTGAGGTTGCATACTTCATGGCCAGTACGGATTCCCTTGCGGATAACACGGCATTTGCTGCAAAAAATGAAGCGGGTTTCCCAATTCTTGCGGATCCTGATAAAACAATGACGCGGGAATACGGCGTTTTAATGGCCGGAACTTTTGCCAAACGCTGGACCTTTTATATTGATGCAGCAGGCGTGATCGTTGATATCGACAAGTCCGTCTCCGCGCGCAGTGCCGGGGCTGACCTGGTCGAAAACCTAAATCGGTTACAGATGCCAAAACGCGCGGAATAACACCAGAGCTGATGACCTGGGCACTGACGTCCTCGCCTGTGACCCCGTCCTCTGCGCTCACAAAGCCAATTTAAAAGGTCCCAAGACCTAAGGGTATCAATCTCGATAAAAGCGCTGAGCGGAGATCTGGGGCCGCCTGAGTCCATTTCGGCGCTAAAATACCCGCCCTAGGCGCGTATAGTAGTTCTGATACCCACCCTCTGCGATCGCAAAGCCAATTTGTAGGGTCCCCAGCGGGGTATCCGCACCGATAAAAGCGCCCAGCGAGCCGAGCGCGCTATCCGCGGACACCGAATCGGTGTTTGCCCAGGCTCCGCCATATTCCATCGTGATGCCAATCAAACCATCCAGCGCCGGTAAGGCGGTATAACGCTGATAATAGATCGCAGATAACACGCCCATGGCGGCCCCGCGTCGGGCTTGGGTGCTCAGACCGGTGAGCAAGCCATAGCCGCCAATATGAAACTCTGAGTTAATACTGGGTGAATCGGTCGCGGCACCAAGATGTAAATTGATGCCGAGATTATGTTGATTGTTTTCGAAATACCGACCCACTCGGAGCCGCCACTGGCCGTATCGGTTTTCACTCCCCAAGGCCTCATGATAGAGCGACCAGCTGGCATCGATAATCGCCCCATGAGCCGGAAAATCGATATCATCCCGGGTATCCAACACAAACCGCCATTCCAAACTCGACTCATTAAAGCCTAAGTTTGACCTGCGCGTCAGGCCGCTCACGGCGTGCGCCCGCCCGTCGGTTCGGCGAAGCCCGAGCGTGGTGCGCCATCGGCCTTGATATTCATAGCCGAAACCGGCGGTCACCTCTAAGCCTCGTAAAGCGTAAACGGCGGTTCGGTGCTCGTTTTCGTAATCAAAGAGCGCCCGATCGGAATAGCCGCCCGTCAAATAGCCAAATGTGTTGCCCCCTGGATCCAAAGGCCAATACAGCGAGCTTTCTATGCTGGGCTCATCACCAATACTGGCGCTGGTTAACCACTCTGCGCCGTATTTTGAGCGTTCCTGTTGAGAGTAGCCCAACAAGAATGAAACCCTTGAGTCGTGCTTGAACTCGCTCTCTAAGTTAAACCCAAAGTGCAGATAATTTGGACCCCAGGCCTTTTTATCGGCGCTGATTTCTAAAACCGTTTGATCCGCCTCTTGAACCCGGGAGAAAGACACGAGCTCAAAGTGTCCAAGGCCATGAATGCGGTTAACGTCCAGCGCGATCTGTTTCAAACCGAACCGATCTCCGACTTTGGTGAACACTCTTTGCCTTAACACCGCATCGGCAAGGGTGGTTTCATTGACCAATTTAATCGCATCAATTTTGGGTGCGGGCGCGATCGGTTTCGTTACCGCCAAATAAGCTTCCTGACTTTGCATCAACGGGATGAGGGCTTGTTGTTGTGCCGCGATGGTTTCTTCGCCCACCTTGATCGCCATAGCAGCGGTGCTGAAGCTGACAGCAGAAAAGGCTTCAAGATCGGGGATCAGGAGAATGTCGCGCTCATTAAGCCGTGCCTTTTGGGCCTTCGTATTGTTCACGACCAAGAGTCGCGTGAGCTGATCGGTAATCGTGAGCAAATTGCCCAAATCCTCTCTGGGCAGCATGGGCGATGTGATATCCACCACGATGAGTACCTCAGCGCCCATTTCTTGAGCGAGTCCAACTGGAAGATTATTGGTGATGCCGCCATCGACTAGCAACCTGCCGTCGATTTCGATGGGTGCGAAAATTGCCGGCACGCCCATCGAGGCCCTGAGCGCGACGGCCAAGTTACCCTGCTCGAGCACCACCATTTCACCGGTCACGATATCGGTGGCCACGGCCTTAAAGGGTCTCGGCAAGGCATCAAAGTCGGTAATGTGCGCAACATGAGCCGTCATTGCCTGCAGCGCTAAAATAACATTTTGGCCCTGAATTGCGCCGCTAGGTATTTTCAACGCACCCGCCTGGTAGCCTGGCGTGCCCGGAATCGAAAACCGATCCTCTCGGAACTTCCGCTGCATTGATCGATCTTGTCTTGGAACATCATCAATGAGCGCTTGCTCCCAATCCATCTCAAGCAGCAATGTTTCAATCTCGCGTGCGGACAAACCCGAGGCATACAATCCGCCAATAATGGCGCCAATACTGGTGCCTGTGACGACATCAATTGGGATCCGGTGATCCTCTAGGTATTTTAAAACCCCAATGTGGGCCGCGCCTCGGGCGCCACCACCGGCCAGTACGAGACCAATCTTTGGCCGATCGGGGGTGTCCGCGGCGCTCGGGAGGCTAAAGCTTAAAAAAATCAGGCAGAACGTCAAAGTTGACGCGATAAAACGAGCTTTCATACCAGGAATGTCCTAAGAAAAAATGAACCCAAACCCTTACTGCAACTTGAAGGGCGCATAGGTTAGCGTATGGTCACCGGTGCGACTCGCAACGGCCGTTTCACCCCGGCCTTGCGACCAGTCCATTAAAGTCGCGGGCAAACCATAGTGCCCTGCCACCACATAGCCCGTAATCGGCTTATTGCGTTGTTGAATTAGCTTGAGCGCAATTGATCTCTGACCGTCTATACCGCTAATTTGAATAACCTTCTTACCCTTTAATGACCCCCAACGGTTTGTCATCACGGCGCGCTGAACACCGCCCAATTCAAATTGCAGGTCGTCGCGGGTCTCCGTAAAGACCAGGCTGAACCAGTTGGGACCAGATGGCAACGCAACCGATAGATCATAGACGGTTTGATCGTCCTGGTCGGTCTTCACCGCCATTACTGACGGCAGTGTTAGCGGTGGCGCTCGGGTCACGGGCAGCTGACGCTGGGCAAAGGCTTGCTCAAACGGTAGCTGGGTTTTAAGGCCGGCAGGACCCGCCCAGGACCAATCTGAGCCCAATTGATTGGAACTGGTGGTTGCTACCGTGGCCGCGCCGTCCGGGTCGATCACCAGCCTGAAATTAACGTGTTGCGGGCGCGTTGCACTGTGCAGGGGCAGTATTAATGCGAGCACCACCGACACAACGGCCCCGTAATGCAATAGCAAGTTTGTTTTAGGTAACCCTTGCCCGATGCAAAACGGCGCGAGCAGGACCAAAAATAGCCCTAGAAACGGCAGTGTCGCTGCGATCAATTGATAGCCTTGGCTTTGCTCCATCGGCAGAACCAGCCCGAGCGAGCCCGGCACGGCAAGCCATAACAAGCCCAGCGCGGCAATTAAAATGGTGCTAGAGCGTAATAATGGGGCAAAAAACATCAGTAAGGCCCCCAGACTGAGGACCGGTAAAACTAGGTTTAAAGCATCCGGAAGCCAAATTAAAAACCCCAAACCGGTGAACCACCAGATCCAGAGCGCCCCGAGTACCCGTTGCGGAAATTGCCAGGCCTTGGCGCTTTTTATATCTGCAAATGGCAGCAGCACGATCAGCGGCATAAAGAACAACAGATAACGTAGCGGCGCGTCATACGCGGGCCAGTGCGCGGTGGCCCCTTTTGCCCACCATAGCGCCGAAAAGATGAGTGCGGTTGCAACCAGCGCAAGCACCACCACCAGCATTAATACCGATGCGCCCATAATCGGCCTTAACGGCTGTTTTTGCCGAACCGTTGCGAGCAGCATCAGTACGGAGACAATTAAAAAGCACACGCTATTAACCCAATGCGGCCAATGTAGCCACCAACCATAAAAGCCCTGATAACTCACAACTTGATCAGCACCGAGTTCGTCAGAGCGGGCTAAATTTCGGACTAAAGGCCAGAGATTGTCGCCATGATGTTGCAGGGTCGCAAGATCCAACAAAGCCAGGTTGTCTAGTTCGGTGTGATAGCGACTGCGCTCGGCGGCAAAGGCAAAATCCGCCCCGGGTATCCCTGCCCTTTTTGAGACACTGAAGTCGGTGTCGTTGGGCATGCGTTTAAAAATCTCATTGATCAGGGATAAACCCGCGGGTCGCTCCGCGTCAGCATAGAGGTCAATAAGCTGTTGGTTTGCGCCATGGGTCCGAATAATCTGGCTGACCCCGCTGGAGCCGGAACCTTCGATGTTAATCAAGAGCCCAATCTGATCCCGCTTGGGGTGATTGGCGAAGAACGCCTCGGCACCCAGTAATCCGAGTTCTTCTGCATCGGTGAGCAGGAGCAAAACCGGCCATTTTAGACTGGGTTCTTTGACCAGGCGTTTTGCGGTTTCGAGCACCGCAACAACCCCGGCCCCGTCATCGCCTGCGCCGGGCGCCGCGGGGACCGAATCGTAGTGCGCCATCAGCGCAAGGTACGGCCCGGGTTCTGTCCCTGGGATTTCTGCAATCAGGTTTTCGACCCAGGCGCATCGGGAGCCCCGGGTTGAGCAGCCCCATTGGCGCTGAACATCGACGGCCAAACCCATTTCTCCCAGCACCTGGATCAGTTCGTCCCGAACCCGGTGATTGGCAGCGGAACCGGTTGGGTGCGGTGACTCATCACCTAGAATTCTGGCCAGTAAATCAAAGGCCGTATAAGCCGAAAATCGATCGTCTTGGGGCGCAACCGGCTCTGGGGGTGCCGTAATATGAGCGTTCAGTAAAAAGGCAACCAACGTCGTGATTAAGGCAAGCAGCAGTGGATAACGCGGCCACTGCGTCATGCGCGGTTGCTGCGTACGCGCTTAACCTCGGCCATCAAGCCAAACATGGCGATGGTATCGGTTGTGCCCGGGCGACCACTAAATTCTCGGTAGAGGGTATCGACATTGATGGCGATGCGTTCCGCATCCAACCAACGATCATAATCGCCCAGAGCGATATCCAGCGCTGCCTCGCGGACACTCAAACCAGCATCAAATCGGGCGCGAGCCTCGCGCTGAATATAGCGCAAGTAATCTTGAACGGCCCGAACGCCCTTGAGATCCGTGAGCGGGCCATGGCCCGGTACGATCACTTCAGGGTCTAAATCGATGATGGCGTCGCAGGCTTTGATCCAGTTCGCGACCGGGCCAGCCCACATGAGCGGCGTGCCTTCAATGAACAAGATATCGCCGGTAAAAATTGTGCGGTCCTCGGGAACATAAACCAGCACGTCGCCGCCGGTGTGGGCCGGACCGACTTCGATTAATTCGACCGCTTTATTACCCACGGTAAGCGTCAACGCACCATTGAAGGTTCGAGTCGGTAATTTCTCCGCAACTTTGGTGAAATCAAAAGGCCCGAAAACTTCTTTCAAATAGGTTCCGGTTTCGCCCAAGGCATCCGCAGAATCCATAAAAGCTTTCATCATATTAGGCGTGACGCTTTCCATTTCACGGGCGCTGGCCTCCGAGGCGATTACTTCTGCCTTGGTACAGAGACCATTGCCATGCGTATGGTCGCCATTGGCATGGGTATTTACAACGGTATCAATCATGTCGGCCTTGACGCCGCTGGCATCGGCCATGACGTCGAGCATCTCTTGGGTTAAAACCGCATCGAATAACGTATCGACCAATAAGGACTCGCCGCTATCAACAATGAGCCCGGCATTCGACCAACCCCAGCCGCCATCAGGCTGCAAATATGCATAGATTCCATTGCCGGTTTCATGCAGCCCTTTTTGGTATTGCCATGACGTTGTCATAAGATTTCCTTTATTCTCAGAATAGCTGAAATCGAAGGCCACTGCATCGCGCAGAGAGATGCTCGCCCGGTTTCCCCCTGTTATTATCCAACAAGCTCTCAGCAGGAATCACCGTGACGACCATTACTTGTATCCAGGATCTCAAAACACTGTATCGACGGCGCGTGCCTAAAATGTTTTATGACTACACGGAATCGGGCTCCTGGACCGAGCAAACGTTTAAAAGTAACGAGACGGCACTACAGCGGTTACTGTTTAAACAACGGGTGCTCGTTGACCTGTCTCAGCGATCGGTGGCCAGCACGATGCTCGGCCAACCGGTTTCGATGCCGGTTGCCTTGGCGCCGGTTGGGCTCACCGGCTATCAACAGGCTGATGGCGAGATTAAGGCTGCAAGGGCTGCCGCGGCTTTTGGCGTGCCCTACACCTTATCGACCATGAGTATTTGCAGTATCGAGGAGGTCGCACGCAACACCTCGGCCCCCTTTTGGTTTCAACTCTATGTCATGCGCGACCGAGCCTTTGTTCAGCGGCTGATCCAACGCGCAAAAGCAGCGCAATGTAGCGCCCTGGTGCTGACGGTCGACTTGCAAATCCTCGGTCAGCGTCATAAAGATCTTAAAAACGGTCTCTCAACGCCCCCGAAACCAACCCTTAAAAACATCCTCAACATGGCCTCAAAACCGCGCTGGGGGTTGGGGATGCTGGGTACCCCCAGACGAGTCTTTGGCAACATTGTCGGTCATGTGGATGGCGTCAAAGATACGGGCTCCTTATCGGAATGGACGCGGCAGCAATTTGATCCGGGCTTGAACTGGGACGATGTGGCGTGGATAAAAGACCTCTGGGGCGGTCCGCTCATTCTTAAAGGCATTATGACCCCAGAAGATGCACTGCTTGCCCGAGACCATGGCGCGGATGCCATCATCGTGTCTAACCATGGGGGGCGTCAGTTAGATGGTGCGCCAGCAAGCATTCAAGCGCTGCCCGCCATCAAAGCGGCTGTGGGCAATAGTCTTGAGGTTTTTATGGATGGTGGTATTCGCAGTGGTCAGGATGTGGCGCGGGCCTTGGCGAGTGGCGCTGATGGCACGCTGATCGGTCGTGCTTATATTTACGGCTTGGGGGCGCTTGGTGAGGCCGGGGTGGATCAAACCTTGAGCCTTCTTCGCAATGAGCTGGATTTAACCTTGGCCTTTTGTGGCCGCACCGATATTGCGAGTGTGTCCGGCGACATTTTATGGCCTTAATTACGTGTCAGGAAGACAATCGGGCTAAGGGTTCGGAGCAACTTGGGACTCAAACGGGATTCCCGCGGCCATCCGAGCGGCAAGCCACTTGAATGCAATCAGGTGGGCTGCGGCGCCTGAAACTGTGGTTTACTCTCTTAGGCAATAGACTTGCAGTGGGTTGCCTGATCTGAGCAAAGGCTCAAATGGCCGTCCACCGATGAATCGCCTCAACCTAACGTTACACTTGATCATTATTAACCTTAAGGAAGGAATCCTCATGACCCACTACCCACTTCCCAATACATCAACCGACTTAACGGGCCAAGTGGCCTTTGTCACCGGCACCACCTCAGGACTTGGCCGCAGGTTTGCTCAGGTCCTGGCCGCTTGTGGCGCAAAGGTTGTGGTCACAGGCCGTCGGGTTGACCGCCTTGAGGCTTTGAGTCAGGAAATTAACGCCGCCGGCGGCACCGCTGTCGCCATTGCGGTTGATATGACAGATCGAGGCAGTATTCGTGCGGCGCTAAAAGAAGCCGAGGAAACCTTTGGGACCGTCACGATTTTAGTCAATAACGCGGGAATTCCGGATGCTCAACGCGCCGTTAAAATGGATGACGAACTCGTGGACGCGGTTTTTGAAACCAACTTGATTGGTCCTTGGGTGCTGTCCGTTGAGGTCGCTAAACGGCTGATCGATACCGAGCTGCCCGGCCGGATTGTTAACATCGCCTCGGTCGCTGCCTTCAATACCACTGCGCAGTCGGCGGCGACCCTGTACTCGACCACGAAAAGTGCTGTGGTGCGAATGACGGAATCCCACGCGGTTGAGTGGTCTCGATACCCTATTAACGTGAACTGTATTGCACCCGGGGCCTTCTCGAGTGAGATGATGGACGGCATGTTGTCAAGAATGGGTGACATCAGCCAACATTTCCCGAGAAAACGCATCTGCCAGCCTGCCCAAATGGACAGCACCCTGTTGTTTTTGGTGTCACCTGCCTCCGAGTGCGTAACGGGTACCGTGATTAAAATTGATGATGGTCAGGGACCGCGATAACCCCATTTTGGCCGAGCTCCGTGCCCCGCCCCTCGAACCGACGAAATAGGACAATACGCTTATGACTGACGCGCCAATACTTTCAGAACAGGTGGGACACACTCAAATCATCACGCTGAACCGGCCGGATGCGATGAATGCCATCACGTCACGCATGTTGGCAGACCTCAACACCGCGTTAAAAACGGCGGATGATGATCCTCAGGTCCGTGCTGTGGTGATTACCGGTGCCGGCCGCGCCTTCTGCTCGGGACTGGATCTGAAGCAAGCCTCCGCCGGTGAAGGCATCGCAGGCACTTTGGGCAGTCGTCAAGGCACGAACCATTACTCGACCCGAGAAATTTGCACGGTCACCTTGCAGCGCATGGATACGCCCGTGATCGCCGCGATCAACGGCGCTGCCGCCGGTTACGGCTTAGATTTGGCCTTGGGTTGCGATATGCGTCTGATCTCCGATCGCGCCAAACTGCTTCCCGGCTTTGCTAAGATGGGGGTTATTCCTGAAAGCGGCGGCACTTGGTATTTGCCACGATTGCTGGGATGGGCTAAGGCCTGTGAGATCTCGATGCTGGGAGACCCGATGTCTGCCGAGCAGGCGTTGGATTATGGTTTGGTCAATCGGGTTATCCCGGAGTCACAGCTCATGGAAACGGCTCTAGTTTGGTGCGATAAAATTTCAGCCAACGCCCCACTCGCCATTGCGGAGATGAAACGATTGTTTCGGCATGGTCTAACCCAAGATTTCGAAAGTCATTCGCACCATGTTTTGATGTCGGTTCTAAACCTCTTCAAATCAAACGATTTTTCAGAAGCCGTGACAGCCTATATGGAAAAACGCGAGCCCGACTTTAAAGGCAATTAGTACTGGGTGTTTGACCCTTTTTAAGTGCGGAGCGCGCAGATGAAAATTGTGATTATTGGTGCCGGCAGTTTGGTGTTCTCAAGTCGGTTAACGGCCGACCTGTTGTCTTACCCAAAGCTGCAGAGGGCGCATTTCGCCTTAGTGGATACGGACCTTGAACGACTCGATTATGCCGGTAAAATTGTGGCACAAATCTGTCAACGCGGTGGGTACGGTGACGTCACGTGGAGCTTGCATGCTGATCGCCTTGAGGCCCTAGCCGGCGCTGATTTTGTGATCTGCAGTATCTTGGTGGGCGGCTATGACGCCATTGAGTCCGAAATTGATCTGCCTAAATCTTTTGGGGTTTGCCAGGCCATCGGCGATACCCTCACACCAGGCGGCATCATGCGTTGTCTGCGAACCCTGCCCGTGCAGGCCGCAATCGCCCAAGATGTAATGCGGCATTGCCCGAATGCTTGGCTCCTAAATTACACCAACCCGATGGCCATGCTGTGTTGGGGCATGTTTCGCGCCGCACCCGGCATTAAACTCGTGGGCCTATGTCACTCGGTGCAGGGCACCACCACCGAGTGGGCCGAACGCTTGAAGGTGCCCATGCCAGAAATCAATTTTCGCTGCGCCGGGATTAACCACCAAGCGTGGATTACTGAGTTTAACCATCAGGGCCGGGACCTGTTGCCCGAGATCAGGCGATTGGCTGAAACCCGAACGCTTTGGCAGCAAGATACGTCCCGGATGGAGTACATCAAGCATTTTGGCTATGCCGTCACCGAGGCCTCGGGCCACAATTCTGAGTACTCGCCTTGGTTTCGGAAAACCCCTGACGCGGTCGACCGTTACTGCCCGGGTGGCGGCTGGAACGGCGCGCCGGGCTTCATTAAAACGCTGTATAACCGGCCAGATTGGCGGGACACCATGCAAAAAATGGTGGATTGGAAAACGCCGGTAGATCTGGCGCGGAGTCAGGAATACGGAGCTCAAATCATTCATGCCTTGGTGACCGGTGAGCCAGAGGTGATCTACGGCAATGTGATGAACGATCATCTTATCGATAACTTGCCGGCTGCCGCCTGCGTCGAAGTCGCTTGTCTGGTTGATGCCTCTGGCGTGCACCCGCAACCCTTTGGCGCGCTCCCTGAGCACCTCGCCGCGATTAATCGCAACCAGATCAATGTGCAACAACTTGCGATGCTTGCGGCCTCGGAATGCGAGCCAGAACGGGTGTTTCAGGCCATGGCGATGGATCCGTTAACCAGTGCAATACTCAGCCTGGATGAGATTCGGGAACTGACCCAACAATTGCTGCAGGCGCATGCACCCTACTTGCCCGAAGCCTGGCAAGGGCAATCACTGATGGCTAAACCGATTCTTTATGCTTAACCCACTCAAACTTGAGCCGTGATCAACCGCGCGGGCGATGAAGGCGCGACAGGCACCGAAACCGGTGCATCAAATCTGTGAGTGCTGAGAACACAATGCTGGCAGTCCAGTTGAGATGACGGACCGTACACCTTTGAAGAAAAGCGTATTACAGGAAATCGCCCGATGAGCCCGCCCAAACAATCGCTACAAGAAATTTGGCGCTTAGGTTGCGAAGGCCAGCCCCTTTGCGAGGAAGACCTAGATCATTTTAAGGCGCTGGCTCGAAGCCGGTTTCATACGTTTGCTTTGAGCGCGGATGACGCGCATCAGAGTCGAGGTCAAAAAGAGGCAGAAACCTGGATTGCACTTCTGATTAAAGGCCTTGTGCGAGAATTACATGAAAACCCCGGTTTGGAACGGCTCTGGCAAGACGGCCCCGTTGCGGCCTCTAAACACGGCAAGGCCGTCAGTTTTCAGCTGCAAAAAGTGCTACCCTAGCGCACGGTATTTCAATCGAACTTCAAACGCCACACCCGCGCACACGTTTTAGGAACCCTTTATGATGACCTTTCAAAACCCGTCCGAACGCTTTGTTGGCCTTGAAGGCAGTTTGAACTTCAGAGATTTCGGAGGCTATCCGACACAAGCCGGCGGGCATATCATGAAGGGACGCTTGTTTCGTTGTGGGATGTTGAGTGATTTCACGGCGACCGGGATTGAGGGATTTAGGCAGTTGGACATCGGCGTGATTTGCGATTTGCGAGGCTCTGATGAAGTTGAACTGTATCCCACACCGAACCTCCCTCTTTTTGACTGCCAAAAGCACATTCCGATCGCACCCGGCACCAGTTCGGCGCTGAGAGGCAGCGTCTCGATGGGCCAACATTCAGCGGCAGATCGCAGCGCGTTTATGCAGGAAATTACCCGGGAAATTGCTTGTGACCATGTGGCCGCTTATGCCCAGATGTTTCGAGCGTTGATCGATACCGAACAAGGCTTTTTAGTGCATTGTATGGCCGGTAAAGACCGTACCGGTTTTGGGGTCGCGGTCATTCAAATGATGCTCGGGGTATCGGAAACCTTAGTGATGGCGGATTATTTATTGACCAATGATGCAACCGAGCTGGTGACCCGCACCCGCGCAAGAATGCTCGAACAAGGCGTCGAGATTGATGAGGCCTCCTTGGAGGTGATTAGTCAGGTCAAACGTGAGTACCTTGGCGCGGCGCTGGCCGGCCTGAAAGCAGAGTTTGGCGGCATTGAGGGTTACCTAGAAGCCGCTGAAGTGCTGCCAGTCGAACGGGCTGAATTAATGCGCCGTTTGGTGGCATAAACGAAGATCAGATCCAGCGCATAGCCCGCCGCAACCCATTGCAGTAGTTATGGCCTTAAGGACCATGGGCTGACAACAATTGGGCCGACAACAATTGAGCTCACAACAATTGGCCAGAAAAAAATAGCTGAAAAAATGACCTTAAGGCCCAGGCTGTAAACAACACGCGCTTAAAAAGACAGGCTCTCAAACAGGCAGACTCTCAAACAGGCAGAGGCTCAAAAAGAAGAGTCTTGAACGCTAGGGACTCAAGACCTCGGGATTTAAAAGTGCTGCCAGCATAAAGAAAGGGCACAATCTACCGCAAGCACGCTCCGCTAGGCCCGTTAGAGCGCTGTCGCAACGGTTATTACAGCGCCACAACGATCATCACACCGGCCTGATTCATCGCCCGACGGGCGCTCTCGCTGGCCTGAATCCTGCTGGCCGCATCGGTTGAGATAACCAGGTCTGAGGCCAAGCCTTCATAGGTGTTGGTGGCCTTAACAATCATGGGTACCTGTGCGACCCGAGCATTGCGCACCGCATCGTTGATATCAAAATCGTAGCTGACACCGCGCTTATTGGCGATGTCGGCATAAGAGGTTTCATCATTCGGGTAAATGACCCGGCCATCCGTATCCCGAATCGTGGGGATGGTTGCTAGCTCGAAGTCTGCAACACCGGTGGCATCGATGAGCAATCCAGAAAACTCACCGGACGCATACTCATTCAGAGATAGTCTGAGCGCTGAGGTAATGTCATTGGGTCTTGATTGCTCGATCCATTGAATGATTCGGCGCGCGGTATCGGCTTCATCTTGACCGTTAAGAACAAAGGATTGGCTCGCGTAAGACCTGCTAACGAGTTGATTTTCAAGCCATATAAAGGCTGGATTGATCCGTTGACTTAACCGGCGCAGAGCGGTTCGTGTGGGGCTCGGCGCTAAATTGAAAACCAGTTCATCCGGTTTCGGGAGCACGGCATTAAGCAACTCGCCGCCAATCGACATGGCCATGGTGACCGTATAAATATCGTTCTGGTAGTGCTCTTTGACCGGTACGGCCCCTCGAATGACGCCTTGAACCCGAGTGGCCATGGTGCTTTGATCAACGATTTGATCAACGACTTTGGTCATGGAGGTCAACCGAACCCCTTTCGTAATTTCTAACAGGTTGCGCTGACCGTCCACCAACGCGGCCCTTCTGGCTAACAGTCGTCTTTGCGCTTCTGGCATGCCAACTCGCGCCGTACCGAATCCTTGGGCATAAATCATCCCCTGACTCCAGTTCACCGAACCATTAGCAGATTCTCGAATGACATCATCGGCTGCACTGAAAAAGCTGACGAGTGCCAAACAAACAACGATTAATAATTTCATAGGTTGTCGTCTCCTGACTGAGCGCATGTTGGGTCCGCAGGCATTACTAAATGCGGCTTATGAGCGACGGGTAACATCTAAGTCTTTGTACTTTTCTTGTGCCGCTCGAACCTTCTTTAAATAGTTTCGAGTTTCATCATACGGTAAGTTTTGGATCAGATACTCATAAACTTCCTCAGCGCTCAAAGCATTGATCAAGTCTGCCGCACCCGCCACGCTGGTCTTGCCTGTAAAGGCTTTGGCGACATTCCCCGCCCCGGTATTGTAGGCTGCAATCGTGCAATATAACCGGCTTTGCTCGTCCGTGATGCGGCGCAGGTAACGCCGGAATAAGAGATCCAGGTAGGCTGTGCCGAGCTCAACATTTTGATCGGGCTGGAAAAAGTATTCGGGTGCTAAAATCTTTTTCTCGCCATACACATAGTTGTAAGCATCCACCCCGCCGCTCTTGGGCACCAACTGCATCAACCCAAAGGCCGGCACGTGTGACCTTGCTCGCGGATTAAAGTGGCTTTCCGTTTCCATGATGGCGAAAATTAGGCTTGGGGGTAAGCCGCGCCGGTCTGCTTCATCAAGCACGGCCTGATCATATCGTTTTGCCCGTTCACTCAGATAGTCAGCGCGTAACGGAATGGTGACCGTGAGCTTACGCTGATTACCCGGAATCTTGGTTAACTGGGTCACAATTCCCACAGCGCTTGCTACTGGTGCTGAGGCTACGTCGAGGTCAATGGGTTGGTCTAGCGAGCCGTTATCGGCGATCGCGTCGGTTACGCCTTCACCTGAATCCTGATTTGTGGCGCCGGGAGCGCTTAACTCAACGGACTGAGGCGGAGGCCCTATCGCAACGGCCACCTTAGCCGGCTCGCTCGCGTTGTCATCGCTTAGTCCGCTCGGTTTGTTTGGCTGCTCAGCAGCCAGGTTTTGACCGTTCGGTTGTGCCGGGTTGGTATCGGCTGTCATTGGCGACGTTTTATCCTGCCCGGGCAGAGTTGAAAGCGCTGTGACCGCGGTTTCAACCACCGAGTTTAATTCAGCCGTTTCAATGGCGGTAGACAACTTGGCGAATTCGCGCTCAGAGATCTGTAGTAATTCGCCTAGGATCGGCGCTGGATCAAGGTTATCCGCGGTTTCGAGGGTAATGCCCTCGGCAGCCAAGTAGGCCTCGGCATAGGCGAGCCCCAGGTCATTGTCGGCCAGATCTTGGGCCGTATCAGACTGGGCCTTTAGCACCGCTTGTTGGATGTCAGCGCTCGCTTGAGTCATATCGCCAGCGGCATTAACGAGGGTTTCCACCACCAACACACCGCGCTCAAAATCGAATGAGCGCCGCAGTCGTTTATTCTTTGAGTAATCCACCCAGGTATTTTGATCTGGCAGAACGACCTCGCTTGTGCCCCAAACCGCTTCAACTTCTTGCGCCATGCGTTGAAACCCGGCTTCCAGCGCGGCATCCAGCGCCTGAAAATTTTCTTCAAGGGTTGCATCGGTATCACTAAATTGCGCCTCAAGCTGGGCGTCCAGCGCGTCGAAGGCGTCCAGTTCAGCCCCGTTGAGCGCAATAGCGGGTAATGCGAGCAATGTCAGCAACCCAATCGCTCGCAATTGATTTTGCCGTTGGCGCATCGCCATCAGCTACCGGCAACGACAATCACGACTTTACCTGCGGCGAGAAAGTCGCCATTCAAGGTATTGCTCGTGAACAGTTTGATGGCATCATTATCAGAAATGACCAACTCGGTTGCTTCACCGAGTGACTTAGGCGTCATAACCAAAGGGGCGTCCCCAACAATGTCCGCCATTTCATTCGCGGAAACAACCGATGGTGCCCAATGCAACCAATCGCTGCCCATCGGAACGTGGCCGGGACCATAGAGCTCCTTGCCGCTTCCCGTTCGGACGCGAACATCCAACATCGGCGTGTAATTTAGCGCCCTTGCGTCCAGGATCAGGCCGGTGGCCCGATTGGACTGGTCGCCGACCGTTGGAGCCGGTGCGCTTGCAACGGGCTCAGGTGCGGTTTGCGGCGCTGCGGCCTCTTTTAAAATGACGGCGGCGGCAACGGCTGGCAGGTCCGAAACCGAGTAACGTGCTTCAGCCGGCGCACCCACTAGGCTGGGTTGCGTGATCGAGGCCAAGCTGGGTTTGGTACGGCAAAGGGCATCGCTCTTGTCCATGCACACCGCCATCTTAACGGAGGCAACCCAACTACCGTCTTCAAAGGCAACGCTGGAATCGGTTTCAAAAGAACCTTGCAACATGCCTTTGACCCGGGTCCCGATGATATCGCTTTCAAGCATCATGTCTTTGACCGTGGTGCCCGCGGTGACCCGAACGCCGTTGATGACTTCCAGTAAGTTCCTTTGGGCATCAATTTTGGCGGCGCGCAGGGCCATTAAACGGGCTTGGGGTTCAGAGAATCGATTGGCATCCGAGAAGCCGAACCCTTCTGCGGTGATCACCGATAAGTCATTGCCAAACGTCACCTGACAGCTCAAAAGGCTGATTATCCATATCAATCGTTTCATTCGGGTATCCTCGCTATTAAGACGCCTGTGGGCGCTTTAAGATCTGGTTAAGATTATGTAAGACCAAGATGGTTTCAGCCCCAGTGACCAACTCGGATGGCCCGATAGAGCCATTCTCCCGGCCTTGCATCAGTCCACGGGTTACCGCGGACATAATGGCATTAAAGCTGGTGTTGCTGGATGATAAATCCGAAAAAGGCGATGCCGTACCAATAAAAGCCGTCCGGCTAATGCCAAATTTGACGTATAAAATATCTTCTACTAGCAGCGCCAGTTCGCCTCGGCTTATTGCTTTTTGGGGTAAAAAGGCCCCGTTCGTGATTCTGAAACTCCGTAGATTCAAACGGTGCGTCGATAGAATATCGGCGGCATAGGTTGACCCCTCGTAATCGGTCAAACCTTGGTCCGAGGTTTCACCAACCGAGACTGCTTTCGGCAGGTCTAGATATTGCGCGACGGATAACTCTTGGTTCAGCAACCGCGCCACCGCCTCGCGATTAATCTGAGCATCATAGGCAAACGAGCTATTAGTAATTGCAACGGCTCGCTCGACCTGCTGAATTTGCAATAGTAACGACTCGGCGGCCTCGTTGTTCATCGCGTCTGCCGCGAGGGACAGCCGCAACATTGCTTTTGCCGATTCAAATTGGCGATTGGCGTTATAAACCCGGGCCATTGACAAATGTAGTGGTGCATATTGGTCCGAGCCTTTAACGCGCACGCCGCGTTTGTATTCGCGCAGCGCCTTCTTGTCATTTAGCGATAGCCCCCAAATACGAATGCCTTGGGTTCTTAATTCAAGCTTTTCGGTTAGCACGCGGGCGTAACGGAGCGCCTTCTTTTGGGTTTTTTCAGCCGCTTTTTGCTCACCCGCCGCAATCTGTTGATCAACCAGACCGATATAGGCGGCAATATCGCGCTTGTCGGCGGCGATGCGGTCTGCATAAGGCTGGGCATCAGCGGCGCTGACGGTAACGGCGAGGCTCGAAAGCCCCAAAAGGCACAGCGTGAAACCGTGATGTAACCATTGATTCAATTTAACCTGCATTCGATGATGACTCCCTATTGACTGCGCTCAGTCCATTGCGTTGTAACCCTGAAAGGTTTCGTTTCTATTGGCTTACATCCTCATTAACATGATCACTTTATTACTTTTAAGACCGGATTACTTTGTAACCCTGCTACGTTATGACCCTTGATGCGGCAACTGCGGCGTCCTTGTTTGCGGATCCCGTTCGCGCAGTACCTCACCAAATCGCAATCATTTGATCTCTTATAGGCGGCGCAACGGTCACGCAATCCGATTTTAACGATCCTTTGTCTTCAATCTTGCCAGCCCCTCTCTTGCTTTGGAAGGCTCTCTTGCTTTGGAAGGCTCTTTTACTTTGCAAAGCCCTTTTGCGCTGGCTCGTAACCTTCTGGCGCCTGGCCTGATGCGGACTGCCTTGCTACTCGCACTAAAGGCTCAATCTCTTCTAAACCAAAACCCTGTTTTGGTTCGCCATTATGAGTGAGACCCTTCAGGACGGGTTACCCCCGCCCTTTATTAAACAAGTCCCCTTAAGGCACCAATGTTTCGATGTAGGCACTAATGGCGACCGGGTCGGTTCGTCCCGCGCCATCGCCGATGGCCCCGGCCGTCAAGGAGGCGCCCTCAAACCCAAATCGGTGCCGAATAATGATGAGACCGTCTGTTAGCGCCGTGACCTCACCATTATCGTCAACATCCAATGCAAGACCCAGTGCATCGAGCTGCGCTTTGATTGAGGTCGCATCGTTTACGGTCGCATCAGTGCCCACTGCGCCTTGGACCAAGGCATTCCCTTCAAACCCAAACAGATACCGGATGGTCAACAGGCCGTCCGTTAACGCATCTACTTTGCCATTTAGGTCGATATCCAGAGAGGCTAAACCAATGTTCGGATTCAGCGGCGCCCTGTCTAAGGCATCTTCAATACCATCGTTATCGTCATCGGTATCACACAGATCACCCGCTAGGTCCTGGTCGGTATCCGTTTGATCCTGGTTGGCAAGGGCTCGACAATTATCTGCGTTGTCACCAATACCGTCACCATCCGCATCGGCTGATTCCCCGCCATCGTTGGGGAACAGGTCCTCATTGTCACCGATACCATCTGCGTCACTGTCCGCTGATTCAGTGCTGTCTTCCGGAAAGAGATCCTCTGTATCGGTAACGCCATCGTCATCATCATCCGCATCGCAGAGGTTACCCGCTAAATCTCCGTCGGTATCTCTTTGATCCGCATTTGCGATGATTCGACAATTATCGCTGTTGTCCCCAACACCATCACTATCAGCGTCAGCCCATTCAGCACGATCATCCGGGAAAGCATCCTCGTCATCGATAATGTCGTCGCCATCACGATCACTGATGGGTTGTGGCGTCGCGTCATCCTGCACCACAACTAAATCAGTTGGATCTGTATTGGCCAAATACTCTTGATAATTGTTAACCCCATCTTTATCCGGGTCTGCAAGGCGATCATTTTGACCAACCAGCAGGTTATTACGGTATTCATAAAAATCGGGTAATCCGTCACCGTCTTCGTCCTCGGATACATAGGTTCTAAATTCAACAACATTATTTGCGAGTAAGGGGTCATTGCCGATTCCTTCGCCTTCGTCACCAGTTTCATGAACGGATGCAAACCACCGGGTTAGACCAAGGCCTGAAGATTTTACTTGCAGCGTCAGGGTTGATTTACCTTCGCCAGGAACGACGGCGATCGTACAGATTGCAACCCCACCAACCTCGTCACAATTATCCGGCAAGCTCACAAATTCACTACCCTGTGACGGGTAAACCAACATTCGAACGCCATTCGTCGTCTTCAATGCGGACTGATTCGCAACCGTTAGAGTAATAGGGTGCTGCGATCCTTTTGTCACAATGCTGGTCTGAGAGCTCATCACGATATTCAAATCAACACCGGTCACACCCACACTGGGCGCCTCAACCGTTGTGGTATACGCCGTCTGATTATCGAATGCGGTGCCTGATACACCGAGATAGAGCATACCAGTCGTTTTGGCGAGGAAAGTATAGGTTTCGGTTTGCCCGCTCGAGCTGGCATCAACTTTCGCACCCACATCAATCAGGCCACCGGTTGCGTTAGAGACTCGAAGCGCTAAGTCAGGGCCTTGGTCTGTCTCCAGTTCAGGCACAACCGTTACTTTATATTGCTCACCCGAAACCACGGCAAAGCGTGAATAATCAAAATCACCCGCCGCTGTATGCTGCTGCCCATCTGCGACGCCCACTGCCAGCAAAGAGGCAGAACTCAAATCATTATCGTTCTCATAAGCGTCCGTTCCATCTGCGGCATTATCCGCAAGACCATCATTATTATCGTCTGGGTCAAGATGATCTGGAATAAAGTCGCGGTCCTTGTCCGACGTTGCGGTCGGGTCGAGCGGGAACGCATCTTTAGAGTCGCCAACACCATCGTTGTCACTATCCCGCCAATCATTCGGGTCGAGGTCAAACAGGTCGTCTACATCAGCAACACCATCATTATCATCATCATTGTCTGAATTATTGCCGATCTTGTCTCCATCATAATCGAGTGTCTCATAGGGATTCAGCGGGAAAGCATCTTCAATATCGAGGACACCATCACCATCATCATCATCATCATTATCGTCCGTTACACCATCTAGGTCAGTATCAAACCCAATGGCTGGCGCTCGCCCTGACTTCTGTAGTACGAGCGTGGTATTCGGGTTGTCCTCAGTTGGAATCGACAATACACCCTGCTCGTTTTCGGCAAAGAAGGCGAAGGTATAACTGCCTTGTATATCAAAGTTGTCATAACGGCCCTCATAGGTACCGTCGCCGTCAAAATCGACGAGATCAATCTCTAAATACTCAACAACCGGAACGTCAAGCCCGCCTTCAACTTCATCCGGCGTATTGATCACGGCAAATACCCTAGACACGGGGGTTGCACCGATCACGTTATAGGCCTTTAAGATTGCAGAGCGTTCGCCATTAAGTTCTAAATCTTGAGAAACATCGGCAATAAACGGTGCGTCAGATGCCTTAATAATGCCGCGTCCAAATTCAAAGTTTCTAGCCAACAATTGGTCACTCTTTTCATTCGGGACATCATTCCAATTGGCTTCTAACAGCGCCTTTTGCTTTCTGAAAGTTCGCATGGCGCCTTTTGCCGATGTGAAGGCTGGGTAAAAACCACCGCTGTTATCGAAGTTCCGCCAAAAAATAGAAGAGAAAGAAAAATTGGCGCCGGCCGCAAACAAGGCAGGCTCATCTGAGGTCGTACTCGTAACCATTAGACGTTGCTTACCCTCTGGCGGGGCCATCTTGGCTAGGAACGAGCCTGACTGACACGCATCATAGACAATTGCAACGGAGCTCACACCGCCTTCAGTCTGCAGGATGTCTGTCCATTCATCCAATTCATCGGCCAATACGATGCTGTACTCATTAACCAAGAACCTTTCTGGCCCGCCGTGATCAACCAAGAATATCAGGACATCCGAGGCAGGATCATTGGGGTCAGCGGCCCACTCGGTGAGTGCCCACTCTAAGTTCTCGCGAGTTGCGTCTTTATCGATCTCGTTGGGATCGAACCAATATTGCCCAACCAAATTTTTGCTTGGCTGATCGCTCAGGACCATAATGTCCGCCGCTGGAATCCCTTGATTGACGAGGGAGGCAAATGCGGTTTGCGCTGAGAATTGGGTTTGAGTCCAAAGAAAATTGGAAACGATGTTACCGCCACCCGCAACGATGATCGCCTTTTGCTTGCCGATTTGACCGCGTGTGGTGCGGTTCTTATCTAGCGGGAAGGCATCGTCAAGGTCCAAAACGCCATCGTTGTCATCATCTGAATCACAGACATCGCCATCTCCATCAATATCCGTATCGAGCTGGTCAGGATTGGAGAGGAACGGACAACTGTCAATGAGATCGGCAATTAAATCATTGTCGTCGTCATCATCACACGCATCGCCATAGCCGTCTCGATCGGCATCAGTTTGATTTGAGTTCGGAACATTGGGGCAGTTATCCTGTTCTGCCAACAGTCCATCGCCATCTTCATCTGAGCCATAGGCCGACGCCAGGCAGGGTGATGCGAAGGTCAATGTAACGTCAGCCGGTTGAATTGCCTCATAGGCTTCAAGGTCTGCGCAATAGACTGGGTTGCCCGTGAGCACAATGCTGCCGGATTGGATCGCAGATAAACCATCGTCTAATCGGTGAATATTATTTTGCGACAGATCAAGGGCCGAAATCGCGCCCAATTGATCGAGCCCTGAAATATCCTCAAGGTTGTTCCGATCCAGGGTCAGCGTTTGTAGGGATGACAGCTCGATAATCGAACTTAATGAGGTCAGTTTTGCATTCGACATCGAAAGCGCCGTCAACGTCGCGGCGGTTGCGAGATTACTCAGATCATCAAGATTGTTTCTCGAGAGGTCTAAGCGCTTAAGCGCGGGCATCCCAGAAAAATCGGGTAAGGCATTAATGGGGTTTTTCGCCAGCAACAAGGCCTCTAATTGCGGCAGACTTAGGACTGGCGATAGATTGCTAATCCGATTGACGCTGACATCCAGGGTTTCTAAGTTCGCTAGATTTTCAATCCCGTCGATGCGATAGATAGTATTGCTTTGAAGTAGCAAGTTGGTCAGGGCAATGAGGTTTTCAATCCCGCGGACAGACTGAATATTGCGTCCAGAACAATCCAATGTCGTTAGCGTATTGACCTCTTCGACCTCGGTTTCCAGCAGACAGGCTTTCAGATTCGCGTCGATAATCGCGCGCACCGCTTCTGTGAGGGCCATTGTGGACCGCGTTCGATCCAGCGGAAAGCTATCGGCTTCATCTAAGACGCCATCGTTATCGGCATCGGCATCCGCATTATCGCCCTCCCCGTCGCCATCGGTATCGGCGTGTTCGCTTGCATCGTTCGGCGCCCAGTCTTCCGAGTCAGCAAAGCCATCGCCGTCCGTATCGTCCTGGCAAGCGCTATCATTCGCCTCGAGATTATAATTCGACCACTGGCTTTCAATGGCTCGCAGTTGTTCAATCTCTGCGCAAATCAGCGGATTGTCCCATAAATCAATACTCAACCAACCATTCTGAGTTGGGTCTAGATGCCCCAGCGCGCTGACGACTTTTTGAACTCGATTATTGCGTAAACTCAGTCCGTATAACGGCAACTCGGATAGCGCGCTGATGTCTGCTATATCATTATCAGAAACATAGACCTCGCGCAGTGAAACCAGCTCGTCCAGGCCGTTGAGTGTGGTGAGTTGATTATCACGACCTTCAAGCCGACGCAGGTTGTTAAGCCCTGACAGTGGTCTCAAGTCAGCCACATCATTTTCGGTGAACCATAGATCCTGAAGATTTGGAACCCCGGCTAACGGCGATAGGTCTTCGATGTAAAAATTGCTCGATATATCAAGCCACCGCAGATGTTTAGCCCCTTCAATACCATCAAGATAATCAATGCGATTGCGATTAAGGCTCAACTCCTCAAGTGCTGGCATTTCAGAAAACGCTGCCAAATCTCTGATTCGATTTGATTGCAGCATCAAGTGTTTTAAACCGGGTAGCGACCTGAGTTCGTCTACGTTGCCAATTCTGTTATTCGATGCATTGATGCGCTCAAGACTAAAAAGCCCACCCAGTGCATCAAGATTCGTCAATGAATTGTTATCGACACTCAGCTCCTGAAGCTTCACCAATCCAACCAGATCCGTTAGATCTGAAAGGTTGCTATTACTCAAGTTTAAATATTCAAGCCGGCGAAGGTTTTGAACGAAGCGCGCATTACCGGCTGCCTGAACCGTCAACGATCGCAAATCAAGCAAGCCCGATAAGGCTTCCAGGTTGGTCAAAGTGTTAAAGCGCAACTCAAGATATTCAACCCGGCTCAAATCTGCAAGCGGTGCTAGGTCCAAACTGTCGCCTTGTAGCCTCAAATCTACCAAGGCCGAGAGCGAGCCAATGCCGCTGATGGAACTGATTGAATCATTCGAGCAGTGGAGTTCCGTGACGACGTTGACCGAACTCGCCTCTGGATATCGATCCGTCAAACATTGTTTAAAGCCGGCATCCGTAATTTGTTCAAGTGCTTCAGCGAAGTCCAGATACTGGCGTGTTGCGTCATCTGGATAGGCATCGGTATTATCACCTAACCCATCGTTATCGGAGTCTTTAAAATCTCGTGAATCTTTAGGAAATAGATCTTCCGCATCAACCACGCCGTCATTGTCATCATCATTATCAAGGCTCAAGCCAGTGGTGGAGTCAGCAGCCGTTTTACCGTCTAACCACGCATCGGGTTGACCATCCCCATCGGAATCTAAGGCTGCTGCGGCATCATTTGGAAAGTCGTCATACTCATCGGCCACACCATCGCCATCGCGATCCTCAGAACAGGGTTCCGGGTATTCAATGTTCGCATAGGTCCCTGAGGCACGAACCTGCTCGATCTCACGACACAGAACAGGGTTGTCGTTTAAATAAACGTTCGTATTACCGTATCGCGCGAAGGTGTCGCCTAAAAGGCTGATCTGGTTAAAGGCAAGGCCCAGATGCCAAAGCCGTGTGAGCGACGACAGGTCAGAAATGTCTCGGATATCATTGCGCTCAAGACTTAATTCGCCAAGGTTGGTCATCGACGCCAAGGCCGACAAATCATTCAAACCGGTTTGATTCAAGCCCAGGTGTCGAAGTCTTGAAAACCGATCGAGCCCGGATAAATCCGCGATCGGGTTGTAGTCCAAATAAAGCCCGTTCAAGTTTGGCGCGCCGCTGAACCCTTCAAGATTCTGAATGGCATTGTTCTGCACATAGAACCAATCCAATCGCGGCACATCGGTTAAATCAATTGCCGTTAACCGATTATTATTAGCGTCGATCTGCCTTAGCAAGGCCAGCCCATCCAAAGCAGCCAAGCTCTGAACTTGGTTATTCGCAAAGCCAAGATATTCCAGGTTGCTTAATGCTGATATTGGCGACAGATTGGTAATGGCGTTCTCACCCAGCGACAGCCAAGTCAGCGCCCGCAGGTCTGAAAGCGCTGTCAGATCAGAAAGCCCCACAGTGTCCTGCCGGTTAGCGTTGAGCCCTAAATGGGTTAACCGAGTGAGATTCTTTAGCGCGCTAATATCGGTTACCTGACTGTACTCGATATACAGTTCACGCAAGCCAACAAGACCTGCAAGTGGCGCCAGATCGGCCACCGACGTGGCTCGAACCGCAAGCTTTTTAAGACGGATCAGGTTTGATAAAGGCGTGAGGTCAGAAAACTCCGAACGGCCCCATTCCAATAAAAGGGTTTCCAAGTTCACCAGCTTTGCAATGGGTGTGATGTCGGTGAACTCTTTGTTGTTTAAGTTCAGGTAAACCAACGCCCTGAACGCTTCTAGGCCGCTTAAACTCTGTATCCCACCATTGCTACAGTCTAGGCTTGTGAGTTCCCCTGAGGTCAGCATCCCAGCCGTTGCATTACTCAGACACTGTTTCAAGCCACCATCTAATACGGCTGCAAGTGCGGTTTCAATTTCCAGGAATTGGCGGTTGGCGTCGTCAGGATAGGCATCCGCATTATCGCCCACACCATCGGCATCCCCATCGGCTTGCTCATTGGGGTCATTGGGTAGCGCATCCAGACCGTCTTCCACACCATCGTTGTCGTCATCGGTGTCTTCGGTTAATCCTGTTGTCGAGTCCCCGAGCCCCTTGCCTTCATTCCAGGCGTCGGGCAACCCATCAAGGTCGTTGTCGATGGCCGCCGCAGGATCGTCTGGGAACGCGTCGCGAGAATCAACCACGCCATCGCCGTCGGTATCGTATTCGCACTCCGTGCTGAAGGTAAACCGAAGGCCGCGTGACTTGTTCGCTCTGAAAGACGCGGCCTCATCGCATAAAAGCGGGTTGCCGGAAAGGTCAAGGTTGCCTTCCGACATGGCATCAAAGGCATCGCCCAGCACTGAAATCTCATTCGAGGTAAGCGTCAGTTCCTGTAGCGGCGTGCTGGCTAGCACCGGCTTAATCGACGCAACATTCCGGATCAAATTATTGTGAAGGTACAAGTAACTGAGATTGCTCGCGACTTCTAACCCTGCAAAACCGGTTAGGCGATTATTATTAAGATCGATCCAGTGAAGATTGGGGACCCCGTCAATCGTAATGCTTGTAATCTGATTGTCACTCAACTCTAGTTGACTCAAACCCGGAAGGTTGCTTAGGGTCAGTGACTGCAGTCGAGCAGTTCGGGCGCTAATATTTTGCAGGTTCTGACTTCCGGAGAGTGGGGACAAATCCGTGATCTGAGTGTTATTTAGGTTGATATATCTTAGCGAAGGCATTTCAGGCAGCCCTGCAAGCGTTGTGATGGGGTTATCACCTAATTCCAATTGTTCTAGTGATGCGGTTGCACCAAGCTCCGGTATCGTGCTGATTTGACTGCTGTAAAGATTGAGATAGCGTAACTGCTTCAGGTTCGCCAAGGCGCTATAGTCATTAATTTGATTCCAACCGATTTGCAAATCCCGAAGATTGGTTAACCCGCCGAGTACAGCAATATCCTTAATGTTTGCGTTATTCAGATTAAGCTTTGTCAGTTGCTTTAAACCCAGCAGTGGTGTCAGATCGCGCGCTGCGTCACGGCAACAACTCCAGGCAATACTGAGCTGATCCAATTTGGTAAGTTTTGCCAGCGGGCTTAAGTCGCCGCCTCGATAACCCTCAATATTCAGATCGACAAGATTGGTAAAAGCTTCTATACCCGCCAGCGACTCAATATTTTTGTGATTGCATTCCAGCGCTGTGATACTGCCAACCGTATCAGTACCTTGGGTTTGGTTCACAACACAATTGTTCAGATTGGTGTCTAGGAGCCCCGCCACGGCTTCAGCCAAACTCAGGTACTGTTTTGATGCATCGTCCGGGAAGGCATCGCTGTTATCGCCAACCCCATCGTTATCACTATCGATCGACTCGGTTGGGTCATTGGGAAACGCGTCTTGGTCATCTGAAACGTTGTCATCGTCATCATCGCTATCAACAATTAGTCCGGTGGAACTTAAGGCTTCACTGTAGCCTTCGTTCCAATCGTCGGGATTACCATCGCCATCAGAGTCGACGCTTGCGGCAACATCATCGGGGAAGGCATCCAGGTCATCCGGCACACCATCGGCATCTGAATCGTTCCCGCAACCGGTTGTGAATTCAAACCGCACCCCCTGGCCCAAGACATTACCGATATTGTCATAGGCCTCGCACAACAACGGGTTACCCGACATCTTGATATCCGTACCGTTATAGTCCGTAAACGAATTCCCAATGACGCTAATTCGGTTTCGCTCGAGATTCAGATACCAAAGGTTCGTTAAACCTGACAGCGGACTCACATCGACAATAAGATTATCCTGCAGCTCTACGTGGCCTAGATTACTGAGCGCTGCCAAGGGCGTGAGATCAATAATTTGGTTCGCGCCTAGGCTCAGATAGCGAAGCGACGTGAGGTTCGATAAAGAGGACAGCTCGGCGAATTGATTATTGCCAGCCCACAGTTGTTCAAGCTTAGGCACGCTCGCCATTTTAAAAGCGGTTGTTGGGTTATTTCGAAGGGAAACCGTCTGAAGTTTGGGCAAGTCGTCGAACTCAATAACCCGAATATCGTTGTCGTCTAAATTCACATGTTCGAGCAATTTCAGGTCGTTCAAAGCTGAGGTTAGTTCAATGCGATTTTGAGATAGGGTCAAGTCCTTAATGCCGCTGGGCAGACTCGATACGAACGGCCCGAGATCATTAAGTTGATTCCCAGCGTAATTTAACTGCTCGAGATTAGGAGCCGCTTTGAAGTTCGGTAGTTCGGAAAACGATGTGTAGGCAAGCCCTAAGCGCTTGAGTTTCGGAAGGCGTTCAATAATGTCGATACTCGCGATCTGAGTTTGATTTAGGTGAAGGTCCTCTAAAGCGTTTAGATTCTCAAGTGCGCTCAGGTCGTTAATCGGAAGCCCTTCGAGGTTCAAATATCTGAGGTTCCGCAGCGCGCTAAGGGGCGCAATGTCAGACAGGATTCGTTGGCCCCACTGGATTTCCAAATGTTCTAACCCGACCAATGCGGCGATGGGTTGCACATCCGTAAAATTGTGATTCCAAAAACGAAGGTCGGTCAATCCGGTGAACTGCCCGAGACCATCAAGGCCGTCAATCTGCTCGTTGCAGTGTAATGAAATTAATTCATCAGCGAAGCCTTGCCCGCTCAAGTGATTGTTGAGGCACGCTAACAGGCCCTCATCGCTTACGCCCGCTAGCGCTTCTTCTATCTCGAGTGATTGCCGGTTTGCATCATTGGGGTAGGCATCACGATTATCGCCAACGCCGTCGCCGTCGGAATCGGTTTGCTCTGATGCATCGTTCGGAAAGGCATCCGCCTCGTCAGGGATGCCATCGTCATCGTCGTCCCCATCCAGGCTTAACCCGGTTGTCGAGTCCGTTGCCCCATAACCAACATTCCAGTTGTCGGCCAAGCCATCCGCATCGCTATCCTGGGAGGCCGCGGGGTCGGTGGCAAACGCATCTCGCTCGTTGATAACACCGTCACCATCATCATCATAGGCGCAGGTGCCAGACCATTGCAGAGAGGCTTGGCTATTGCTCAGCTTATCTACTTCGCTACAAAGCAATGGATTGCCCTCTAAGCTGACGTTCGTATTCAATGGATAATCATCGAAGGTATCAGCGATCTGGGAAATCTCATTATTTCTTAAGTCGAGGTTATAAATTGAGGTTTTACCTTTTAGCGCGGAGATATCCCTAATTTTGTTGTCGCCCAACTGGACGTGACCCAGTTGCTCAACCGCTCTAAGCGGTTCTAGGTCCGAAATCTGGTTGTTTCTGAGGCTGAATTGATGCTGTCTTTGATCGGGCTGGTTGCGCAGAAAGTCTGCAAAGCTCGTTAGATCGGATAACCGATTTTGCTCAAGCCAATAATTGTAGAGTTCTGGCGCATTCGTCACATCAAAAGACGCAATTTCATTGTAATGTGCTGAAATTGTATGGAGTTTAGGCACATCGCTGATGCGCAATTCTGTTAGCCGGTTCTGACTAACCCAAATCTCTCGTAAAGCTTCGCGGCCACTCAAGGCGCTGATATCCGTGATGCGATTGTTATTCAGGCTTAACCGCTGAAGCGTTAATGGCAGTCCGGCGACAAAAGCTGGCAGGTTTGATATGGCTAAATTGTTCGCCCACAGTTCCGTGAGGTTCGGGAATTGTAAGAACGACTGTTCGGCAAGGGCGTTATCCTGCACGTGGAGCTTTTCGAGCGCATTCAGCGTGCCCAGGGCCGATAAACTAGTAAGGTTGTTGCTGGCAAGGTAGAGCGCCCGAAGTTTGGGCATATTCGCCAGCGGCGCAAGATCTTGAAGGTCGTTACCATGAAGATTGAGCCATTCAAGCTGTTTCAGACCCGATAAAGCAGAAATGTCTTTGATGCAACGCGAGCCCCACTCTAGCTCCAAGACGCGAAGACTCGTCAAGACAGTTAAGGGCGTAAGGTCGCAAAACTGTTTGTCTCGAAGATACAGCTCTTCGAGATTCACAAAAGCTTGCAGCCCGCTTGCAGACTGAATATTTTGATGGTTGCAATCAATTCGCAGCACATCACCGGCAGTAGTCTGCCCTGCTGTTTGGCTTTGAATGCATTGCTGTAGGTTGGAATCTTCAATGCGCTCTAGCGCCTGATCGATAGACAGAAATTGTTGGGTTGCATCATCTGGAAAAGCGTCTTTGTTGTCGCCTATGCCGTCGCCATCGGCATCAGTTGCATCCGTGGGGTCATTTGGAAAGGCATCGGCATCATCATTAACTCCGTCGTTGTCATCGTCCGTATCGAGCACCAGACCCGTGGTCGAATCCTCGGCCCCAAACCCGGCGTTCCAGTCATCAGGCGCCCCATCGCCGTCTGAATCGCGCGCGGCCGCAATATCATTTGGAAAAGCGTCCAGTCCATCGGGACGGCCATCGCCGTCGGCATCGGTTGCACACTGCCCGTCAAAATAAACATTCACGGCCAGGGATTCAAAGCGGACCTGTTCTACGCAAAGGATGGGGTTTTGATTCAAATAGATATTTGTGCCGGACATGGCGTCAAAGGCGGCGGCAATCACCGAGATATCATTGCGCTCGAGGTTGAGATGGCCAAGGGAACTAAAGCTTGCAAGGGCTGCGACAGACGTGATGCCATTTCGTTGGGCGGCTAAACCACCGAGCGTATCGGCAATGTTCGCCAAAGACCCAAAGTCTGTGAATCCCGTCTCGTTAATATCAAGTGTAGAAATAGGTTGATCATCACTAAAACTTAAAGTTTTTAAGGGGTTTCGTGCCAAACTGAGCTGCGACAGGTTTGGGAAATTGTCGATCGACACTGTACGGATTGTATTGTCGCTGAGGCCGATATAGGAAAGGTTGCTACCCTCGGTATTTTCAAAGCTTGAAAGCTGATTCTGGTCAAGCCGTAAGTCCCTCAAGGCCGGGAGCGCGACTAATTTTGAGACTTGCCGTAACTGATTAGATTCTAGGCTTAACTCAATCAGTTTATTTAGGTTTTCGAGCGCGCTGGCATCAGCGATCTTATTGTAGCGCAAATTAAGATATTCAAGGTTCCGAAGCTCGCTCAGTGGCGAGACATCGCTGACTTGTTGGCCTTCAATATTCAAACGGGTAAGACCCTTGAGGCCAGACAGTGGCGTTAAATCTTTTATCTGACCATTACCCCAGGCGAGCCTTAAGTTTTCTAGTTTGTTGAGCGCGGCGAGCGGTTCAAGATTCGCAAACTGAATATTGTCAATATTAATTTGCGTCAGTTGGTTAAAGGCTTGAATCCCTTCTAAGCTTTGCGCTGAATTACAATTCAGCGCCAGAATCTGACCGGCATGCACAGCGCTTTGCTCTTGATTGCTTAAGCACTGTCTTAGGGCATCATCGATGACTTGCGCTAAGGCATCGGCGATCAGAAAAAACTGCGCGTCGGGATTATCAGGGTAGGCATCGGTATTATCGCCCACGCCATCATCGTCGCGGTCAGCGCTTTCGCTCGGGTCATTCGGAAAGGCGTCGCTTACGTCCGCCACGTCATCATTGTCATCATCCAAGTCAAGTTCTAGACCGGTTGTTGAGTCGTCCTGGCCATAGCCCAAGTTCCACTCATCGGCCTTACCATCACCATCAAAATCAAGGGCTGCCGCAAGGTCGGTTGGGAACCGATCATCGCCATCAACCACGCCATCACCATCGGTATCGCTGGCGCACTGGGTATCAAATTGCAGGCTGACCGACTCAACTGGATTCGCGCGATACGCATCAATTTCTGCGCACAACAATGGATTGCCGTTGAGGTCTATATGGGCGTTACGAAAATTATCAAAGATGCCATCGATCCGTGTGATGTCATTATTTTCTAAATAAAGGGTATTGAGACTGTCCAATGCCGACAGGGGCGATAAGTCCGACACCTTGTTTTGACGAAGGCTAAGATGTTCCAAGCGATCCAGTTCAGCAAGCGGTGCGATCGAGGCAATCAGGTTGTCGTCCAACTGTAATTCTTGCAGCAAGCGAACCCGGCCCAGTGGCGCGAGATCCGTGATCTGATTTTGCCGCAGGTCTAAGTAACGTAAATAGCGCAAGTCTTCGATCGCGGTAAGGTCCTTAATGCCATTACCGTACAATACAAGCCGTTCCAGGCTGTCGAGCAAAGCAAGGGGCTCTAGATCAATATCACCTAAAGAATTTAAGCGGATATCGGTTGCATTGAGCAGGTTAGACAGCCCAGTGAAATCGGTGACGTTTCTCGATTCGTTCAGATTAAAATAGTTGAGATTACTTAAGCCCTGTAAAAAATTCAGATTTGTTAATTGAGGGGCATTCCTGAGTTCTAAGCTTTCGAGCGATTGCAATTGCGATAGTGCCGACAGGTCCGTTAATTGCGTAGCACTTTCAATCGATAAATAACGAAGATTGATGATGTTGCCAAGCTGCGAGACGTCGACGAGTTGTTCGCCGCCAATGGATAGGTTTTGGATCTGAAAGCCTTCCGGCAACAATGAAAGATCCGCCAGGCGAGGACTGCGAATGTCTAGATGCTCTAATGTTCCAAGGTTCACAAGCCCCGTAATGCTCGTAAGGTCGTTGTACGCTAAATCGAGCTGTTGAAAGCCAGTTCCTGCAAAGGTATCAGGAATGTTCACCACATCAATCTTATTGCTACTTGCGATCAAAGTATTTAGGGATTGCAGGTTGAACACCGAATCAATGTTGGTGAGCTCTAGACTCTGAATGTTTAGGTATTGTAGGTTCGGTGCAAAGGCAAGCGTTGAGGCTGAAAGGTCACGTATGAGCGAGTTAGACAAATCTAACCATGTAAGCAGCAGATTTTCTGGTAGCACAGAAAGGTCGTTAACTCGAGTGTTCTGGATCCTGAGGCGCGTTAGCGGCTTATCGGCGATCGGGGTAAGGTCAGACAGACGATGGCCTGCGACAGAAAGCTCAGATAGCTGCATCAGGCCTTGCAGAGGTGATAGATCTGCGATTAACCGATCACCCCATTGCAGCTGCAATCGTTCAAGATCTAACAAGTGCTCTAAGGGTGACAAATCACTAAAGTTTGGATTCGAGAGCTCGAGCACCGAAAGACGAGAAAAGTTTTCAAGACCATTCAGCGCGGTTACATTTTGATAACCGCAGTCTAATCGAGTGAGCTCACCCGCCGTCACGTGATTCTGGGTTTGATTCGTCAGGCAATTACGAAGGTTTTGGTCTTCTATTTTTGAGAGCGCCTCCGCTAGAGGCAGGTATTGTTTGGCGGCATCACTTGGGTAGGCATCTTGAAGGTCATCCACCCCGTCGCCATCGGTGTCGGCCGCAAAAAGATTAAAGGCGACGAGAGACAATGCGGTTAGAACTAGAATTCTAATCATGGCGACAAACTCAGTCTAAAATTATTACCTTAATAGTAAATGATTAGATCCTGAAAGCCACGCTATAAGCTATAAAAAGCCATGCCCTATAAGACAAATAACTTATTGTTTATTCCACAAGACATTGATTTGTATAGCTAAGGTATCAAGGCGCTAATAAATGCCTCGATATCTTCCGGCGTGCGCCGCTGGGCATCAGAGGCCACGGCGCCCGCAGTCAGGCTTTCGCCCCGAAATCCGAACAAGTATCGAATCACCAGTAATCCGTCTGTTAGGGCTTCAGCCTTGCCATTGCCGTCGATATCTAACGAGACGCGCCCAACCGAAAGACTCAGTTGATCAAGGTCAAGCACATACCCCGCTGCCGCCGAGATTGCCGAAAGCCCAACACGGACGCTCGTGACAGTTTCGTTCGGCGTGATCGTACCGGATAACAGAATCGCGGTCGCGTCTGCTGTATTCGGCCAAGCGCCCGATAGATCAGACCACTCGAACACCTCATAGGTATCGGTGAGCGGGTCATTATCGAAATCATCGATATCATCGAACGCCACACCGCCAAGGCGGACCCCGCCCAATTCAAACGCCGTAAAATACTCACCAATCAGATCACCCAGTATCGCTTTGTCGTAATGCACCCGGAAGGCAAGCCCGGTGGTGTCTTGTTCATCTGCCGCGGCATAAATGAGCTTGATGGTTGTAGGCTGATCAACCACCAAGAATTGCGGGGCCTCAAACGTGAGGCTCTGGGCCAGCAGGTCCGACTGGTTGGGGTCGGTGTCGCCTTCAAACTCCTCGAGCGCTGTTAACCCATCCTCATCCGCATCCGAACTCGCATCAGCGGCGTCCGCGCTATCTAAACCGTTGAGCGCCTCCCACTCATCGGCCATACCATCATTGTCCGTATCCAGCCCGCCTCTCGCATCAAAGGGAAACAAATCCTCCGCGTCATCCACCGAATCACCATCGGCATCGGCATCACAGCCGTCCCCTACCCCATCCTCATCAAAATCTAACTGATCACCGTTATCGAGTAATGGGCAGTTGTCGACATCATCTTCAATGCCGTCGTCATCGGAATCATTTGGGCTGGCATCACAAACATCGCCCACCCCATCATTGTCCGCATCGGCTTGGTCTGCATTGGCATTATTCGGGCAATTGTCCAGGTCATCGTTTATTCCGTCCTCGTCACTGTCAAGGACACTATTTTCGTCGCACGCATCCCCAAGCCCATCACCATCTTCATCGGCCTGATCCTGGTTGGCGATGAGCTCGCAATTGTCAGCCCCATTGAGTATTTCATCGCCGTCGATATCGGCATCGCAGGCGTCGCCCGTATTGTCGTTATCTAAATCAGCTTGATCGGTATTGGGATCAAAGGGGCAATTGTCGGCGTCGTTGACCACCTGGTCATCGTCAATATCGGCATCACACGCATCGCCATCCCCATCAAGGTCCTCATCGGCTTGGTCGGGGTTGCTAATCAGCGGGCAATTGTCCGCATCATCCAGCACGGCGTCGTTATCGTCATCGGTATCGCACGCATCGCCGCTCGCATCCTCATCGTTGTTAACCTGGCCAGCGTTAGCAATCAGCGGGCAATTGTCCGCGCTATCCAGCACGGCGTCGTTATCGTCATCGGTATCACACGCATCGCCGCTCGCATCATCATCGTTGTTAGCCTGGCCAGCGTTAGCAATCAGCGGGCAATTGTCCGCGCTATCCAGCACGGCGTCATTATCGTCATCGGTATCGCAAACGTCGCCAGACTCGTCATTGTCGTTGTTTGCTTGGTCTGAATTGGCAGCCGCTGGGCAGTTATCAAGCAGATCCCCAATGCCATCGTTGTCGGTATCGCTGTCATTACTGCTATCGCAGGCATCGCCCTTACCGTCGTTATCCGCATCCGCTTGATCGGCGTTACTGATTAAGGGGCAATTGTCCGCGCCGTCGAGCACCGCGTCGTTATCATCGTCGGCGTCGCAGGCATCGCCGTCACCATCGCTATCGGTATTGGTTTGGCTAGCATTGGCAACGAGTGAGCAATTGTCCACGCCGTCGAGCACCGCGTCGTTATCGTCATCGGTGTCGCAGGCATCGCCCTCAGTATCATCGTCCGTATTGGTTTGGTTTGTATTTGAGGTCAGGGGACAATTGTCGGCGCTATCCGCAATGTCATCCCCATCATCGTCTGTATCGCAGGCATCGCCCTCGTCATCGTTATCGGTGTCCGTTTGGTTCGCATTGGCAATTGCTGGGCAGTTATCTGCGGGATCGAGTACCCCATCCCCATCCGCGTCATTGCCACCGGCGCTGGCAGCAACGGTCAGGACATTTTCAGCAATATTATTAGCGAGCGCATCATCGGGCTGTTGCAAGGCGTAATCGGTATTGGCAAACCCCGCCACCGCCACAGCGCTGGAGATTCGAACGTTACCCTCTTGCTCGAACACAAAAGAAAACTCATAGCCAACACTGGCATCGACAGCCAGTTCCGAGAGCGCGCATTGAATATAGCCGGGCTGACCAACACAACCTTCGGGCAATGATGCTGGCACGGGCTGCGGTGGCTCGGTATAGGTCATGATCAGCAGGTTCGTGCCGGTATTGTCTTCCTGTTGACCACCGTTATTGGTCGCCGTGACTGTGACAGGAAAGGCGGCGCCCACTTGCGGCGTGCCCGAAAAACTGTTGGTCACGGCCAAATCGGTGCCACCCGCAGCGCCAACCGGCACGAAAACATAGATGCTATAGGCATCGGACGTGCCGCTATCGCAACCCTCAGCGGTATCGGTATCGCAGTAGTCAAAGACTTTTAGAAAAAATTGACCCGTTGTAGGCGCCTTAAACGAGCTTCGTTCGGCCTCGCCTTGGAAGAAATTATCGAGCGGATCGCCAACGAGCTCACCTTCGCCATCGTAGATCTCAATTACAAGGTCGATGTTGTCACCAATGGCGGTCGTAAAAATATCGTAGATTTCATCTTCGCGGGCGTAAAAGCGGAACCAGTCCACATCCCCATCAGGATTGAGCGTATGGGTCTGTAGGTCTTTGCCGCCGACAATCAGTAAAGTCGCCGTTTCTTGCGTATCGTTAGATTCATAATCATCAGACGCAACCGCCTTCGACGCAAAGGCGGCGCACGTATAGAGAACGAGTAAAAATCGAAGTAGCTGTGCCATCATAAAAAGGTTGAACGCATCGTTGGGCCGCAGTGGCGAATAATCAGGAGCATAGAAGAATCAAACAGGAAAATCATCTAAAGCTTCTTGAGTAAACAGGTTTAAGGCGACAGGTCATCAATTTAACACGCAATTACCGCCACATCTGCTCTGGCTGCGTTCGTTGTTAAAACGCCTGAACTCAAGACGACGGTTATTTTCGCACTGGCAGTTCAATGGGCTGGCCGATGGCGCGCCACCGTGAAGTACTAATTTAATCAACAACACGATGTGGTACCGGGATCGAAATTTCGTTAATCCAAGGCGCCCTAACCCCCTAACCCCAACCTGGCTTCAATATAGGCCTCAACGGACGCCGCATCCTTGCGGGTGGCATCACGGCCTATGGCGCCGGCAATTAGGGCGTCACCTTCAAAACCAAACAGATAACGAATCAGCAGCAGACCAGCGGTCAATGCTTTGCCCCTGGGATGTCATAGGGTCCAGCTTCACGGGGCAGGTCATCCAAGATGATCGATGATCGCCTTTTGGGTTAGACCGCCTGATGGCTCAGGGCTGGCACAAAAGAACAAACTCGTCCAAGTTATAAGCCCATAAAGCCGAAAGTCCGCTAGATGAACCTGCCGTATGGGGTGGTAAGTCTTTACGCGTCTCCTAGCTGGAGGCTCACGACTTTGGTCCACCCCTTTGCGAGCAAGGTCTACCCAGCTAGCACTCTTCGCCCTGAATCGGCGTCAAATCACCCGGTGCATTGAGGTTGCCTTGCTTCTTCTGAACAATCAGGCTGCTACGCTGCTCTAAATTACGCGCGGAGCACGCATCGGTTGCGATTTGAGCCACCGCATCGAAGTTCGCGTTGAGCGTGCCTAAAATGCCAGAGATCGAGTTGTAAGGCGTGGTAATGCGCACTTCGCCGTCATTACCGAGCTCGCTAGAGGCATCCAAGAAGCTGTTGATGTCGGCGATATAGTTGTCTGCGACCAATGCGATTACACCGCCATTGCCCGCAACCGCCTGGGCCACAATGCTTGCGTTGTCTAAAATTAAGAATCTGGGGTCGATATTAATATTACCGCCGTTGCTGCTGCCCTCGGCGCCGCCAGCGGAAGCCGTCAGGGTACCGTTGCGCAAATAGATGGTATCGATGACCGCAACGTCGATATTACCCCCGCCAGAGTTTTCAGCATTGGTTTGAACCTGCGCGCCATCCAATACTTCTAGCCGGTTCAAGGCCATAAGACTGATGTTACCGGCGTCACCCGCGCCACTCGCGGTGACCGACAGTACCCCGTTGTTACTAAAGGTTAGGGATTCGCCCGAGACACTGATATTGCCCCCCATGCCCTCACCGCTCGACCGACTGGCAAGTTCCGTGCTCGCATCCATCAAGTTGACCGAACCCGTCACATCAATGCTGATATTACCGGCAGCCCCAGCGCCTTCTGTAGACGTGTCTGCCGTTGCGCCGCCGCTCATCGTGAAATTATCGGCCATGACAACAATGCTGCCGCCCCCACCGCTTCGACGGGTGGTTGAGTTAAACCCAGAACCGGCGCCGATCAGGGATACGGTGCTCGCGTTAACGGAGATTGCGCCCGCATCCGCACTTGCGCTCGACAAGGTTGACACAGAGCTGCCGCCTTCAATTGCGAGTTGTCCGACATTCAACGTGATGGCCCCAGGTGCACCTGAACTGGGCAAGGACGCTTGTGCTGCAATCACCGCGCTCCCCTTTAGCGTTAAGCTGGGGGCTGTAATGACAATATCGCCCGCATCGCCGCCCACGAAGAAGGGTAAAAAGTTAATGCTGTCGACCCGGATCCCGGTCTCTTCGCCTGCAATGGTGCCGGTGGCATCAATGACAATAGATTGGGTTGCGTTAATGACCACATCAGCGCCTTGCCCACGCGAGGTTGCTTGACCCGAGATTTGACCACCAGACGCCATCATCAACTCGCCGGTATTAAGGGTAATATCCCCGCCAGGACTGGCCGTGCTGGTTACCGAACTGACTTGAGCGCCGTCGATAATGGCAATGCTATCGGCTGTCACGTCAATACTGCCGGCAATGCCCCCAGCCGAAATCGTACTCGCGGCAAGCGCTGTATTGGTGCCCGATAGCGACACATCGCCAGCGTGAACAACCAGGTCACCGCCGGCGCCACCGCCTGTGGTATCGGTGGTAATCCGTGCGCCCTCGGTTAACGTTAACGCCTCGGTCGCAAGCACATTAATGGCGCCACCGGTGCCAGTGCCTTCGGTATCGGAAAACACGAATGCGCGCTCGAGGGTCACGTTGCTGCCAGCAAGCGATAACTGCCCTGCCGCATCGCCACTGACGTCTAGATCAACCTTGCCGGCCACGAATTCTGCATTGGTAATCGTAATCGCGCCTAAGGCCGCACTGTCAAAGCTGCGATCTGCCATCGTGATGGCAACATCCTGCTCGCCCTGGGTTGCAACTAGGTCAATGGTGCCACCGGCAAGCGTAATCGAGCTCTCAGACAGCATGATATCGCCGCCCACCAGGGAAAGGCCTGCCGCGCGATCATTGTTGAGGGTTGAAATCATGGTGCCGTCGAAGGTGATGCCGGCCCCAACCCCTGAAAAGCCAAAGGCCGATGGCGCCGCAGCGGTAAAGCCGCTGACCCCGGTGTCCGACACCAACAGCCTAGAATCATCACCAAAGACGATGCTGTCCGCTGTCGAGATGTGCAGGCTGCCGTTAATATCAAGGCTGGCGCCAGCGCCAAACGCAACGCCGTTGGGGTTAATCAGGAACAAGTTCGCATCGGTAATGGTTGAGCGTAATAACCCATCGATTTGGGATGCGCCATCACCGCTCACCCGCGCAATAATGTTGGTAATGGCATTGCTTCCCGTAAAGGTTGCTGATTCACCGGTATCAATATTGAAGGCTAAAAAGGTATGCAACAAGTTCGTGCCCTGGGTCAACCCCATCTCTTGGCTGATGGTCATATCACCCGTTAAGGTTTCGCCCGTTTCCTGAAGCGTGATATCGGCCATAGCCGCGGAACTGGCGAGCAACCAAGCAGAACACGTTGCCGAGTAGGCGATCGATCGAAAGGTCAATTTAGAGTTCATAGGTCACTCCCACATGGATACCGCTGTCTTGTAAGGCATTGCCGAGTTTGTTTTTCTTATTAAGGCGAAGGGCTCGTTCGATTCGAAAACTCAATTTTTGGTATTCGGCCGTTAACCCAAAGCCTGCGCTCCGAAGAGAAACCTTGGTATCAACATTGAGTGCTGCAACCGAATTTTCACCCCGACCGTAGTCGTAAAAGAGCTCCGCTCGCACCGCAATGCCATTTTGGCCATCCGATTGCAGCAGCGGCGCACTGAGCATCAGCGATGCCGTCAGTCCAGAGTCTTTCAACCAACGATTTTCCCGAAAACCCCGCACCGTGCCGTGTCCGCCCAGGCCCATGCGTTCAAATGCGGGTAAGGTGTCGCTCGTTTCCTGGTAATTGAGATTGAATTTAACCAGCCATGCGGGTTGTAGAGGGTCTTGATTCAAACGTTTAATCCACTGGGTTTGCACCTGATAGAGGCTGAAGTCGCCATCATCATTGTTGGCGCTGCCCTGGCCATTGTCATCGCTGCCTGAACGCAGGCCGGCGCGTAGCATGAAACCCATACCATCGCCGCGCTGGCTGTATTCAACATTGAAGCCCAGCACGCTGGCTTCGGTTACACCCAGGCGGGAGCCGGGCGAAAAGTCAAAGGGCAAACCGAGCAACGTCGTGAGGCTCTCTTTGGTTTCCCAAGACAGATTTGTGCGCCAAGAACGGCCATTGTCTTCTCGCCAAGTTGAAGAAAGTTGAACCCCTGAGGTGTCGGTCTCGCTTTCAAGAAAAATTTCATCAAAGGGTTCTTCAACCACCAAGGTGTCGCCTTGACTGTGATAAACCGCAAGGCGGGATCGTAAGACCGAAATGGGCACATCGTATCGCAAGGACATGGCCTCCACGCCGTCGCTTTGCTGAGCACTCAAATTCAGCTGATCGTTATAGCCGAGAAGATTGAGGTGGACGAGCGACACCACGGCTTGACCCTCCCCCACGCTGGGGCTTTTGTAGTTGTCGGCGCCGACCAACACTTTAAAGGCATCGGCTTCAACCACTTCAAGGTCTAGAACCGACGTGCCCCGCGTGTCGCCCGGCTTTAAATCGCCGCGAACATGCGAGATGGTGGCTTCGGCCTCAAGTCGAGAGATGGCCTTCTGCAAATCCGCAAGGTTGAGCGGTCCGCGGGCGGTTGCGTTAATCTTGGATTCAATAAAAGCCGTTTTTAGACGCCCTGCGCTCTTGATGTTCACGCCGTTTAACTGGCCTTCAACGACGCTTATCGTGATCCCACCATCTGCAACATCTTGATCGGGCAACACGGCGCCAGAGGTAATGTAGCCGGCCGCAACATACAGCGCGGTAATGGCGTCAACCATCCCTAGAATATCTTCGATGTAAACCGTTTCACCGATCGCGGGCGCCATCGCGCGGTCTAGATCGGCATCGGTAAAGACCGTTGCGCCCGTCACCGTGACCGCTTTGAGCACAATCCCCTTTGCGAGGTCTTGATTATCCGCGACGGCCTGATAACTGACGGCTAAAACGGCCATTAGGACAAGTGTTTTTGTCATCGTTTTTATGAGTGTCATGCGTGTCCCCTCCTAGAGCCAATTGCCGATGAGTAGGTAGGGGCTCCAATAATTTGGATGCGCCCATTCGGGGTCGGACAACAGCATCTGCTGGGCCGACTGAAGCGCCGCCGCTTTGCTTTTTCCGGCACGTAATTCTTCGTAGAAGCGCTTCATCAGCATGGCGGTTGCGGCATCCGCAATGGGCCAGAGAGACGCAACCGTGCTGCGCGCACCGGCCTTGAGAGACACCCCGGCCAGCCCGAGCGCCGCCCGTTCATCGCCCTTCGCGGTTTCGCACGCGCTGAGTACTAAAAGGTCTAAGGGATTACCCGTGAAACGCCGAGCCCCCACGGTGCTTTGCAACCGATCCAGGGTGATTTTGTCATCATGCGCTAACAGAAACGAATTGGCGTGATCGCCATCGAAATAACCATGGGTCGCCAAATGGACAATGCTGTCATTGCCTGAACTCAATCGGCTTGAAACATTGGCCACCGAGAAATTTCGATTAAGCAGCGGGGTTGCGGATAACGCATCTTTCAGTTCTGCAAGTTCGGTTTCAACACCGGGCAGGGAAACAAAGCCTTGTACCGCGTCCGACACGCCGCCGATAAAAGCCGAACTGTTGACGTTATCGATGCTGGCATTTTCCGTCAATTGCAGCCCAAGGGTGGTCGCTAACTGATACCGATTCACGAGGAAGTCTTCGCCATCGTGCAGCGCCGCCATGGGCACAAGCCGCAAATACGCACTTGGCACCGTCACCAGCGTGGTGATGGCAGACCGCTCGATTAAGCCCTGTGCAGGCCCAAGCAGTGCTGTGAACAACGCGCCGGCTTGGGCTTGGTAAGCCGCCAGCGATGTTTTGGGATTGGTGATGGCCTCGCGAAACGCCAGCGCCATTGTTTTTAACTGAGCATTATCAACGTCCAGATCGAATCGGAAGATGCCGTTCGCCGTTCGCACTAGCAGTACGGGACGCGTGCCCAGCGTAATCGGGTACAACACCGCCGTCCCGGCTGCCGTGTTGCTAAGGCTCATCACATCCCGAGGTAGCACGCAGTTATCGTCAAAATAATCTAGGATTTCAGCAGCATTCAGGCCTTCTAGGGTTTCTTGCACCTGCCCTAACCACTTGCTCTCCTGGCCGGGCACCCGGGCCTTTTCTAACAACAGCTCGATGTAGCCTTGATAAACCGGTAGCACCCGCTCGGTAAATACTAGGGTGCTGCCCTGCAGTAATTCTCCGCGAATCCGGTCTAGATTTGCGATCGCGCGCTCGTAATTGATTAATGCCGCGTCGATTTCTCCCGCTTCGGCTTGAAGCTTGCCGATTTGCCAATACAGGCGATAGGTTTGGGCGGGCATTGCGTCCGAGCCAAGCCCAGCGAGTGCGCGTCGAAGCATTACCAGCGCCGCATCCGGCTGACCAACCAGCGCCGCGACCTGCCCTCGCATTTGTTCAATTTCAGACATCACTTGGCCATCGGTTGCTGCGAGGGCGGCAGCCTGTTCAATGAGCAGCGTGATATCTGCCGCCCAGGCTGGCTCGTCTGATGCTAGGAGGCTTGCTGCGACGTTTAGGTTCATTCGGGCAAGGCTAAGGTCACCGGTTAATTGTGTCAGCAGACCTTGATAGGCCTTATAACGCTGCATCGTTTGGGCGGCATCTGCCCGCGCAACCGCCAGTTTAATTTGCCGCACGACAAGCGCCGCTCGAGCTTGCAGGTCGTCTGCCTGCAGAGCCGATTCGGAATTGGTATAGGCTGAGTCCGCAGCCTCTAGATCACCGGTTTCAAAGGCCAGATCGCCCAGAGACTGGAAACCTGCAGCATTGAGACGGTCCGCTGAATCTTTGCCGGTAATCCGAATGCCCCGCGAGAGGACCCCAACGGCCTGACTTCGCAAGTTCAGCGCCTGTAAGCTTGCGCCAATTCGTAACAGTGTTTCACGGTCGCTACTCGTTTGAGGGGCATCCAGCAACTCTGCTGCTTTGGTTAGGAGTGTGCCCGCTTGGTCACGAAGCCCGGCCGTCGTAAAACGACCTGCCAAGGTTTCTAAGGTGCTGACATCGTCGGTTGCGAGTTGCTGGGAATCTAGCAACGCCAAGGCGGCCTTTTCTGCCGCCTGATACTGGCCTAATTCTAGCTGCTCATTAATGGCATCGATTCGGCCAATCGGGATGCTGGCAAACAGGTTCGAGGCAACAGTACCCAGCAGCAAGAGTAGACCGAGTCTCGTAGGAAATGGCATTGTGTGTTCCTTTTTTATGACCGACAAGATGGCATCATTGTGACAAATTCTGGCCCAACTGCCTAGGGCTTACTACCTTCGGCGTTCAAACGCTAACTCGGTGGAAACAGGCTGAACCAGCCAATGTTCCACAGTGCATGAATTAACATGCAAACACCAATGCTACCGTAGCGATGCCTTAATAACCCCAAGTAGATTGACGGGATCAGTACTAACGCGCCGACCATCGGCTCCCGCGCGATCATATGAGCCATGACAAATAAGACGGTTGTGATGGCCATCGCTAGGTTGATCGAGATGCTCGCATCTGCGGGCCAAACCTTCGGCCATCGCCTATCAATGACCTCATACATGAAGCCGCGAAATACGTACTCCTCAAGGATTGGGCTGGCCACGCACAGCGCAAAAAACATTGGCCACTGCGGGATGACCCAACTAACGCTAGGCTTTAGATCCCAATACCAGGAAGCGGCACCCCAAAGAAAAAGGGCGCCTATCAAGGCGCCCCAAATCAACTCGTGTGAATTACGCGAACGCGTCATCAAATCAACGATTCAAAAGGCTCGCAGCAAGGCGCTTTCGGAACAAACCGAGCGCGCCGAGCAACGCTAAGAACACCAGCCCAAAATCACCCGGGCCGCCTTCAGAGACACTACAACCACCGCCGACTTTCTTTCGATTCGAGGTGTCAGGAACGATAACAACTTTAACCGGCGCGGCTTCAGCAATCCCGCTTGGGTCATCATATTCGCCGTTCACGGAACCGTCTGCATCGTTCGGGCCACCATCTTGTACGGTGAGCTGTAGGCAAGTATCGCCTTCCGCTAATCCGTCAACATAGAGCTCGGATCCAACGGATGGACAAGCACCCTCTTCACCTGCCGCCGATGCAACACCATTATTATCATCGATGACGAAATCGAACCAACCTTCAGCTTCAGTGTACTTCCGCATAACCGCATCAGCAGGAATGCCGGATGCCACCGGAATGGTCAGTCGAACAGACTGTCCCGGTACCGGTAGATCTTGGACTTGGAAGTCATATACCCCAGCTGGATAGTTAAAGTCTTCATCATCGCCATTGCTCGGCGCTTCACCGCCATCGGCTCCACTTGCCGCGATGGTCTCTTCAGAGACCGCAATACCGGATGTGCCGGCCGCTTGTGCCGCGTCACCGATGACGAGTTTGACGCCTTCGTCAGCAGTCACAGACGCGGTACCGGCATCTGCATCCACGGCAATCACGTTGGTTTCTTCAGAGGTATCTTTACTATCTGGCACACCATCGCCGTCTGTATCTGCGTCAACAGCCTCGGCAGACACCCGAATGAGGGCTCCAATATTGAAGGTCTGATCTGCAACACCACTATCGGTGACAATTGCCGAAACTTCATAACCGCCTTCTATCAAGGCCGCCGGATCAAACTCAAAGGTAAGTGCGCCGGCGTCGGAAGTCGCAACCAGATTGCTGTCTGATGCGCTCCAGTCAACGGTGTGGGTGCCGTTTGGATCAACAATGCTGAGCGATACTATGACCGCGCCACCTTCGGCCGCCACCTTCCGTCCATTTTGCGCGCCCTGAGCTACTGACAGTTTAAGAGCCGGTGGCTCCTGAGTTTCAACAATGCTGATCACACTGGTCAAAGCTGAGCCCAGTACTGCGTTGGCAGCTGGTGCGCCCAAGGTCACTTCAATGCTTTCCGTACCCTCTTCGACGTCATCCGACAGAACAGAAATGGTCATAAAACCATCCCGACCTGACTCAATCACGATAGAGGCGGTAGAGACGGTGTAATCACTGTCTACCACTGCCGTACCACCCAACGTTACCGGGATTTCAACCGGGTAAGCTGGAGCTGGTCCGTTCAAAGTCGCTTTCACGATATAGTCCGCACCTTCAGCCGATCGTCCTTTTGGCGCAATCGATACCTGTGGTGAGATCACGACAGATTGCGTTGCCAGACCTGTGTTACCAGCCGCATCCGTCGCCGACCACGTGATCGTATAGCTACCCGGCGCGTAAGGACCAGGATTATCAGCAACGGGCGTGAGATCGCCATCTAACGCATCGCTGGCTGTCGCTTCCCCCAGGTCGGCCTTCGTTAGGCCACCGGTTGCGCCAGTTGCCACATCCGCCGGCGCTGTAACAACAGGCTTTACGTCATCTACATTAGGATCTTTCCCTTCTAGGTATTCGTCTAGATTGCTTCGGCCATCACCATCGGCATCAGCCTCAGCATCGTCCGCATTGGGATCAAGCCCATTATCGACTTCAAACAAATCGTCCATGCCATCATTATCAGTGTCGTTTTCTGCTGAAGCTGCGACAACCGTGACCGTCGAGCTGCTCTGGCCTTGTCGATCATCAGCATCAACCGCGCTAAAGGTCACTAAGGTGTCGCCAATAGCGAAAGTATCTGGAGCATCGTTCGTCACATCCAAGACCACGCCCGAGAAATCCGTTGCACTAGCGGCAGCAATAAACGCCGCAATTTGAGTTTGAGACGCTGGCACAGCCGCGCCGTCTAGCGACACAACCGTTATGGCGTCCGCAACCGTGACCGCTGGTCCGACCGTCACGAGTACTGTGACCTCGGCAGTTGCTTCATTGCCGCGCGAATCGGAAGACGTAAAGGTAATAACCACTTCACCCACTGCAAAAGTACTGGGTAACGCGCTGTTGGTAACATCCGTTGCGCCATCGACAATATCCGTTGCGGTGACGCCGGCCAACCAAGTCGTGACCCGGGCATCATCACTAGCGACCACTTCATCAGCCGCATCAACGGTTAGCACCAGTAAGTTAGCGCCCGAGAATTCTGGTTTCGTAGTATCGGCAACGGTAACGGGCACAGTACCCTCTGTTGCGTTACCCGCTGCATCCGTGACAACCACACCGACCTGGGTGACCCCAAACGCCAGGACTTCCGGCACAGACGCGCCTAGCGTGACCGCCGGCGCATCATCAACATTATCCGACACACCGATTGCGGCAATAATACTTGCTGTACTACCACCATACCCCAGCTCGCCATCGGCTTCCAAGGCCACCCCGGCAGCAGAAACAATGACTGGATTGGTGGTATCACTAACGGTAACGATTAAGGTGCCTTCCGCCATGTTGCCAGCTGTGTCGGCTGCTTTTACCGTAACGGTTGTCTCGCCGAGCGGAAAATTCGCCCCCACATCAGCCCCACCAACGGAATAGGCGACGGCCACCTGGCCATCAACGCTATCAAGCGCGCTCGCGGCGAGTATGCCGGCAGAGGGTGCGCCATTTTTGTCCACTGCGGACAATGTGACATCGGTCACGCCGCTTAGAACGGGCATCGTGGTGTCTGTAACGGTTAGGGTAACAACAACCCCCTCGGACTCATTCCCGGAACTATCCGATGCAATTAGGGTGATTTCATAGGTGCCTGGCGCAAAGCCTTCAGGCGCTGCGACCAGCTCTCCATCTTTTGTAACAAATGCGTCAAGGCTGTCAGTGGTAAGTGTATCTTTATTGTCTGTGACCGTGATGGTCGCAATAAATGCGGCCAATTCCGGTGTGTTATCTTCATTTGTTAACGGAAACCCTGCTTCAACGCTTACGCTGTTCCCATCTAAGGTAATCTCAGGTGGTGTTTCATCATCTTTGAAAATAACGTCGACCGATTCAGCTAGTGGGTCGAACCCGGCGGCCGTGTCCATCTGGAAATTCAGTGTGGTTTTTCCGGTAAACGCTGCATCTACTCGCCCGAATGTAAGTTCGTAAAGCGTAGCGCCATCTGTATGATCGATTTCAGGCCAAGGAATAGGTTCCGGACTTAACCCCGTTGTATTTTTCTGCAACCACGCAACAATGATCTTCTTGTCAGTTGACGGATCATTGTCATCGTCGCCGGCATCATCAGCAACGCCAACCGTAGGTGTGCCGCCAACATCATCATTCAGCACCAAATCGTCCGCTTTTAACAAGTCCCCATTGTAAAAGATCTTCAATCCCAGCCCGGTAGCACCGCTATTTACCGGATCAGTGGCATATTTAATAGCCAATACGACACTCTCATCAGATTCACCGAACGCAGGCGAGGATGGCGAAACCGATACAATCTGCTGGTCGCCATAGGCAACGGCTAGAGGCATCAACAACCCAATACAGCCCAGCCCAATAATACGTAGGAATATTTTTTTCATTTCCATCATCCTCATACTTTTTTCTTTCAGCTAATCCCTACACGGCTACATCCCGTGCAGAGTGCACTCCAAGGTTAGTGCCAAACGTCAATTACCTTCCGTCACTGGCATATCCCAACTTTAACATGCAAGTGCCTGCTTGCAACCCAATATATCTCAATATGAACAAGGCCCATCGCTGGTCATAAACTGGCTGCAAGATTGCGCGCATTCTGTCATTGAAATCTTCCTGGCAACACAACGACGCAATCGTTTCTTGCCTGACCGCAGGTTTTTGATGTTGGCTTTCCGCTCGATTTTAGCGGTATGACAACCGTTTTCGATGCGGTGACACCCGAAACCTTTGCTGTAACGGTTAACAACAGTCGGTTGGCATCGGGCAGCGCGCCAAAACTGAACGTCCTAGCCTCAGGCGCGCCCCGCTCAGCAACATTAGGTTTTGCTATTCGCGTAGTGCGTTCCTGCTTTTCAATCACTTGGGGCAAATCAATCCGCCAGTTGCTGATTGCTTGATTACTTTGTACTTCTACTACCAAACGATGATCATCAAGGGCCCAACGCTCTAAGACATACCGCACCGTAAATGGGCCTTGCGGTTTGGCGGTTCGAGATTGGGTTTTAGCGCTGTGATCTTGCGATCGCGCCGCACTTTGCTCAGAGCGGATGGTCCACAGCGGGCCATTGCCGTTAGCGCGCCTGCTAACCTCACCGTCGCTGACCCCCAGCGGGTTGGTCAACGGGATAACCGCATTAGCGGTTGTTGGGTCGGTTGCGGAAATGACTTTCGCCCCACTTGGGCCCTCAGGGTTCGCACTCGCCGTTGGATCAAAAGCCTTGCAACCGAGCAATGTCAGAACCGAGAGCATCATGAATAGGTTTTTCATTGCGGCACCACCTCCAAGCGCTGGCAATAGCGGCCAGAATCGCCAGTGCGCTGATAATTGTTGTAATCCTGCACCCAGGCCCAATATTGACCTTTAGCCAATTGCAATGTGTGCGACTCTAAACTGGGTTGTGCCCCTAGGTCACCTAACTCAGGCCCGACCAAGCCGGCGGCATTATAAATTCCAAAATCAGGGTCAGCTGTTGCGCCCTCTGGTTTCACGGTCGTAACCAATCGAACGGTATAGTCTCCTGCTTCCGTGACTTCAAACTGTGCAAAGCGATAGGCGCCCAGCTTATTGTCTATCCCGAAGTCTGGAAGCGCATTCTCGGAGGCGGCATCTTGGCACAGTTCGGTTGAGACTAAGCTGCTGTCTATGACTGTAAAGATGGGCAACGTGAGGGCCTCAAGGTTATCCACATCGGCATATTGTTTTGCTGAATTGGTTTCCCCCGTGCCGATCGGGTCCACTTGCATTCTACCCCGACCGATATCTTCCCGATCCAATAACGCCATGATTAAGCTGGATTGGTTGCCTTGCGCATTGATGACCCCAGCACTAAAGCTGAAGATCGAGGTTGCTGCAGCCTGCTGAGGCATAAAATCGATGAGGGATGCCATCATCGCTGAGATCGGCAACGCCACGTTGTCGTCATCCAATGCCCCGTCATCGAACAGGTCGTAGACCAAATACTGCGCGCTGTCCTCGGAATACCAGCCCTTGACCGCACCTTGGCCCTCGGTCAATTCGGTTTCAAGGGAAATACCAAACCCGCCGGCCTGTTGAGAACCAGAGGTGTCGATATAAGCGTCCCGCGCCGTTGCAAGACCCGAGTAGGCGTTGGCCCACCCTTCACTAAACGCAACTCGCATATCCAGCAGGTCGCCGCCGCCATGGTTGCCACCGATGCTGTCATCTCGGGACAAAATAGATTGGAAGTAATGACCCCACTCATGAACGATTACCGACTCGTCATATTCATCGGTGTCCACCTCGGTATCACCAAGGATCATGATGTAGGCCCCGGAATAATAGGAGGTTCCAACTGAACCCAAAGTGTTGGCAACGCTCCAGTAAACGTCAACCGGCGCAAAGACCAGCGAGTTGCGCCCGCTTAAGGCGTAGAGCGTTGCCGAAATCATCGAATCCAGGATGGCAAACGGCGCTGCCGCTCGGGTCGCGGTATATTTTGTAAGCCCCCAGCCAGACTCGGCCTGCAGGGTCATAGCCTCGGTCACCGCATTCGCGTTAATGGCCCCAGATTCCAAGACATAAAGAGGATAACTGCCTTCTTGATCTGCCCCATTATTGTCGACAATCCGTAAGCCCCAACTGGCAGCGCCATCGCCGGAACTCTCAGCATAAACGCGCACAATAAACGCTTGGTCAACCGCCACCGAGAAGGATACGCGGCCCGCTGCATCGGTTCTGAGGTTATCCGTGAGGATCTGCTTAGAATCGGCCTCCAAAACAGCGG
>Ga0209091_10000187_pt1 | contig 61302 bp, 55 predicted proteins | sample ArcticOcean_MG_C_6_FD_187438 | JGI IMG/M metagenome (GOLD analysis project Ga0209091, IMG submission 187438) | Marine microbial communities from western Arctic Ocean - ArcticOcean_MG_CB8_128 (SPAdes) (version 2) | ecosystem: Environmental > Aquatic > Marine > Oceanic | place: Arctic Ocean...
ATACAATTACATGGTGGAATCGGAGTTACTGATGATGCAGATATTGGATTTTATTTAAAACGAGCAAGAGTTGCGCAACAACTTTTCGGAGATTATAATTACCATTTAGACCAATTAGCAAAGCTTAAAGGGTATTAAAACAATATAAATTTCTTTTAAAAAAGCATTAAAAACTAGTCTGTATTTAGCAGGAACCACATATATTTGCAGCTTAAAATACACATTAAAAATAAACGTTAAAGTATATTAAAATGGCTCAAAGTATAGGTACCGTTTCACAAATTATTGGACCCGTTGTAGATGTTCAATTCAGTGGAGAAAATAATCCACTTCCAAGAATTTTTGACGCTTTAGAAATAACGAATTCTAATGGTTCTAAGCTTATCTTAGAAGTTCAATCTCATATTGGTGAAGAAACTGTTCGTACGATCTCTATGGACTCTACGGATGGACTAAGTAGAGGAACAGAAGTAAAGGCAAAAGGAAGTCCGATTCAGATGCCCATTGGTGAAGATGTTTATGGACGTTTATTTAATGTTATTGGTGATGCCATTGATGGAATGGAAAACCTTCCTAAAGAAAATGAACATGGTCTTCCGATTCACCGAGATGCTCCTTTGTTCGAAGATCTTTCGACTTCAACGGAAGTACTCTTTACCGGAATTAAAGTAATTGATTTAATCGAGCCTTATGCTAAAGGAGGGAAAATTGGACTTTTTGGTGGAGCTGGAGTAGGTAAAACAGTATTGATTCAAGAATTGATTAATAACATCGCAAAAGGTCACGGTGGACTTTCAGTATTTGCTGGAGTTGGAGAACGAACTCGTGAGGGGAACGACTTACTACGTGAGATGTTAGAATCAGGAATTATTAAATATGGAGATGATTTTTTAAAATCCATGGAAGAAGGTGGATGGGACCTAACAAAGGTGGACAAAGCTGCCATGAAAGAATCTAAAGCCACTTTCGTATTTGGTCAAATGAACGAACCACCAGGAGCACGTGCACGCGTAGCACTTTCGGGACTTACTATCGCTGAATATTTTAGAGATGGTGCTGGTGATGGTCAAGGAAAAGACGTATTATTTTTCGTAGATAATATTTTCCGTTTTACCCAAGCTGGTTCAGAGGTTTCTGCCCTTTTAGGCCGTATGCCCTCTGCGGTAGGATATCAACCTACACTAGCCACTGAAATGGGCGCTATGCAAGAACGAATTACATCTACCAAAAAAGGATCAATTACATCGGTTCAAGCGGTTTATGTGCCTGCAGATGATCTTACGGATCCTGCACCGGCGACTACCTTTGCTCACCTTGATGCAACTACAGTTCTTTCGCGTAAAATTGCTGAGCTTGGAATTTATCCTGCAGTAGATCCATTAGATTCAACTTCTAGAATTTTAACAGCTGATATTTTAGGTGAGGAACATTACAAGTGTGCTCAAGATGTAAAAGAATTGTTACAACGCTATAAAGAATTACAAGATATTATTGCCATTCTAGGAATGGATGAGTTGTCTGAGGAAGATAAATTAGCAGTATCACGTGCAAGACGTGTTCAGCGATTCTTGTCACAGCCTTTCCATGTTGCAGAACAGTTTACTGGAATTCCAGGAGTTTTAGTGGATATTAAAGAAACTATTAAAGGTTTTAATATGATTATGGACGGTGAGTTAGATCACCTTCCAGAAGCAGCGTTCAACTTAAAAGGGACGATTGAAGAAGCTATTGAAGCAGGAGAAAAAATGTTAGCTGAAGTTTAATTCTATGCATCTCGAAATTGTATCCCCCGAAGCTAAATTATTTAGTGGTGAAATAGAAAGTCTCACAGTACCAGGTGTCTCTGGGTCTTTTCAAGTGTTAAATAATCATGCTCCAATTGTATCTACATTAACTGCTGGGGAAGTTAAAATTGAGGGTAATATAGCCATTGAAAAAGGCCAAGAATCTTTATTCAAGCAAGAAGGATCAACTACTTATTTTGAAATTAAAGCTGGCGCATTAGAGATGAAGAATAATAAAGTGATTTTATTAACAGATTAGACTTTTTATAATCTGATACGGTGCAATTTATGTTTTTAAGTCATTAAGGCTTGCATAAATTTTTTCTTTTTCCCATCCTCTATAAATCATGTAATCTAGAATTTTTCTTTTTCTTTCATAAAGTGGATAGTGGCCAACACTTGCTTTTCTTTTTTCAAAAAGTGTATAAAAAGTCTCACTATAATCTTCATCGGAGATTTCCCTTAAGCCCTTCTTGATATTATAATCAGAAATTTTCCTGGCTTTTAATTCTCGAATTATTCGCTCTTTCCCCCATTTTTTTATTCTAAATTTTCCACGAGCAAAACTCTGAGAAAAACGAGTTTCATTTAAATAATTTTCTTCTAAAAGTTTAGTTATAATAATTTCTTGTGCGGAAGAAATCATATTTAATTCTCTTAATTTTTGCTCTACTTCATAATGACATCGTTCCTGATAGGCACAGTAGTGTTCAAGCTTTTTTTGAGCCTCTTCAAGTGTAAAGGAGTTTTTTTTAAGCACCCTCTAAGATAAAAAATCTAACATAAATTGATATAGCCCTCGACACAGATTTTTTTATGATTTGTAAAAACAATTTACATTACATTTGAATTAAGATTCAACTTTTACTTAGTAACTAAAATGCATTTAATTTAATAGAAAATGAAACAGACATATACAATTAAAGGTATGACCTGTGGAGGCTGTAAATCTTCTGTTGAAAAACATATAGGGAGTATTGAATTTGTTACTAATGTTGAGGTTTCTCTTGAAATGGAAGAAGTTACGGTTACTCTTGAGCATCCTGTTTCTTTTGATATATTGAAGAAGGCATTGCCTGAGAAATTCAACTTATTTGAAAAGTCACATAAAAGTAGCAATCAAGATATTTCTTTAATTTCTGAAAAGGGACAAGAGGATTCAAAAGTTAAACAACTTCAACCTTTATTTATCATCCTTTTTTACCTAGCTACAACCGTTATTTTTTTAAATTTTAAAGATTGGAACTCTAGGGAAATGATGTTTGATTTTATGGGTTTGTTTTTTATTGTATTCAGTTTTTTCAAGATGCTTGATTTAAAAAATTTTCCAACATCTTTTAGTATGTATGATCCTTTGTCCAAAAAAATACCTTTTTATGGCTGGGTTTATCCTTTTATAGAAATCGCTTTAGGCCTAATGTTCTTAATGCGTTTTGAGCTAAACATTGCTTTATACGTTACTATCGTTATTTTAGGGATTACCACCTTTGGTGTTACTAAAATCCTTATGAACAAGAAAAATATTCAATGTGCTTGTTTAGGGACAGCTTTAAAATTACCAATGACTGAAGCAACTTTAATTGAAAATGCTCTTATGTTGAGCATGTCTATTTTTTTAGTCCTGAGTTGATAATTTAAAAAAATAAAGGTCTTTTAGATTCCCCTTATTTGTTTAATCAGCAATAAGGTTTCTTTTACTTTTAGGGTTAACAGATCATATGCTTTAGCAGAAAGTATTTCTTTTGAAATAAGTTTTGATCCCATACCAACACAGGTTACGCCTGAATCAAACCAACCTTTAAGGTTTTCTTTTTCGATTGAAACACCCCCCGTTGGCATGATTGAGGTCCAAGGTTGAGGGCCCTTAATGGCTTTCACAAACTCAGGACCATAGATGCTTCCAGGAAATAATTTAACAATTTCGCATCCTATTTCTTCTGCTTTTGCAATTTCAGTTAGAGAACCACAGCCTGGAGACCATAATACTTTTCTACGGTTACAAACCATCGCAATGTCTTCTCTAAATACCGGAGTAATAACAAAATTTGCTCCACAAAGCATGTACTGTGAAGCAGCTGCAGCATCAGTAACAGAGCCAACTCCAAGTATCATTCCAGGTAGTTCAGCGATGACATATTTAATCAACTGATCGAATATTTCTAACGCAAAGTCTCCACGACTTGTGAATTCCATTAATCGTACGCCACCATCATAACAGGCTTTTAGTACTGCTTTTGCTACATCAATATCATGATGATAAAATAGAGGAACCATTCCTGATTCTTCCATTTGTTTTACAACGTGTAATCTTGTGTATTGTGCCATAAAAAATTATCTAGCGACACGCCCTGAGGCGTCTCCTCCCATTAGTTTTTCGATTTCCCCAATAGTTACCAAATTAGAATCTCCTTTTATGGTATGTTTCAAACATGAAGCAGCTACTGCATAATCCAAGGCCTTTTGATCGTTATTTGGATAATGAATTAGGCCATAAATAAGAGCTCCCATAAATGAGTCACCACCACCAACTCGATCAACAATATGTGTGATTTGATATTCGGTGCTTTCGTATAGTTTTTTTCCATCATAAAGAACACCCGCCCAAGTATTATGAGAAGCTGAAATAGATCCTCGTAAGGTCGTAATTACCTTTTTAGCACGTGGAAATTTACGCTGCATTTGTTGGCAAACTGAGAGGAAAGCTTCTGCTTTTACATGTTCTGCTTGAGTAGTAATATCAAGGCCTTCAGGTCTAATACCAAAATGCATTTCAGCATCTTCTTCATTTCCTAAAATAATATCGCAATAAGAAGTCAGTTGGGTCATTATTTTTTCTCGATTGCCTCCATAATTCCACAATTTAGCTCTGTAGTTTAAATCTGTAGATATAGTTATTCCCAATTCACTAGCAACTTTAACAGCTTCAAGGCAAGCATCTGCTGCACTTTGAGAAATGGCAGGAGTTATTCCTGTCCAGTGAAACCATTTAGCATCTTTAAAAACCTCTTTCCAGTCAACCATGCCTGGAGTGATTTCAGACATTGCAGAATGAGCACGGTCATAGACTACTTTACTAGCTCGGCTTACTGCTCCAATTTCTAAGAAATAAATTCCTAGACGATCTCCTCCTTCAATAATGTGTTGCGTACCAACACCTCTTTTTCGAAGCTCCATCAGTGCACATTGACCAATGTCATTTATGGGTAATCGAGTTACAAATTCAACGGGTATATTATAGTTTGCTAAAGAAATGGCAACATTTGATTCCCCTCCACCATATACGATGTCAAAGCTATTGGCTTGGGAAAAACGCAAAAAATCAGCAGGTGCTAGACGCAGCATGATTTCTCCAAAAGTAATTACTTTTTTCATTTCTATAAATATAGAATTTTTAGCTTATTGATGTGTCTGCTTTAGGATCAAAATTATGAAATAAAAAAACCGCCTGATCGTTAGATTAGACGGTTTTTAAATATTAATTGCGGAGTCTTCTTCGCTCTTTATTCAAGAAACGAAACTCCAAATATTGATAAGCATGGCGTGGAACAATACGAATCCACTTTTTATATTCAAAATACCATTTTAAACGCTTGGATGGAATCCCGCTTAAAAGGTAAGCAGCAATAAAAGGGTGTACATGTAAATGTATTTTTTCCTTTTGGTTGTGCTTGTTCATAGTAATTTTACTAAGCTCTGTGTTGATCTTGTCAATTAAAATAATAGGAGCCTCTACTTCACCATTTTGGTTCGGGTTAGGCTCTTTAGTTTTGATATTCATTTCAGGTCTCACACGTTGTCGCGTGATCTGAATGAGTCCAAATCTACTTGGTGGCAGAATCTTGTGTTTAGTTCTGTCGTTACTCATTTCCTCACTGAGATGTTCAAAAAGTTTCTTCCGATTCTCGCTAGAATTTAAATCAATAAAGTCTACTACAATAATTCCCCCCATGTCTCGCAATCGCAATTGTCTAGCAATTTCTGTTGCAGAAATCATGTTGACTTCTAAGGCAGTTTGTTCTTGACTTTTAGAACGATTTGATCGGTTTCCACTGTTGACATCAATTACATGGAGCGCTTCTGTATGTTCGATAACTAAATAGGCACCTTTTGACATTGAAACTGTTGTTCCAAATGCAGATTTAATTTGCCTTTCAATCCCAAATTTTTCAAAAATGGGGAGGTGGTTATCGTACAATTTTACAATCGATTTTTTGTCAGGGGCTATGGTTTCAATATAGTCTTGAATTTCGACTTGCATTTCGGCGTCATCCACGTGTATGCCTGTGAAGTTGTCATCAAAAATGTCACGCAGAATACTTGAAGAACGATTGATTTCACTCAATACTTTTGCTGGATATTTATCAATCTGCTTTAATTTGGCAGATAAGTTTTTCCAACGAGTTAAAAGTTGTTGAATGTCAGCATCAAGAGAAGCTACTTTTTGCCCTTCAGCAACCGTACGAATAATTAATCCAAAACCTTTTGGGCGTATACTCTGCACTAGTTTTTTGAGGCGGTTTTTCTCTGCTCTATCTTCAATCTTTTGTGAAATAGATACTCGATCAGAAAAAGGCATTAGGACCATATAACGGCCTGCTAATGAAATCTCTGAACTTAATCGAGGACCTTTCGTAGATATAGGCTCTTTAACTACTTGAACCAAAACGGTTTGTTTAGGTAATAAAATATCACCAATATTCCCGTCTTTATCTATGTCATTTTCATAACGAAATTGTTTTAAAAGATAATCTTTGTTTTTACCTGTGCTTATCTGTTTAATGTATTTAACTAGTGAAGGAAGTTTGGGACCGAGGTCATGATAGTGTAAAAAACCATCTTTCTCGTGGCCAACATCAATAAATGCGGCATTTAACCCAGGTATAGATTTTCTGATTTTACCGACAAATATGTCGCCTACAGAAAATCTATTGTCTTCTACTTCTTTATTTAGCTCAATTAACTTTCCATCCTTGAGCAGTGCAAAATCAACAGCAGAGGAATGCGAACGTATAATTAATTCTTTATTCACTCTGAATTATTTTTGTGTCATTACAAGCTAGGCTCGCAATAACGGATTAAACAATATTTTCAGGATTTTCCTGTAGCAGCTTTCAAACTTTTTGATAGCTGCGTTTCAATGAACTTTTAGGTAATTTTTTAAGTGTTTAGCCTAACACTATTTTTTAGTCTTGTGGCGATTTGCTCTACTACGTTTCTTACGTTTGTGAGTTGCTACCTTGTGTCGTTTACGTTTTTTACCACTTGGCATATGAAATTGTGTATTAAAATGTTACTAATTTATTTTGAAATCGGTACTTTAGATTTAACTCCTTGAACGAAAACCTTTGCAGGCTTGAACGAGGGTATGTTGTGTGCAGGGATTTTAAGAGCTGTATTTTGCGAAATGTTACGCCCTGTTTTTTCAGCACGTGTTTTGATTATAAAACTACCAAATCCTCTGAGGTAAACGTTTTCTCCTTTTTCAAGAGAAATTTTCACTTCTTTCATGAATTTTTCAACGGTAGCCTGAACATCAGCACGGTCAACCCCTAATTTGTCAGAAATGTTTGATACAATATCTGCTTTTGTCATATTTTTATTTTTATTTCTAAAATTTAAGGCTCGCAAATATATAAATTTAAATTATAAAATGCTCTGTGTAAAGTTTTTATATTATACTTGTCCGACTTTATTTAATGATTATAAAATCAATTTATTTAACTTTGAATTGGACAGACAAACTTCTTTTATGGTATTCAGAAAACAAAAGATCCTTTATATGGCGGACTACCAAGGAGCCTTATCATATTTGGATATCTGAAGTTATTCTCCAACAAACAAGAACATCACAGGGGCTTCCTTACTATAAAATTTTTTTAAAAGCCTTTCCATTACTCTCTGACTTGGCAACTGCAGATGAAAACGAAGTTTTAAAACTTTGGCAAGGATTAGGCTATTATTCTAGAGCACGAAATCTTCATGCAACCGCTAAATACATTCACTTTGAATGCGCAGGTATTTTTCCTTCGTCTTTTGATGAACTAATTAAACTTAAGGGTGTGGGTGACTATACTGCAAGTGCAATTGCCTCCATATGTTATGACATTCCTGAGGCGGTTGTAGATGGAAATGTATATCGCTTTTTAGCTCGTTATTTCGGTATAGATACTCCAATAAATTCTAGTCCAGCACATAAATTATTTAAGGCTAAGGCAATGGATTTAATTGATAGGCAGAAACCGGGTGATTTTAATCAAGCCTTAATGGAATTTGGAGCCATTCAATGTACTCCTAAAAGCCCCAGTTGTAAAGATTGTCCATTTTCTATAAAGTGTGTTGCTTTTAATCAAGATAAAATAGCAACTCTTCCTTTTAAAATTAAAAAGGCTAAAATAAAAAAGCGTCATTTCAACTATTTGGTAATTTCAGATAAAAAGAATAGATATTTAATAGAACAACGAACACAGAAAGGAATCTGGCAAAAATTATACCAATTTCCTTTATTAGAAAGTGATCAAGAAATAAATAATACAAACTCCTTGATTAATCATCATAATTTTCCTTCAATTCAAGCCTTGTCAGAAAGTGAAATAATACTTTGGAATTCTGAGCCAATTCTACACAAATTGAGTCATCAAATTTTATGGGTACATTTCTGGATCCTTCCGACAAATGAGTCTTTTAAAGAAGGGCTCTCATTAAAACAACTGGAATCCCTTCCAGTTCCAGTTATAATTCAAAACTTTATGAAGATTTTTTTTTCTTTTGCTCCTTGATTGATTAAATTTACTATTGCAACCAATTTAAATTATTAAAACTATGAGCGGCACATTAAATAAAGTAATGTTAATTGGACATTTAGGCGATGATGTGAAAATGCATTATTTTGATGGAGGAGGAGCCATTGGTCGCTTTCCTTTAGCCACAAATGAATCTTATGTTAATAAGACAAGCGGAGAAAGAATTACAAATACCGAATGGCACAATATAGTTGTAAGAAATAAAGCCGCTGAGGTATGTGAGAAATACCTATCTAAAGGAGATAAGATTTATATTGAAGGGCGTATTAAAAATCGAAAATGGACTGGAGAAGATGGGAACGATCGTTATTCAACGGAAATCAATGTCAATGAATTCACCTTCCTTTCAACTAAAAAAGAGGCTGAGCAAGGTCCACCTACACCACCACTGAAAACAACTTCTACAGAAGAAACTCCTCCTACAACAGATGATTCACCCTTTTAATAATTATTTTTTTGGATCCTGACCCATTACCCTTGTTGAGTTTATTACTAATCCTTTTTAAAATAGAATGGTTTCAATTTGGATTGGTGATTTTTTTACTAATTTGTTCAGCTCTTGTTTCAGGTGCAGAAGTCGCCTTTTTTTCTTTACAAATTAAGTCTTTGGAAGAGTCTAATGAAACAGAAAATAAAATAGAAGTTACCAGAGTAATTAAATTATTGAAAAAGCCTAAGCGTTTATTGGCGACTATTTTAGTTGCTAATAATTTCATAAACATTGCCATAGTTTTGCTTTTTTCAATCCTGAGTAATACTTTTTTATCAACTATAGAAAATTCAGCAGTATTGCTTTTAATTGAGGTGGGCATTATTACATCTCTTATTTTAATTTTTGGAGAAATTTTGCCTAAAGTATATGCAAATAGAAACGCATTATCATTTTCAAAAAGAATGGCTCCTGTGATTAGTGTTTTAGATTCTTATTTACTGTTTTGGATTACCTTTCCAATGAGTAAAATTACTTCTTTTTTAGAACGGCGTCTTGGAGAATCTGGAAATCAATTTTCTGTAGACAAGCTTTCACAGGCATTAGAACTTACAAATAATGATGAAACTACCTCAGATGAGCAGCGAATTTTAGAAGGAATAGTAAACTTTGGAAACACAGATACTAGAGAAGTTATGTGCCCTCGTATGGATATGTTTGCCCTATCAGACAGTCTTACTGTTGAAGAAATTATTCCAATAATATTAGAGCAAGGATTTTCAAGAATTCCTGTCTTCACAGAAAAAAAAGATACCATTAAAGGAATTTTATATGTTAAAGACTTGCTTCCCAATATTCATGAAAAAAATTATAAATGGCAAAAATTATTAAAACCACCAATTTACGTTCCAGAAAATAAAAAGCTAGATGATTTATTAAAAGAATTCCAACAAAAGAAAATTCATTTAGCCATTGTAGTAGATGAGTATGGTGGAACCTCTGGACTTATTACTTTGGAAGATATTATGGAAGAAATAGTTGGGGACATTAGCGACGAATTTGACGAAGAAGATTTAAGTTATTCAAAACTAGATGATCACACATATGTATTTGATGCGAAAATAAATTTAAAAGACTTTTTTAAAATAGTTGATCTGGAAGAATCAGAAGATTTTGAATCCGTTAAAGGAGATGCAGAGACATTAGCAGGTTTGTTACTTGAAATTGCTAAAAAATTTCCAAAAAAGAAACAACTTATTAACTATGCTGGCTATTCTTTTAGTATTGAAGAATTAGATGAAATGCGGATCACACAAGTAAAAGTAATGTTGCCTAAACAAAAGAAATAATGAGATTAGGATATGCTTTAGTGGTATTTTTAATACTAGGGTGTGCTTCAGAAAGTCAACCTAAACCAAATGGCTATTTACGTTTAGAATATCCAATACCTACATATGTGCCTTTCACTTCCCTCACTAATTTTTCAATGGAATACAATTCACTCTCAGAGGTGAAAGTAAGAAATCAGGCCATTCCAAAAATAGTATATCCTGAAATGAAAGCAACTCTTTATTTGAACTATGCAACGGTTAATAACAATCTAGATTCCTTGTTAAATGATGCTTATAAACTTCCATATAAACATATTTCAAAAGCAGAATCAATACCTGAAAAGATTTTTATTAATGAAAGAAATAAAGTTTACGGGACTTTATTTTCTGTGGTAGGAAATGCTGCATCACAACACCAATTTTTTTTGACAGACAGTACAGATCATTTTTTAGTAGGTTCTTTATATTTTTATGCTCGCCCAAATTTTGATTCTATTTATCCTGCGGCTGTTTATCTTGAAAAGGATATTGTCCATTTAATGGAAACATTGAAATGGAAATAAAATTTAATGAATAGTACTTTCTAAACTAATGATTTTAGAAACAGAATAACTAGTTCCTGTTGATTTTACAACTGAGCTTATTCCGTCAAGATTTAGCATAGTAGCATCATAGGTTACCCATCCAGTATTACTTTCAAAATCTACTTTTGCACTAACAATACCTGAGGTTCTTTGTAATTTCTTTTCAATGGTCACTGCACAGCCAATGGCACAGGTCATTCCTTCAATGCTTAATTTAGCATAAGCTTTTTCTCCAAGAGCTTCAATTTTCTTAGGACTCTCTTGAGATATTGGAACCTCTATTACCTTTGGCGTCAATTTATTTTGACAACCCCCCAAAAAAACAATGCTTAAAATGATAAAAAAGGGAAAAGAATTTTTCATGTCAATTTTTTATAAAAATACAATTTTCATTAGCACATGCTTATTAAAATTGTTGATTTTTGTAGCTCTATGAACAACACGATTAAAAAATGGACTTTCCTTATTTTATTATCAATTATATGGGGTAGCTCTTATATTTTGATTAAAAAAGGATTGATTGGCTTAACTCCACTTCAATTAGGGAGTGTCCGTATTTTAATGACCACTATTATTCTCTCTATTTTTGGATGGAAACAACTCAAGAAAATTCCTAAATCAGCATGGAGTTGGTTAGTATTCACAGGATTTTTTGGCACTTTTTTTCCGAGTTATCTTTTTGCTTTTGCGGAAACAGTCATTGATAGTTCTGTTGCTGCAGTTTTAAATGGAATGACCCCACTTTTCACCATACTCATGGGGATTTTTGTCTTTGACTCTAAATCGAAATTAGCCCAAATTTTAGGGGTTCTAATTGGTTTTGGAGGAACATTAATTTTAGTTTCAAATCAATTTACCATTAAAAGTGGAACGGAAAGTTGGTATGCATTTCTTGTGGTTTTAGCAGCCTTATGTTATTCCATAAATGTAAATATAATCAAGTATAAACTAAAAGGTGTTTCAGCCTTAGGAATTGCCTTAGGGAATTTCATATCAATTTCAATTCCTGCAGCTTTAGTACTTTTATTTTCTGACTTTCCATTTGACCAACTCACTAAGAACAATGAAATAACCCTTTCCTTGGGCTATGTTTTTATTCTTGCTTTTTTTGGAACAGCTTTAGCAAAAGTGATGTTTAATACATTGGTGTCTATCTCTACGCCTGTTTTCTCAATATCCATCACCTATCTTTTACCAATAGTAGCCATTGGATGGGGAATTTTAGATGGTGAAACTTTTAGTTTAATACAGTGGGTTGGATGTGGTTTTATTCTATCGGGTGTTTATTTAGTAACCGATAAAAAAATTAAAAAATAAGGGTAGTTTATATATTCGTCAAACAAAGTTCTAGAAATTATTTTCTCTATCCATAAAGAAAATCAAATTTAGGAAACCCTTTTCTTATTTAATATATTTGGGGATAACTATAACATTTAACCCATGCGCTATTTATTTACAAGTTTATTATTTCTAACACTAAATTTAAGTTTTGGTCAGGCGAAGTATACAAAAATCTTAAAATCAATTCAAGAGAACAAATCGGCTTATTCATCTGTTGCTCAGCAAATTTGGTCATACGCAGAAATGGGTTATCAAGAAGAACAGAGTAGTGCGTTACTTCAAAAAACATTAAAGGCAGAGGGCTTTAAAATAACCACAGGGGTCGCCGAAATTCCTACTGCTTTTATAGCTAGTTATGGATCTGGAGAACCTGTTATTGCGGTTTTAGGTGAATTCGATGCATTGCCTGGATTGTCCCAAAAAGCGCTTCCATATAAAGTTTCTAATGATGCAAAAGCGGGACATGCTTGCGGCCATCACTTGTTCGGAACTGCATCAGCTGCAGCTGCAATAGCTTTGAAAAAATATTTAATAGGACAAAATATGCCAGGAACTATACGTTTTTATGGTTGTCCTGCAGAAGAAGGGGGTTCAGGAAAAGTATATATGACTCGTGCAGGTCTTTTTGATGACGTTGACATTGCACTTCATTGGCATGCAGATAGTAAGAATTCTGCCGGAATCCGACCTGCCTTAGCGAACAAGTCAGCTAAATTTCGTTTTTATGGTGTCTCCGCACATGCTGCTGGTGCCCCTGAAAAAGGACGTTCCTCTCTTGATGCTGTTGAAGCAATGAATAATATGGTAAATATGATGCGTGAACATACTTCGGAAAGCACACGTATTCATTATGTAATTACAAAAGGAGGTGAAGCACCTAATGTAGTGCCAGATTTTGCAGAGGTTTATTATTATGCCCGTCACTCTACTAGAAATGAAGTAGTTAATGTTTTTGATCGTATTGTTAATGCTGCAAAAGGCGCTGCATTAGGAACAGGTACTACTATGGAGTATGAAATGATCGGAGGCACTCACGAACTTTTACACAATGAAATCCTTCAGAAAATAGTACACAAAAACTTGGAAACTGTTGGGGGTTATTCTTACACTCCTTCAGAAAAAGTATTTGCAGTAAAAATATCAGAAAGCCTTGGACTTGTTTTAGATACAAAACTTACAGAAGGTGTTGAACCATATAGTGATAAAGGAAAAGCAGGAGGGTCAACAGATGTAGGTGATGTAAGTTTTGCAGTTCCTACGGTTGGATTAAGAGCAGCTACTTGGGTTCCTGGCACACCAGCTCACAGTTGGCAAGCCGTTGCAGCAGGTGGTACTGATATTGGAAACAAAGGAATGATGGTTGCAGCAAAGACCCTTGCATTAACGGGAATGCAACTTTTAGATAATCCTAAAATTATAAAAGCAGCTAAAGAAGAATTTATTAAAAAAAGAGGAGTAGATTTTAAATATATCCCCATGTTAGGTGACCGTAAACCAGCATTAAATTATAGAAATTAAAAAAATGAAACATACTCGATTTTTATTTATATTTTTTTGTTTTGGCTTAAGCTACTCACAAGTTTATACATTTAAAAGTCAAGATAATGGCACTATAATTACCCACAGAATTTTGATGGACGAAGAATATTTTGTTGAGACCCAATACATTGAAGAGCCCCCACAATTTTTATTAACCCGAGGTGGATTTTATGAGCTAAAGGATAAGCAGTTTATGGTAAATTTAGAGTTTAATTCTAAGTTTGAACAGGACGGTATGAAACAAATGAACATTGAATCCTCAGTTAAAACATGGGATAAAATTTCAAAACCTCAGCTTGAGTTAGACGGAAAGTGGCTAATGGCAGGAAGGGTGAGCAATAATAAAGAACAGAGAAGGGATATCACTCGCCCAAGAAAAACAATGAAGTTTTTAAAAGATGGTTTTTTTCAGTGGATGGCTTTTAACACAGAAACATTTCAGTTTTTTGGATCAGGAGGGGGCTATTATTCAGCTGAAGAAGAACGTTACACGGAACATATTGAATATTTTTCAAGAAACAATACAAGCGTAGGAAGGGTTTTGCCTTTTGAATACTTCATTTCTGGAATAGATTGGCATCATCAAGGCTTTAGTAGTAAAGGCGATCCAATACATGAAATATGGAGCGCACGTGCAGGGTATAAAAATGAATAAAACAATTTATGATTGATCTTAATTCTTTACTGGATTTACTTTCGCTTGAAAAAAAAGATACCCACCATTTTGTAGGTCAAAATTATAAAACAGCATGGGGGCGAGTTTTTGGCGGTCAAGTATTGGGGCAATCGTTACATGCTGCATATCAAACAGTGCCAGAAGATCGAAAGGCACATTCTATGCATGGCTATTTTATTTTGGGAGGAGATATTAATATTCCCATTGATTATCACGTGGATGCCATTAGAGATGGTAAAAGTTTTACTACTCGAAGAGTTGTTGCTTTTCAAAATGGAAAAGCTATTTTCAATATGGCAGCATCTTTTCATTTGGCTGAAGAGGGTGTAGATCATCAAATTACAATGCCTAATGTTCTAACACCAGAATTGTTGCTTACTGATATTCAACAAGCAGAATCGCTTCAAAAATTAGATCCCATTCGATATGAATACTTAATGAAGGCACATCCGCAAATATTTGAATTTAGACCTGTTGGAAAAGCAATTTATTTACAAAACCGAAATACACCACCTCTTTCACATATATGGTTTAAAACCAAAGAAAAAATAAAAGTAGATATTGCATTACAGCATCAATTATTAGCCTTTGCTTCTGATTATAGTTTGTTGTTATCGGCAACCTTACCTCATAGAAAAAGCCTTGATCATAAAAGAATGTATTACGCTAGTTTAGATCACGCCTTGTGGTTTCACAGAGATTTTAAAATTGATGATTGGTTACTCTATTCCATTGAAAGTCCAAGCGCTTCTAATGCTAGAGGATTTGCTAGAGGAAGTATTTTTAATATCGAAGGCTCACTGATTGCTTCCGTTACACAAGAAGGATTAATGCGAAAATATAAATAATGCGAATTAAATTTTCTTGCTATTTTGAGGTATTATTATTTTTTACAACAATTATTTCTGCTCAAGAGTATGAAAAAATTAATGGAGCGTGGAACGCTGTTTTTTTTGATTATGGTTTAAATAAAAAACTTAGCTTTCGCTCAGAATTTCATCTCAGAACAGTGTCTTTTTTAGACGTATGGGAGCAACAAATTTTTAGACCTTCTATTACATATAGTAAATCAAAAAATTTAAAATGGACTGCAGGATATAGCTTTATAAAAAACTTTAACAGCAATGTGTCTTCCATTCCAAGGGTGCGAAGAGAACATAATCTTTGGGAGCAGCTGCTATATAATACACCATTAAAAAAAGGACTTATCAGTTCTCGTTTAAGATTAGAACACCGCTTTCAAGAGACGCTTCCTCTCCAAGAAAATCGATCGCTGAGAAAATTCACTTTTTCAAGCCGCATTAGATATCGCTTTACTTACCAACATTTATTGACTCAGTTAGACGCAAAAGTGCCCATTAATTTGGTAATTTTTGATGAGATATTTATATTTTTAAATCCGAATGGGACTCCATATAGATTTAATCAAAATTGGACCTTTATAGGATTTAAAATTAAGTTTAATAAAAAATTAGTATTATCGGCTGGCTATCAGAAAATTACATTTAAAAGAAGTGATAATGACTATTTTAAAAATAGACTTTGGACTAATACCTTAGTCTATAAATTATAAATACATGATATTAATTTTGTAGCTTTCCTAATAAAACAAAGAATATGAATCAACGATTATTTCCTTTTTTATTTATTTTTCTTTTGTCTGTTAACAAAGTTTCAGCTCAAAGATCTTTCTTTAAGTCAGTTGCAGGGTCGCATTGGGTTAGTACAGATTTACATATCCATACCGTTTTTTCAGATGGTGCTGTATGGCCAAGTATTCGAGTTGAAGAAGCAAGAAGAGAAGGCCTTGATTTAATTGCAATGACAGAGCACTTAGAATACCAACCACATTCAGATGACATTCCACACCCTAACAGAAACCGTTCTTTTATTATTGCAAATGGAATGATTCAAGCTGGGGAGCAATTACAGGTGATTAATGGTTCAGAAATTACACGTGAAATGGCGCCCGGACACATTAATGCTGTTTTCATTAAAGACGGGAATAAACTACTTCATGCTGATTCTCTTTCTGGGATTAAAGAAGCAAACAAACAAGGAGGTTTTGTTTTCTGGAATCATCCTAACTGGGATTCACAAAGAAAAGATGGCATTGCTCGATTAGATCCTTATCATGAATTTTTAATTGAAAAACGTCTTTTACACGGCATTGAAGTAGTAAATGAAGATACGTATTCGGATGAGGCATTAAAAATTGCATTGGACAATAACCTAACAATTTTGGGAACTTCAGATATTCACGGTTTAACGAATTGGAAGTATGAGATTTCAAAAGGAGGGCATCGCCCTATTACCTTTGTAAAAGTTGAGAGTAAAACACCAGAATCACTAAAAAAAGCATTATTTGAAGGGAAAACGGTAATATGGTTTAAAGACTTATTGGTCGGTAAAGAGGAAAACCTTAGGGCTTTAATTACTGAAAATATAACGATAAACAGTCTTAAATATCCAGAAGATAAAACCATAGCTAATATAGAAATAACGAACCATGGTGCTGCCCCAATTCAATTGGAATATTTAGGAGAATACACATTTCATAAACGCCCAACTTTTTTTTCAATTCCAGCAAATTCAACTATTATATTAAACGTAAAAACAGTAGTAAAGAAAAACGAAATCAGGCTTCCTTTTAGGGTCTTAAATGCAGTAGTTGCCCCTAAAGAATATCTAGAATTAAGTTTTATTGCTAAATAATACAGAAAAAAGTTAGTTTTAAATAATAAAAATTTAATACAATCATGATTCAAGATAGTAGTTGGCGTCCACTTCCTGGTTTTTTAACCATTAAAGAAAGCAATATTGAAGGCCTGGGTCTGTTTACAACCGAGACGCTTCCCGCAGGAACAGATCTTGGAATTACTCACATTTATGATACCCGTTTCCAGGATGGTTACATTCGACTTCCTTTAGGTGCTTTTATAAATCACCATGAAATACCAAATTGTAATGCAATTTTATCTGAAAATGACCCCATTACTGGACCTTTAAAACACATTAGGATTGTAACCCTTGTGGATCTTGCTGAAGGGACAGAAATCACAGTAAAGTACATTATTAATAAATTAGAGAATCCCAATTGGGAAAAAGAATACGAGATAACACAGTAAACCATTTTTTCTAAAGATTATTGGGGAAATTCGTGTAAAAAACATTTTTTTGTTATAAATTTGTTTTATCAATTCTTCAATGATGAATTGGTTTATGGTTATAGCCTTCAGGAATAATTCCTGAAGGCTTTTTTTATGTTAATTACTTGAAAAAAAAACTTTAATTAGGTTACCTCTAATTTTTCCAAAGGGAAATTTAGATACAATTTTCTTTCTACAATTTCTTTCAAAACTTGAATGACTGTTTTAATTTCTTCAAAACGTGTATAAAGTGGGGTAATGCCAAAACGAATGAAATGTGGAGGTCTAAAATCAGGAATAATTTTTGGATGTTCATCGTTCCCCGCAATAAGTGCTTGACATATTTGCCACGAAGCATAATGTGAAATGGTTACATGAGATCCTCTTTTGCAATGATCTAATGGACTTTCTATTGAAAATCCTAGAGGTACTAATTGTTGGATTATTTCTTTAATAAACGCTTCGGACTGTTGAATGCTTTTTTCTTGAAGTAGTTTAATTCCAGCTTCAAGTGTAATATCAATTCCAGCTTCCATTCCTAAAAGAGACAGAATAGCAGGGGTACCAGATGCAAAACGTTTTATAGACTTGGCAGCCTCGTATTTTTTGCTAAAATCAAATGGACGTTGATGCCCAAACCATCCTTGAATAGGATTCAACAGTTTTGAATGCCATTCTTCATTTATGTAAAGAAATGCTGGTGCGCCAGGACCACCATTCATATATTTATAAGTACACCCTAGGGCAATCATAGTTTCGGTTTCTTTAAGATCAATAGCTACTGCTCCCACTGCATGACTTAAATCCCAAACAATAATACTATGATGTTTAGAAGCCCAACGATTTAATTGTTTCATGGGATATAAATAGGCACTTTTATAACTTACTAAACTTAAGCAAATAATACCCGGATTATTTTTAATGGAAGCTTTGAGTATTTCTATTTCTGCTTCAACTTCATTTTTATAAGAAATAATTTTAAGTGAAGGAATTCCGAAAGATTTTTCTAAACCTTCAAGTACATACAGATCTGTAGGAAAATTAAGAATATCTGTACTTAGATGCTTTGGAAAGCTACCTTCTTTTAATAAGGCATAAGTCACTTGATATAAACTTACTGAGGTTGATTCGCCGATAATTATTTCTCCTTTTTCAGCCCCTAATAATTCACTGTATTTATCAGAAATTCTTGAAGACAATGAAAGCCAATACTGGTTCCAACTTCGAATCAATCCCTCTCCCCATTGTTTTTGAACAGCTTCTTCAATAGTTTTTTGGGCTTTTAATGGAAGTTTTCCAAGGGAATTACCATCAAAGTAAATTTCATTTTTTTTATGATAAAAAAGAGAGTGAAATTTAGAAAGCACATCTTTTTTATCAAGCAATTTAGCGTTTGATAAATCAATCATTTTTAGTATTTAAAAAGAAGGGAAGTATTTCCAGGACCCATCTAGAATATTGAGCACCACTTGGGTGAAGTCCGTCTTTAGCAATCCAATCAGGGTAATCAGAAGCCTTTCTTGAGAGCGGTGTTATATCAATAAATTGAACATTTTCTTGAGCACAAAGTTCATAAATAACCTGATTAAAAGCATCAATTTCTGCAGCAATTTTTTGAACGTCCTTATCTGTAGCATATGGCATAGCACCCCAATCAGGAATAGACACCACAAAAATACGCTCTTTTCTATTACCACTAAAGACAAATGCTTGACTTAGAAGTTTATAAAATTTGCTTTCAAATTCTTCAATACTTTTTCCTCGATATTGATTATTAAAACCTATTAGTAAAGAGACCCAATCATATGGATAATTTAATGGTGCTAGATTAATCCCCTCTTGAAGTTCATCAGTGGTCCAACCTGTTTTAGCTATAATTTCCGGAGAATTTAAAAAAATATTTTCGTTGGCTAAAGAAGCAACGAGCTGATCAGGCCATCTTTCTGATTTGGAAATACTTTCACCAATAGTATAGCCATCACCTAGGGCTAAATAACTTTGTTTAGAAATTTCTTTTTCACAACGTAAAAAGATTAAAAAAAGAAAACAAATACCAAAACGACATATATATTTCATAAAATCTAATTTACAATTAGAAAAGACATAAATTTATTCAATACATCTATACAAACGAAGGTATTAAAATTTTAAAACTTAATACCCTTGGTTATTTTTACCTTTTGCAAAATCATAATAATTTAAACCTTTTAAAATTCTAATTTAATATGCGTTCTATTTTACTTTTAATACTTCCTTTTTTAGGTTTTTCACAAGTATCCTATACCACTATCCAGCTAGCGAAGGATTTAATAGAAACCTCAGGTTTAGAAGTATATGGAGAAAATCTTATCACCCATAATGATTCTGGTGACAAGTCAAAACTATATGTATTTAACCCTAAAGGAAAATTGATTAAAAGTGTTCGTTTTCATGATATTAAAAATAAAGATTGGGAGGATATTGCTGCAGACGAAGACCATTATTATATTGCAGATACAGGAAATAATTCTGGAAATAGAAAAAACTTAATAATATATATCCTTACCAAAGAATTAATAGTTAAAGGGGAAATATCCATTAGTTATAGTGCTCAAAAAGACTTTACTAAAAGAGCCTTGAATAGTTTTGATGCTGAGGCATTAACAGTTGTAGGTGATTCTTTAGTATTATTTTCAAAAAACAGGCTTACACAACAATCTGAACTTTATACTTTTCCTAAAAAGGCAGGAGATTATGTTTTAAGTCCCTCAGCTATATTAAAAGTAGAATCATTAATCACTGCTGCTGATTATAATCAAACACATGATTTGCTAGCCCTTACAGGATACAATTTTAAAGGGGAACAGTTTTTTTATACAGCTTCAAATTTTATAAAAAATGGATGGAATTCAATTATTCTTAAAAAGTATTTAATTCCTATTGAAAAGGCTCAAATTGAAGCTGTAAAAATTCAAGATATTTCAAATTTTTGGCTTACTTCGGAAGGAGAAAAAAATGGTTTTGCAAGACTCATAGATTTGAAAGTTACCCAGTAAAAACAACATAAGATTTTTATTCTTTAACTATAACCAGGTTAGTAAAACTTCACTAATTTTTTATTAATTTGGTAAAACAAATTCTAATTATTCCATATCAGACTCGTTTATGAAAACAATTGCTAATTTTCTCATTATTCTGTTGCTTAGTACCTCTAGTTCTTTTAGTCAGAAAAACAAGAAATCTAACCAAAAGCAGGACGCATCTTCTTTGAAATTCAATAATCTTAAATGGCGGAATATTGGTCCTTTTAGGGGTGGAAGAAGTGTCACTTCTACAGGAGTTTATAATGCTCCGGCTACCTTTTACATGGGCACAACAGGTGGAGGTGTATGGAAAACGGATGACAATGGTATACATTGGAAAAATATATCTGATGGGTTTTTAAAAACAGGAACTGTAGGAGCAATAGCAGTTTCAGAAAGTGACCCTAATATTGTTGTTGTTGGAATGGGAGAACATGCTGCTCGAGGGGTTATGTCCTCAATGGGAGATGGGGTTTATAAATCCGATGATGCCGGTACAACATGGAAACATTTTGGATTAGATAATTCAAGACATATTTCGAATATTCAGATTCATCCAACACAACCTGATATTATTTTTGCTGCTGTACAAGGTGCACAATATGGCACTAGTGAAGACCGTGGAATCTATAGAACTTTAAACGGAGGTAAAACTTGGAGTAAAGTACTTTACGTTAATGATACGGTAGGAGCAGCCTCTTTAAGCATGGACATGAATAATCCACGAATTCTTTATGCTGCACTTTGGGATCATGCACGTTCTCCCTGGCAAATGCGATCTGGTGGCCCAGGCTCTGGAATATATAAGTCTACAGATGGTGGGAATCATTGGGATAAGCTAGAAAAAGGCCTTCCTAAAGTTATTGGAAAAGCAGGAATTTCAGTATCTAGAGCCAATTCATCCATAGTTTATATCAATGTTGAAGCTGAAGGAGAAGCATCAGGGGTATATCGTTCAGATAATGGAGGATCACTTTGGAAACAGGTTAATAAAAATAGGATAGCTGTTGCTAGATCATGGTATTATATGGAAGTATTTGCTGACCCTCAAAATGAAAATATTGTTTATGTTCTTAATGCGCCTGCATTGAAATCTATAGATAAGGGAAAAACATTTCAACCTATGGGAACACCTCATGGAGACAATCATGAATTATGGATCCATCCCAAAAACAATCAAATCATGATTAATTCAAATGATGGAGGCGCAAATGTTTCAACTAATGGAGGAAAAAGTTGGAGCACCCAGCAAAACCAGCCAACAGCTCAGTTTTATCGTGTAATTGCAGATAAGCAAGTCCCTTATCATGTATACGGAGGGCAACAAGATAATTCAGCCATTGGTATAAAAAGCAGAACTAATGACAGAGGAATAGATTGGAAAGATTGGTATTCAGTAGCTGGTTGTGAAAGTGCCTTTTTGGCTTTTGATCCAGAAAATCCAGATCAAGTTTATGGGGGTTGTTATCAAGGGATTATTGAGCGTTGGCAACGAAAAACAGGTTCTGGAAAAGAAATTAAAGAATACCCAGAATTGGCACTGGGGAATGTTCCAAAAGATTTTAAATATAGGTTTAATTGGAATGCTCCAATTATTAGTGCCCCATCTGATTCCAATATAATTTATCACGCAGGTAATGTAGTTTTTAAAACCCAAAATGGTGGAATTGACTGGGAGGTAATAAGCCCAGATTTAACTAGAAATAACGCTGCTCAGCAAGTTCCCGGTGGTATACCTTTTACGAACGAAGCAGCTGGGGGAGAAAATTACAATACTTTAATGAGTCTTGTGGCGTCGCCTCATGACCCAAATATTCTATGGACAGGAAGTGATGATGGTTTGATTCACATTACACAAGATGGAGGTTCTACATGGACAAATGTTACTCCAAAAAAGATGGAAGAGGGTATTATAAATAGTATTGAAGTTTCCCCACATGATCCAGCAAAAGCGTATGCTGTATTGATGCGATATAAATTCATGGACCTCACATCTTACATATATAAAACAGAAGATTATGGGAGGCATTGGGAATTAATTACTGCAGGAATTGAAGGAGCACATACTTTTACTAGAGTGGTTCGAGAAGACAAAAAAATATCAGGATTATTATATGCAGGAACTGAGACTGGAGTCTATATTTCACATGATGATGGGAAACAATGGGATGTTTTTAAAAGTAATTTACCCATTGTGCCAATTAATGATTTACACATTCAAGACAATGATCTTATTGCTGCAACTGCAGGGCGTTCTTTTTGGATTTTGGATGATTTAAGTCCTCTACAAGAAGCCCTCAATATCAAAGAACTTCATATTGTTAAACCTAAAAAATCTTACCGTTTGTTTTCAGGAAAAACAGCAAAGGGAAGTGCTCAAGGGACCAATCCGGTAAGTGGAATTTATATAGACTATTATCTTCCTAAAAGAGTAGATTCGCTAATGCTAAAAATAGAAATTTTAGAAAATAATGAGGTCATTAGAACATATACTTCTAATAAGCCAAAAGATTTTGTCTCCTGGCCCGGAGGACCCTCCCCAGAAATCAATTTACCACATAAAGAAGGATATAACAGGGTACATTGGGATTTTAGAAGAGCTTCGATCCCTGCAGTAGATAAAGTATTTGTTTATGGAAGTTATGCAGGAAGTAGAGTTGCTCCGGGTGATTTTAAGATAAGATTGAGTTATGGTGAAGTCCAAAAAGAAACCCAAATAACGCTCTTGCCAAATCCTAATATTGAGGCAACCACTGCAGATTTTGATGCACAACAAAAACTATTAATTCAGATAGATTCAGTCCTGCGTAATATTCACTCTTCAGTAAATCATATGCGAACCGTTCAGTCTCAATTGCAATTTTATATTAAAACTCTGAAAGGTAAACAGACATATGTGCCATTGATTAAAAAAGCAAAAGCTATAGAAAAAAAGCTGGTAGATTGGGAGATTAATTTAATTCAGCCAAATCAAAAAACATTTCAAGATGTAATTAATTTTAACAATAAGTTAAATGCTGAATGGATGTATTTAAAAGGTTTTGTTGATTCAGAATTTCCAAAAGTAACACAGGGATCAAAAGATAGATTTAAAGATTTATTGGCCAAATGGAAAATTCATCAGAAGGAATTAACAGTTTTAATTGAGAATGAATTTAGTGCTTTTGAAACATTGTTTAAATCGATGGAAGTACCTGCTTTATTAATTCCTGAATTAATAGATTAAAAATCAAATGATTAATTTAAAAATCAATCTTCCATTACGTTTATGCCTTTTCCTTTTTTTAATTGGACTGCAAAACATTCTTTTGGCACAAGATATTTCCAGTTCAAAGGTTCTTAATTCTTTATATTTTGGATCATGTAACCGAACAGATTTAGATCCCAAAATATGGGATACTATTACAAATCAAGATCCAGAAGTATGGGTATGGTTGGGAGATATAGTATATTCTGAAAAAGGAAGTATGAAGGATTTATCTGAAAAATATGCCCTTCAAAAGCAACTTCCTGCGTATAAAAAACTAGAAGAAAACACTACTATTCTTGGCGTTTGGGACGACCATGATTTTGGAGAAAATGATGCGGGAGCTAGCTTTTCAAAAAAGAAAGAAAGTAGGAAATTGCTTTTTGATTTTCTTGCAATACCAAAAAACCACCCTGCCCAAGAAAGGGAAGGTGCTTATCAAAGTTATTGTTTTGGAGGAGGTGCCCAAAAGGTTTGTTTATACCTTTTAGATGTCCGTTATTTTAAGGAAGATTATGAAAAAGACTCTAGTCCAAACCAACGATATAAAAAAAATAAAGGATTGCTTTTGGGGACCGATCAATGGAGTTGGTTGGAAAATGAACTTTTTGCCAATGACGCAACTATTAATTTATTTGCAGGTGGAATACAACTACTATCTGCTGAGCATCCTTATGAAAAATGGGCAAATTTTCCATTAGCTCAAAAAAGATTTTTTGATTTACTTACTAAATATTCAATTCAGACACCAATTTATTTAAGCGGTGATCGTCATATTGCTGAAGTGTCCTATCAGGAAATTAATCCAAATTATTGGATTTATGATATTACCTCGAGTGGATTAACGCATTCCTATGACTCCCTTGAGAACGAACCCAATCAACATAGGATAAGCCCTTTATTAACGATGTTAAATTTCGGAAAAATTGAAATAAATTGGGAAACACTTGAGCTACAAGCACAAATTATAGATGTTGATGGAATTCCTCAATTTATTCAAAAAATTGCTATTCAATAATTCATTATTATCTAAAGAGTTTTTTTAAATTTAGTTTACACAAAACGTTATGGAATATATATTTTTTGTTTTATCACTCATTAGTACCCTTTTGGTAGCATTCCTTTTTTTTAGGAAAAATACATCTAATACCTCAGATATTGAGACAGTTTTTAAATTCGAACTTCAGAAAGAATTTTCATTAAACAGAGATGAGCTTTCAAAAAATTTGAAAGAAAACAGGAATGAATTCACCCAAAGCTTTGAACGTTTAAATGAAACCTTATTAAAAAAGGCTAAGGATGACAGAGAAGAATTACGTAGAACCTTAAAAGATTTTGAAACCAGTTTTTCTAAGAGTGTGGAATCTTTTAACACGACACAGAAAGAAAAATTTGATCAAATGAAATTAAAACAAGAAGAGATGATCAAAACTACTGAATTACGCTTAGAAAGAATGCGCGAAACTGTTGATGAAAAACTTCACAAAACACTAGAAGAACGCTTAGGAAAATCTTTTGATTCGGTTTCAAAACAATTACTTGAGGTTCAAAAAGGATTGGGCGAAATGCAATCAATTGCTTCAGGAGTAGGTGATTTGAAAAGAGTGCTTACCAATGTAAAAACTAGAGGAGTTTTAGGTGAAATTCAATTGGGAAATATTTTGGAAGAAATAATGTCTCGAGATCAATATGAAACGAATGTAAAAACAAAAAAAGGTTCAGATGCTATTGTAGAATTTGCCATTAAACTTCCTGGAAGAAATGTGAATGACTCTCCTGTATTTTTACCTATAGATGCTAAGTTTCCGCAAGAAGATTATGCACGCCTTCAAACTGCATATGAAGTAGGTGATTCCCTTGCCGTAGAACAATCAATGAAAGCTTTATTATTAGCCATTAAAAAGTTTGCTAAAGACATTGCAAATAAATACATAGATCCACCAAATACTACTGACTTTGGAATTATGTTCCTTCCTACAGAAGGACTTTTTGCTGAGGTAATAAGACAGCCAGACATGATTACATTTTTACAGCGAGAATATAAAATTGTGATAACAGGACCCACAACTCTTGCAGCCATGTTAAATAGCTTGCAAATGGGTTTTAAAACATTAGCCATTCAAAAAAGAAGTAGTGAAGTTTGGAATGTTTTGGCTTCAGTTAAAAAAGAATTTAACACCTTCGGTGGGGTACTTGAAAAAGCTCAGAAAAAAATTAACGAAGCCAATAATGAGATAGAAAACTTGGTAGGTACTCGTACTCGTATGATGCAATCTAAATTGAAAAATGTAGAGCAGTTGGAATTACCTACTGATGACTCGGAAAAAAATAATCTTCTTGATTATAGCGAAGATGAAATTTAAAAGTATAAAATGATCTTTGGCTTTAAAAGATTAAAAAATGCGTGAATAAAATTTTTCACATTTTGTTATCTAATGCTTTTTTAATAAAAAAAACCCTTAATTATCGTAAGAAAACTAAGGGCTTATAAGTTAAAAGTGGTACCGCCAGAAATCAGACCATTAAAATAAACCCTGAAAATCAGACAGTTATAAAAAAAATGGTACACATTGTGTACCATGTGTATACTTTTCTATTTACTTGTTACTCACTTTAAGTGGGATGTTTAATTTGTCTTGAAATCTTTTTAAAATTGTATTAGATGAAGCTAAGATGATTTAGGATTGAACTTTCCAAGAAAGTTCAATATTAAAAATGTAATTGAAAACACAGCAAAAAAGACTCCTAAGTATATATTTTCATTAAAATAAATTCTTCTCACACCAATAAACAAAAACAATAAACCATAAAAATAATTGAAAATAGTTCTGTATTTATTTTTCTTCTCTTGAGAGACCTTAATCAAAAGAATTGAGAAATGGTTCATAATAAACAATAGTGTGATTAAACCTAAAAATAAATAGATGAAAAACTCTTTATCCATGTAATAAAAATAACAATAAAGAGACGAACTTCAAAGGGATTTTGACGTGTACCATAAAAATTTCTTAAGTAATTGAAAATTTGATGTTTAATCAAGTGGTTCGAGTACCAAAAAGTCATCAAAAACACAAAAATAAAAAACCCTAACCATTTATATAACAAATAGTTAGAGTTGAGTGGTACCTCCAGGAATCGAACCAGGGACACAAGGATTTTCAGTCCTTTGCTCTACCAACTGAGCTAAGGTACCCCGCTTTTAAGCAAGTGCAAATATAAACGCCTTTTATCTTACACAAAAACATTTCTGTAGATTTTCTTCGTAATTTTATAGATTAAATAGATTAAATAGATGCAACTCATTATTGATATCGGTAATACACGCATTAAATACTATGTTTTCGATGGTAATATTATTTTAGATTCTTTTTCAGAAGAATTAATCAATTGGGAAGTTTCGTTAAATAAAATCAAAAAATCTTATCCAGGCTTATCAAAAGCAATACTCTCAGATGTTAATGGTTCTTTTGAAAAACCACTTCAATTTGCATTGAAAAAATTTCAATGGTTTCGTTGCTCAATTGATTTAAAATTACCTTTTACAACACGCTATACCCCTTCGCTAGAGTTAGGAGAAGATCGTATTGCTTTATTGGCAGCTAGTGCATATTTATATCCAAAACAAGATGTTCTTGTCATTGATTTAGGAAGTTGCATAACCTATGATTTATTGAATAGAGAGGCGGAACATCAAGGGGGATCAATTAGTCCAGGCTTTTCAACGCGTTATAAAAGTATGCATCGCTATTCAGGGAAACTACCTTTATTAATTCCAAAAAAAACAAAAGAAGACTTTGGGAGATCTACAGAAACAGCGCTTCATTCAGGAGTTTATAATGGAATCATAAATGAATTAAAAGGTGTGATTGAAGCTTATCAACTAAAATATGAGCATTTAACTATTATTTTAACAGGTGGAGATGCAGAAATGTTGCCAAAACCATTTAAAAATAGCATATTTGCCCATTCAAATTTCTTAGCTAAAGGTTTGAACCATATACTAGTAATGAATTCAATTCCATGATACAGACAAATTGGTCTCTTTTCTTTATTTTAATGACTAGCATGGTGCTAGCTCAAAGTGGTTCAGCATCCCCTTATTCATCTGGCGGCTTGGGAGAACGAAACTTTAATGGAACTCAGGCAACCAGGCACATGGGGGGTTTAGATGTTTTTACGGACTCTATTCATGCAAATTTAAATAACCCAGCTAGTTATGCTTTCCTGAAATTAACTACCTACTCGGTTGGTGTAAATTATCGAAATAATAATATTGCTTCTATTACAGAATCTACAAATGCTGACACCGCTTCCCTTGACTATTTATCAGTTAGTATTCCTGCAGGAATTTTTGGATTTGGATTTGGTATAATTCCTTATTCTTCTGTGGGCTATAGAATTGAAGGTGTCTCTGGAGTAGATGGTTCAGAAACATTAAATCGTTATGAAGGAACTGGGGGTGTAAATCAAACGTATTTGTCAGTAGGGGTTCCTCTAACAAAATTTCTTTCTTTTGGGGCTACTATTAATTATAATTTTGGAAATTTATTTTACAGAACAGGGCAGTTTACTGAGGGAGTAGATAACGGCACTTTTCTTACAAATCAATCTAGTTTGTCAGGATTAAACTTCTTACTTTCTGCACAAACAATTATTCCCATCAAAAAGAAATTTAAGCTCCAGGGGATGTTTTCTTATCAACCAGAGGCTTCACTAACATCTCAAAACGACCAAATATTTTACACACAATCACTTCTAAGTGAATCACTTTCAGATTTTGTTGAAGTTGATCTTCAGCCTCTTGGTCTAGAAAAAACTTCTTTAGATGTTTCCGAAACAATACGTGCAGGTGTAGGTTTTGGGAAAAATAAAAAATGGTTTATAGGATTTCAAAGAAATTGGATTAAATCCGCTTATTTTGAAAATAATTTTTTTAATCGTGACAACATTAGCTACAGAGATTCTAAACAATGGTCTGTTGGAGGATTTTATATTCCAAATTACACTTCATTTACGAATTTTTGGAGTAGAGTTGTTTATAGATTTGGTTTACGTTCTGAACAAATGGGTCTAATCGTAAATAACATTCCTTTAACAGAAACTGGCATATCTTTTGGAATGGGATTACCCTTAGGAGGCCTTTCGAATGTTAATGTTGGTCTTGAATTAAGTCAACGTGGTCAAAAAGAAGATAATTTGGTCAAAGAATCCCTTATTGCCTTACGCGTTGGATTATCGTTAAACGACATTTGGTTTATAAAAAGAAAGTATAATTAAAATTAATAAAATGAAAAAGACACCTGTTTTAAGAGTAATGGTTTTAACTCTTTTATTTTATTTGCCTGTATTAGCTCAAGATACTGACGTTTGCATGCAAGATTTATCCATTTTTGCAGAGTTTGCAAAAGTAAAAAATTACAAGTCGGCTTTCCAACCATGGATGAAGGTTAGAACAAGCTGTCCCTCAATTAATGCAGCTGTTTATTCTTATGGTGAAAGAATATTAAAAGATCTAATTAAAAACGGAACACCTGAGGAGGTGGCTTCTGCAAAAGAAGACATCATTAAACTTTATGGAGAATGGATTGAATATTTTCCTAAAAGAAGAAATAAAAGTATCATTGGTGATGTTATAAGTAAAAAAGCTCAAGCCCTCTTAGATTTTAAGATTGGAACATTAAAAGAAGTTTACAATACTTTTGATATGGCCTATCAAAAAGATCCTACAAGCTTTACAAACCCCAAATTATTATACAACTATTTCAAAACATACTTCGACCTTTACAAAGCTGGTGACCAAGAAGTAACAATGGAGTCGTTATTTGAACAATACGAGGAGGTTTCAGAAAAATTCGATATTGAAAGTACAGCGCTTGCCAAAAAATTAGACATTATACTCAAGAAAGAAGAATCGGGAACTGCTTTATCTACTAAAGAAACTAGAAATAAAAGAGTGTATAATATAAATTCAAATGCAATTGGAACTTACTTGAGAAATCTTGATGCAATTATAGTCAAGGAAGCTACATGTGAAAATCTAATTCCATTATATCAAAAAAACTTTGATGCTAATAAGGGAGATGTTATATGGTTAAAACGTGCAGCAAGTAGAATGGACAGTAAGGAGTGTTCTGATGATCCATTGTTTGTAACCTTAGTAGAGGCTTTACATGCCTTAGATCCTTCAGCTGATTCCGCATACTACCTTGGATTATTAAACGATAAGAGAGGAAATTCTAAAGAAGCTTTGAAGTACTATGAGGAGTCAATAATCTTAGAAGAGGACAACTACAAAAAGGCTAAAATTTTAATGAAGATTTCTAATAAATTTGAGATTGCAGGGCGAAAAGCATCTGCTCGAAATTATGCTAATAAAGCATTAGGATACCAACCTTCGTTAGGGCGAGCTTATTTGTTGATTGCTCGTTTATATGCAGAAAGCGCTAATCAATGTGGTGATTCTCAATTTAACAAGCGCGCAGTATACTGGCTTGCAGAAAAAACAGCTCGAAAAGCAGGAAAGGTGGATGCCTCTCTTAAGAAAATTGTCACCCAAACTATTAATAGTTATGGTGGAAGGGCGCCAAGTAAAACTGATATATTTACAGAAGGAAATGAAGGAACAACAATATCATTTAACTGCTGGATTAAAAGAAGTATCGTGGTGCCTTCACTTTAAAAAATGAATCAATTTTTATCAAACAATTTACTAAGTGTTATGATTTTAATCATAACACTTATACTTTCTTGTGAAGATAATGCTGATGCATTAAAAGAACTGAGTATTGTCCGTCAAGATCCCTTAGCTACTGCACACAACATAAGGATGATTTATACTGATTCCATGAAAATTAAAGCTATTTTAACAGCGCCTAAACACGTGGACTTTACCAACCTTAGTTTTCGTTATGCAGAATTTCCAGAAGGCCTTAAAGTAGTTTTTTTTGACACTGCTGGTAATGAAAATGAAGTGTTAGCAGATTATGGAATTCTTTATGATGAAACTAAACTTATTGATCTTAGAGGGAATGTTCAATTGAAATCATATGATGGTTCTTTGCTTAACACAGAGCAACTTTTTTGGGATGCTCAAACTGAGTGGCTCTTCACTGAAAAACCCTTCAAATTTAAAGATAAAGATTATGATTTTGATGCCCTCAGATTAGACACAAATAAAGATTTCACTAAATTTCAGACAGGAAACCTAATTGGAACTATAACCGTTTCAGAACCCTTAGACACCCTCCAATAGCAATGAAAAAAAATTTAATTTCTGAAATACTATACTGGGTAATTGCCATTATATCACTATATGAAGCCTTTGTAAAATGGAGTAGTGAGCCTTCAAGAGCCATTCTATTTTTAGGTTTTGCAAGTGTTTCAATTTTTATGGCTATTTTTAGAAGACATTATCGAAAGAAATTTGACAAGCGGTCCAATTCATCTAAATGATCCAAACAGATTTAATTATTATTGTGTGCTTGATTCTCTCTGCCTTTTTTTCAGGTATGGAAATTGCCTTTGTTTCTTCCAACCGTATTTATCTTGAGATTGAAAAATCACAACAAGGCTTCACCTCTAAAGTCTTAAAAAGTATTACCCAAAAACCTTCTCGATTTATTGCTACAATGCTTCTTGGGAATAACGTGGCTTTAGTACTTTATGGAATTTTTATGGGTGATAGGATTTTACAGATTTTTTATCCACAGACTTTATTATCAGGAGAAACTAGCTTATTTATTGTTTTTTATCAAACATTAATTTCTACAGCAATTATATTATTAACTGCTGAATTTTTACCTAAAGTTTTCTTTCGGTTATATGCAAATACTTTTATAAAAATATTCTCAATTCCAGTAGCATTTTTTTACGCATTTTTTTACCCGATTACTTTTTTAATTATTGAATTTACAGATTTAATTCTAAAGCAATTTTTTAAAACAGGCTCTGATAAAGTTCAATTGTCTTTTTCAAAAGTAGAATTAGGAAACTATATTGATGAACAACTTGAATCTTTTAATGACAAAGAGAATTTGGATTCTGAAATTCAAATTTTCCAAAATGCATTAGATTTTTCTGAAGTTAAAACAAGAGAAGCGATGGTTCCACGTGCAGAGGTCATTGCAGTTGAAGAAAAAACCTCTATTGAAGATATTAAAGAATTGTTTATTTCTACCGGCTTGTCTAAAATACCTGTTTACAAAGAGACTATCGATCATATTTTAGGATATGTCCACGCTTTTGAGATTATTAAAAAACCTAAAACCCTTATAAACATATTACTGCCCGTTGCCTATATTCCGGAAACAATGCTTGTAAACGATGTATTGAAATTATTAACACGTCAACACAAAAGCATAGCTGTAGTTATTGATGAGTATGGAGGAACTTCAGGAATAGTCACGGTGGAAGATATTGTAGAAGAATTATTTGGTGAAATTGAAGATGAATTTGATACCATTGCCCATTTGGAAAAACAATTATCGGAAAATTCATATTCTTTTTCAGCACGTTTAGAAGTAGATTATCTCAATCAAAAGTATGATTTAGATTTACCAGAAAGTGAGTTTTATGAAACTCTAGGAGGAATGATAGCCTATACTATAGGAGAAATTCCAGATAAAAATGCTTATATTGAAATTCCTCCTTTTACAATGAAAATCGAAAAAGTATCTGCCACTAAATTGGAGCAGATTACACTAACCAAAACAGAAATGGGCTAACCCTTTTTCTATAAGAAAACTATTTAAAGACAATGCGCTTTCTTAATTCAAAGGAATACCTTAATTTTGCATACTATTAAAAGGAGCAACTATGGCAGTTTTAGGAAAAATTAGACAGCAATCCATTTTCTTGATTTTAGTAATTGGAATGGCGCTTTTCGCATTTGTAATTTCAGGAGTTTTTGGCGCAAATTCTGCAACTACTGGCCCAACTGATCCTGTTGCAGTAATCAATGATGATGAAGTTGAAATAAACTTTTTCCGTCAGATGGTTGAGCAAACAGAGAGAACATACAACTATTCAACATTACAATCTGTAAATTTGGTATGGAATCAAGCATTAAGAAATACCATTTTTGAGCAACAATTTGAAAGTTTAGGAATTGATGCAGGGAAAGATCAGTTAGAGCAAATTATTTCTTCAGATGAAAATGTTATAAGTAACCCTAATTTTCAAAATGAAGCAGGTTTTTTTGACTTCGGAATCTTCACAGATTATATTGCACAAATGAAAATTGAAAATCCAGTTGCCTATGATAATTGGAAATCTCAAGAACAAAGTATTATTGGGGTTGCAAAACAAAAAATATATTTAGACCTAATTATGTCGAGTGCAGGTATTACAGAGGCTGAAGCAAAACAAAGTTATCACCTCGAAAATGACAATATTAACATTCAATATGTTCAAATTAAATTTGACACTTTAGAAGACAGCCTAGTAGTGGTTTCTGATGCTGAAATCAAAAATTATATAAATTCACACGCTGCTGATTACCAAAGAAAAGCTTCTAAAAACATACAATATGTTTCGTTTGAAGAAAACCCAACACAAGACGATCTTTCTTCAATCAGGCTTCGTTTAGAGGCTCTTAAAGAAGAACGCATTGCTTATAATGATGTGTCAAAACTTACTGACACAATTGAAGGTTTTAGAAAGACAAAAAACATTGCAGATTTCATAGATGAATACTCAGAAATTTCATTTGACTCAGTGTACCGTTCAAGAGGTCAGTTCAATAATGAATATGCCGATATTTTATTTAAACTAAATAAAGGAGAAGTATTTGGTCCTTATCGTGACGGTGATATGTTTAAGATCTCTAGGCTAATTGATATAAAGAAAAACGCATCTCTTAGGGCAAGTCATATTTTAATTTCTTTTAAAGGAGCTACTCGAGCATCAGTAACGATACAACGTTCAAAAGCTGATGCTAAAAGAGAAGCCAATAGGATCTTTCGTTTGACAAAAAGAAAATCAAATGATTTTGTAGATCTAGCTAAACAATATTCGGAGGGACCTACCAAGACAAAAGGAGGTGATCTAGGGTTTTTTGAAAAAGGAGATATGGCTCAAGAGTTTTATGATTTTACTAATAAAAATAGAATTGGGAAAGTTGGATTGGTAGAAACAGAGTTTGGTTTTCATATAATTAAGATAACAGATAAAGATGATTTGGCATTAATAGCGGATGTTGTTGCTGCTGCCGTTCCATCTGATAAAACATCAAATGAAGTTTTCAGAAATGCAACTCAATTTGAGGTAGATACTAATGATACTAAAGATTTTATAGCCACTGCAGAGCAAAAAAAATATATCGTACGTCCTGTAAAGAATATTACAGCTTTAGAAGAAAATTTACCTGGTTTAATTGGACAAAGAACAATTGTTCGTTGGGCTTTTGAAGAAGATACAAATGTGGGTGATATTAAAAGATTTTCACTTCCAAAAGGAGGATATGCAGTGGTTCAATTAACCGCAGATTTAAAAGAAGGACTTGCTAGTATTGACGAAGTAAAAAAATCAGTGCAAAAAATCATTGAAAATGATAAAAAAGCAACGCTTATTAAAAAACAATTTAAAGACAAAACAACATTAGATGCTCTAGTGGCAGATGATACTTTTACGATAGAAAACGCATCAGCAATTAATCAAAAGAATCCAACTTTAGTGGGTGCTGGAAACGAACCTTATGTTGTAGGAGCTGCATTTGCTCTAGAAGAAGGGCAAATCTCTGATTTTATAAAAGGCGAAAATGGCGTGTTTAAAGTAATATTATTGAAAAAAAATATAGTTGATGATTTAGAAGATTATACTCCTTTTATCAATAAGATGATGCGTAATGTTAGTTCTAGACTTACAGAAAGTGTTTTTAAAGCTTTAGAGTCTGTTGCTACTATTGATGATAACAGAGCACTTTACTATTAATAAACGTGTGCTTATTCAGATAAAATCTCCGAAATTCATTTGGAGGTTAATTTTTAAATTTAAAAATTATTTACACGAGTAGATCATTTCTTCAAAAGGAATAACAGTTTCAAATCCTTTTCGATTAAAATAGCGAGGTGAATCTAAATCTCCAGAGGCTATAATAAAATCACCACCCCAAGCACCAAGACTTTTAATAGCACCATCATAATCAGAAAATAAAAGTTCTTTAATGGTTTTTTTTTGAAGTATTCTAGCGATTATTTCTTCATGTTTTTCAATAAGAATATTAAATGATTCCTGAGTTTTACATCTCAATATATCGTTGGTAATGGTATCTAATTCTTTGATAGACAACTTGTTAAAGGTAGAGGGCTCTATTCCTTTTATGGCATCAAGGCTGCTTTGCTTTTGATTAAGGAATATAAAATATAAGTTTTCTCTAAAATCAGGATTAAAAAAAACTTTTTCGATAAGAGGATCTAATTTATTTCTGGTGTAACAAATAGGATTCTTTGAAACGGCACAAGCTAAATCATAGCCACTCCCACCAAAGCTATGTTCTAATAAATCATATGCATTTACACTTGCCCACTGAGCAATATTAGACACCAAGGTAGAAGAGGTTCCAAGACCCCATAGTCTGTCAAATTCTAAGAATGTTTTCACCTGTCCTCCTTGACTCTTCAGAAAATAAGGATTAAGTACTAGTGCCCTTTTTAATATTGAAGATAATCTCGTCGAAATAGAGGCATTAGAAGAGGTTATTATAGAGCATGAAGGCAATTGAAATTTTGCTTTAAACCAAGAATTATTGTTTACATCAAAACTTTCCCACATTAATTCATTGGAGTCTAGAGGTTCGAAAGTTAATTTTTGACCTTTTTGACAGGGCAGTGCTAAGGCACGTGCACCATTTAAAACTGCATATTCACTAGTAAGCAATAATTTTCCACGTCCGTAAAAAGAGAGTGTTTTATGTTTCATTTGAGTGTAAAAAATCACTTACGGCCTTTACGCTTACCGTATTTTTTTTAAAATAATTAAGAGCAGCTTCTTTTTGGACTGATTTTGCACCTAATTGATTTAAAATATTAAATAAGTGCATTTTCATATGTCCTTTCTGGATCCCTGAGGTGACCAAAGAACGTAATGCAGCAAAATTTTGTGCCAAGCCAGCTACTGCGACAATTTCCATTAATTTCTTGGCATCAGGATTTCCCAAAAGTTCCATACTCCATCCTACCATTGGATGAAGTTTAGTGAGCCCGCCTACAGTTCCTAGGGCTAAGGGAAGTATCAACTCCATAGTGAATTGATCATCAATAATTGAGGCCTTGCTTAAGGATGTATATTGCCCATTACGAGCTGCATATGCATGTACCCCAGCTTCTATGGCTCTAAAGTCATTTCCAGTCGCAATAATTAAGGCATCAACTCCATTCATTATTCCTTTATTATGGGTTACGGCTCGAAAAGTTTCGCAACTAGCAATAGCAACTGCCTGTACTATTTTTTCAGCAAATTTCTTTCCAGAAAGACCTTCTTGATGCTCAATCTCATCAAGGGAACAAGAAACACTTGCTTTTACCAGACATTCAGGCACATAGTTTGAAAGGATACTCATTACTATTTCAATAGAGGCCTCTTTTTCCATAAAAAAAGTCTCTTTTGCTGCAAGGTTTTCAAAAGTTGTGGCTAATGATTCTAAACAAGAATTAATAAAATTAGCACCCATGGCATCCGCAGTTTTAAAGCGAACATTTAATTGATAGTAATTGTGAAGAGCAGTTGTTTTAGACACCAAATCTAAGCTTACAATCCCTCCACCACGAAGTTCCATTTTTTGAGTTAATTCTGAAGTGGCATGTAACAGGGTTTTTTTGTTTTTTTCAAAAAAGGCATAAAGTAGTTTAGGGTTTCCTTTATACATAAAATGTACTTGCCCTACTTTTAAGGTATCAATCACCACTGTTTTAAAACCTCCTTTATTTAACCAAAATTTTGCTGCATTTCCAGCAGCAGCTACTACCGAACTCTCTTCTATTACCATTGGTAATGTGAAGAGGGATTCATTAATTAAAAAATTTGGCGCTACACCCAAAGGCATGTAAAAGTTAGTGAGTGTGTTTTCAATGAACTCATCATGCTTTGTTTGTAAACTTGGATCCGAATTCCAATATGAGCTTAGCTGAGAGGCTGCAGCTGATGAGTTTTTAAAATGAGTGCGAGTAATCCAATCAATTTTTTCTTCTTTTGATAGTTTGGAAAACCCGTCAATCCTCTTGTCCATAGTATTTTTTTATAAAGATACAGATTTTGAATCCCCGTATAAATTATGATTGAGTAGATTTCACTAAATTGCATTTACATACATTTTAATATGAAAAAAAGCATTTTTTTATTCTTTTTTACAAATCTCATATTTGGACAGCCACCTACTATTTCTCTTAATGATCTTTGGAATGGAAATTATAACCCAGCGCGATTAGAATTTATACGATCTATGAAAAATGGAACGAACTATACTATTTTGGAGACTGCTAGTCAAAAAGGTACTTCCACTGTAATGCAATACGATTTCAATAAAGTTAATATTGGAACTGTTGTAGTATCCTCAGATAATCTCCCAGAGATAACCTCTTTTTCTAATTATTCATTTTCGAAAAACGAAGAAAAAATCATTTTAGAAACCGAAGTAAACCCTATCTATAGAAGATCAAAACAAGCAATATATTGGGTATATAATCAAAAAAACAAAGAGCTACATAAAATATCTGATAATAAGATTCAAGAACCATTATTTTCTCCAGACGCAACTAAAATAGCATATGTGTTTAAGCGAAATTTATTTATAAAAGATTTAGTAAGTCAAAGAAAAGTTCAAGTCACTTTTGATGGAGACTATAAAACCCTTAATGGAATTTCAGATTGGGTATATGAAGAGGAGTTTGGATTTGTTCGAGCGTTTGATTGGAGCCCAGACTCTTCAGCGTTAGTTTACATGCGTTTTGATGAAACAAAAGTACCTATTTTTTCAATGGATATTTATGGAAAAGATGTTTACCAGTTTCCATATCGTTTCAGATATCCAAAAGCTGGAGAAGAAAACTCAAAAATTACATTGCATCATTTCACTCTAGAAAACAGAAAAAAGAAGCGTATTTTTTTTGAAGGAGAAGTCCCTTACTATATTCCTCGCATTAAGTTTGAAGAAGGAAATAACGGTTTAATTATTCAAACCTTAAACAGGCATCAAAACCATCTGAAAGTTTGGCGATGGAGTCCAAAAACCGGAAAGATGCAACTTCTTTTGGAAGAGAAAGATAAAGCATATGTTAGCATTCATGATAATTTACAGTTTTTAGAGGATGCTACTTTTTTATGGACTAGTGAACGTGATGGATATAACCATGTTTATCATTATGATAAGAATGGAGCTATACTAAACCAAGTCACTAAAGGAAATTGGGAGGTAACAGCGCTGTATGGATTTAATAAAAAAACAAAAGAAATTTATTATCAATCCGTAGAAGGTAGTAGTACAGAAAGAGGTATTTACTCAGTAAAGCTTTCAGGTAAGGGAAAACGAGTTCTTCATAAAACAAGAGGAACAAATGGCGCAACCTTTAGCGTGGGCGGAGCTTATTACATTCATTCTTATTCAGATGAACAAACACCTCCAGTTTATACACTTTATGCAACAAGAAAAAATAAGCCATTAAGGCAAATATTGAATAACGATACACTTATTAAAAATCTAAGTTCTTTCAAATTGCCAGATAAAGAATTTTCTACACTTAATGTAAATGGAGAGTCTTTAAATATGTGGATGATTAAACCTTATAATTTTGATTCTTCTAAAAAATATCCTGTTTTGATGTTTCAATATTCAGGGCCAGGATCACAAGAGGTAGCAAATCGCTGGGGTGATGATCGTTTACTTTGGCATAAATCATTAGCAAATCAAGGATATATTATAGCATGTGTAGATGGAAAAGGAACAGGTTTAAAGGGTGCTAAATTCAAAAAGGCTACCTATCTGAATTTGGTTAAGTACGAAGCATTAGATCAAATTGAAGCAGCAAGAAAAATAGGAAACTTTCCTTTTATTGACAATTCTAGAATAGGAATCTGGGGGTGGAGTTTTGGAGGACACATGGCTGCACAATGCTTACTAAAGGGTAATGATGTTTTTTCTTTTGGAATTGCAGTAGCTCCTGTAACTAATTGGCGTTTTTATGATACTATTTATACAGAGCGTTTTATGCGAACCCCTGAAGAGAACCCAGAAGGTTATGACTTAAATTCACCTCTTAATTATGCAGATCAACTGGACGGTAAATTTTTAATTATTCATGGATCAGGGGATGATAATGTTCATGTTCAAAATACAATGCGAATGGTGGAGGCTCTAATTCAAGCAGACAAGCAATTTGAATGGATGATATATCCAGATAAAAACCACGGGATTTTTGGAGGAAATACTCGAAACCATCTGTATACTAAAATGACTAACTTTATATACCAAAATCTTTAGAAAACTATATATGGCGACACCGACTTCTGTAAACCAAATCCAGAACGACACATTATTTGGACATCCAAAAGGTTTGTTTTATTTATTTTTTGCAGAGCTATGGGAACGCTTTAGCTTCTACGGAATGCGCGCTTTGTTGACTCTTTACATGGTTAATGTAATTTTCCTAGAACTAGTTGAAAGGGATTTTGCAGCCGCTGCAGTATATGCTTCTTACGGTTCTTTAGTTTATGCATCTACAGTAGTTGGAGGAAGAATTTCTGATGTCATTTTAGGTTTTCGAAAATCTATTTTTCTAGGAGGTATTTTAATGGCACTTGGACATTTTGTCTTAGCAATAGAGAATGATTATGCTTTTTTTCTCGCTCTTGGTTTTATCGTTATTGGCAACGGTTTTTTTAAACCAAATATCTCAACTTTTGTAGGATCGCTTTATGGTGAAAAAGATCCAAGGAAAGATTCTGGTTTCACCATTTTTTATATGGGAATTAATATAGGCGGATGGATTGCTCCATTGTTGTGTGGATGGCTAGGAAGTGCTTATGGATGGCATTACGGATTTGGATTAGCTGGGTTTGGTATGTTAACCGGTTTATTGTTCTTTTGGAAAGGAATTAAAGATGGTGTTTTTGGCGCTCAAGGAATGGCTCCCTCTAAAGAAAAATTATTAATAAAAACCTTTGGAGTTACCAAAGAAAATTGGATTACAATTATAGCATTTCTTTCTGCTCCTTTAATTGCAATTCTTTTAGCAAGCTACAAGGCAGCAGCTGGAGGAATGTTTGGAGATCAAAATATTGTTAATCTAATTTTTAAAATAGTTGGAATATTTATTATAGGTTATTTGGCATATGTTTTAAGCAAGGTAACTTTAGAAGAACGGAAGAAGTTACTTGTTGCTATAGCCATTACTCTATTTATGACCCTTTTTTGGGGTTTTCATGAGCTATCAGGTAGTGTCATTACTCTCTTTGCTTCTAGAAATGTGATGCTTACTTATTTGGATGCAGCCCAAACAAATTCTTTAAATTCAATGTTTATTATTTTGTTAGCACTTCCAATATCTTGGATGTGGACGGTCTTAAATAAACGTAAAATAAATCCAAGAACTCCTTATAAATTTGGTTTTGGATTACTTATTGCTGGGATTAGTTTCTTTGTATTAGCGATGAGTGGCAATGCTGCTAATGAAGATGGAATGGTGCCTTTTAATTATTTATTATTGATGTATTTTTTACTTTCTATTGGAGAACTATTTATGTCGCCTGTTGGCTTATCTAAAATAACAGATTTATCTCCTAAAAGAATGGTAGCCTTTATGATGGGTGTTTGGTTTTTATCTTCTGCATATGCATTTCAATTAGTTGGTTTTATTGGTAAACAATTAGCAATTGAAAGTGAAGATATTAATGTGGGAGGAATGGATACTTTAAATATTTATATTGGAGGTTTTGATCTTATTTCTAAATATGCAATTGGAGCAGGTATTATTGTATTATTAACCGCACCTTTACTAAAAAAATTAATGGGAAATATTCATTAATTCATTTATTCATGAAAACAAAGATAATACTGTTCACCGCTTTTATTTTATTTACAACTACTATAAGTTCCCAACAAATAGAATGGTTGACTCTAGCAGAAGCCATGGAAGCTCAAAAAAAAATACCTAAAAAAATCTTCATGGATGTGTATACTGATTGGTGTGGACCTTGTAAGTTACTAGATAAAAATACTTTTCAAAATCCAGACGTTTCAAGTTATATTAGTGAACATTATTATGCTGTGAAATTTAATGCAGAAGGACAAGAAGAGATTAATTTTTATAATCAAAAATTTTATAATCCTAATTATGATATTAATAGAAAGGGCAGGAACGCTACCCATCAATTCACTCAGTTTTTAGGAGTAAAGGGCTACCCAACAATGGTTTTTTTAAGTGAAAATGGGGCGCCTATAATGCCTGTTGTAGGCTATCAAAAGCCTAAGCAACTAGAATTATTTCTTAAAATGATCAAGCAGGGAGATTACCAAATTTTCTCTAAGCCTGAAGATTTTGAAAATTATAAAAAGAGTTTTATTCCTCGTTTTCGTGGGTAATTTCTAGTAAACTTTCTTTTGGGATATTTTTAGCAATAATTTGCTCGTAGTTTTTTTCTACTTAATATTTGATTCACTGTAAATGTAAACCATAGCAAAGACTAATTTCGAAACAGTCTATTTAGTCAGTGTACCAAGATCTATTTTCAGGGTCTTAAAGACTCTTCCTTAACTTATCAAAAATAAGTTGGGCTGTTTTACTACTTGCTCCTCCTTTCCCTAAAATGGTTTTTAATGCTAGATATTCCTTCTCTATTTTTTTAGTATTCGAAGTTTTTAAAAGATCTTTAAGATGATGTCTAAGACTTTTTTCTGTCAAGGAATCTTGAATTAATTCAATAACAGCTGAGCGATTTAAAATTAAATTCACAAGTGAAATAAATTTCAGCTTGATGATTCTTTTAGCAATCCAATAACTAAGGGCACTACTCCGATAACACACTAATTGAGGGACACCGAACAATGCTGTCTCGAGGGTTGCGGTTCCACTTGTTACAAGAGCAGCAGTACTGTGTTGAAGTAGATCATACGTGCTATTGTAGACTATTTTCATTGAGGTAGTTACGATAAACACATTATATTGATCTTTACTAATTCCGGGGGCACCCGCAATAACAAATTGATAGCTAGAAAAATGTTTTGCTACTTTAACGAAAAGTGGCAACATTTTTTTTATTTCTTGAATACGACTTCCCGGAAGAAGAGCTATAATAGGTTTCCCCGATATTATAGTATGGTCTTTACAAAAAGTATTGTTTTTAGGATGTTTAGGAATATAATCTAGTAAAGGATGCCCTACATAGTGGACAGAAAATTGATGTTCATTTTCAAAAAAAGTTTTTTCAAAAGGTAAAATCACATAAAGAGCATCTAAATTTTTCTTCATTTTATGGACTCTATTTTCTTTCCAAGCCCAAACTTGTGGACTGATATAGTAATGGTTTTTAAATTTTTTCTTTTTAGCCCATTCGGCAATCCTTAGATTAAAACCTGGATAATCAATATAAATAATTACCTCAGGATTATAGTTAATAATGTCTTTTTTACATAACGCAATGTTATTTAAAATACTAGGTAAATGCGAAATAACTTCCCAAAATCCCATAAAGGCAAGTTCACGATAGTGTTTTACTAAAAACGCTCCTTCTCTTTCCATCAAATCACCACCCCATGCTCGAAAAGTAGCTTTAGAATCAACTTTTTTAAGAGCTTTTATAAGATGGGAACCATGTAAATCACCAGAAGCTTCACCAGAAATGAGATAATATTTCACTGAATAAATTTAGGAAGCATTAATTTTTAAATAAGTGATAACTAACACCATTGCAATTGATAGTGTGACCAAACCTGTAGCAAATGACATTTTATTCTTTCTAAGTGCAAGAAAAAAGATCGGCAGGTTGATTAATGAAGCAATAGAGATAAGTCCTCCTAATTTGTTTTGTTGGTAAAGGGTTATTAAGCTACTCTCTATTGAAGCATCTGAAAGAAAAACAACAATTGTTATAACTCCAAAAATTGTCCATAGTAAGCCGGTAAAAATCCCCCAGAGGAAATATTTATTTTTTATAAATTCCATGTATTTAGTTGTTGAATGCTATGGTGTGCTGTAAGATCAAATTGTGTAGGTACAATAGAGACATATCCTTGTTCTAATGCCCATTCGTCGGTGTCTTCCCCTTTATCTTCATTAACAAATGTCCCAGTAAGCCAATAATATTCTTTGCCCATAGGGTTTGTTCTTTTATCAAATTCTTCCACCCAGTTTGCTTTTGCTTGGCGACAAATTTTAATACCCTTAATTTCTTTTTCTTTTAATTTTGGAAAATTTACATTTAAAACAATATCTCGAGGAATTCCCTGCAGCAGCGCTTCAAGTGTTATTTGTTTTATGAATTTTTTTAATGGATGAAAATCTGCATTCCATCTAAAATCCATTAATGAAAATCCAATAGCAGGTATTCCTTCTATTCCCGCTTCCATTGCAGCACTCATTGTACCTGAATAAATAACATTAATAGAAGAATTAGATCCGTGGTTAACACCCGAAACGCATAAATCAGGCTTTCTATCTAATAATTCGTTGACTGCAAGTTTTACGCAATCTGCAGGAGTTCCAGAACAACTATACTCTTTTTGTGGTCCATCTGAAACAGTCACTTCGCTGCAGTGAAGAGTTGAGTCTATAGTTATAGCGTGCCCCATAGCAGATTGAGGACTGTCGGGTGCAACCACTATAACTTCTCCGATTTCATTCATAATTTCAATTAGCATTCGAATTCCCGGAGCGGTAATTCCATCATCATTTGTTACTAATATTAAGGGTTTAGGCGTCATAAAGTTTGTTTCACAGTAAATGTAAGAAATCTTTAAGGGCTTTCTTTTAAAACAATATTAACAAATGAATTATAAGAATATATGTATATTTATTGCATATGAAAATGATATTAAAAATTTTATCAATTAGACCTTTTGTTTGGATTTTGTCTTTTATTCTTTTGAGTGGTTTAGTTTTTGGTATTACCATAAAAAAAGAGAACCCTAATAAGGATAAATTACTTTTAGAGATTATAACCTATGTTTTAGATCGAGGCCACTTCGACCCCAAAGACATTAATGATTTATTTTCTGAAAATGTATACATGAGTTATTTAGAAAATATTGATGGACAACATCGTTTTTTCTTAAAATCAGATATTAGAGCTTTTAATGCCTATCGTTATCGTATCGATGATGAGATTAAAAACACCCAAGTAGAGTTTTTTAATCTTTCATTTGGAAAGTTGATGGAACGTATGTCTCAAGTCGAAGGTTTTTATAAATCTCTTCTAGAAATCCCTTTTGATTTTTCAATTAAAGATGAGATCAACTTAGACTTTAAAAAAGCATCGTATGCAATTAATCTAACTGAATTAAGATCCATATGGCGCAAGCGACTTAAGCTAAATGCTTTAGAGCGTTTCACCTCGAAAAAAAATGAAGAGGTTCAAAAATTAGAAAAAGACGTAAACTATGTAATGAAAACAGACAGTGAGCTTGAAGAAAAAGCAAGGGATATTATTTTAGAAAATATGGATGCTTTTTTTGAACGTTATAACGATTTGAATCGTAAAGATTGGTTTTCAATTTACATTAATTCAATCGTGTTGCAATTTGATCCACATACTTCGTATTTAGCACCTAGCGATAAAGATCGTTTTGATGCTAGTATGTCTGGAGAATTTGAAGGAATTGGAGCTCGTTTACAAAAAAGAAATCAAGAAGTAAAAATTGTTGAGGTTATTTCTGGCGGACCTGTCTGGAGAGATGAACTATTAGAAATAGGAGATATTATTTTGAAAGTTGCCCAACCAAATAAAGAGGCTGTAGATATTTCCGGCATGCGTTTAGATGATTCTATCAAACTTATAAAAGGCCCAAAAGGTACCCAAGTAATTTTAACCATTAAGCATGTGGATGGAGCAATTGAAGATGTTAAAGTAACTCGTGATGTGGTAGTTCTGGAAGAGACTTATGCACGCTCTTCTTTAATTAAAGATGATAAGGAATCTTTTGGACTGATTGAATTGCCTAAATTTTACATTAATTTCCAGGATTATAACCAACGCAATGCAGCAACTGATGTTAAAAAAGAATTAGAGCAGTTAAAACAGGAAAATGTAAAAGGAATTATTCTAGACCTAAGAAATAATGGCGGTGGATCACTCAAAACTGTGGTAGACATGGCAGGTTATTTTATAAAGGAAGGACCTATAGTTCAGGTAAAAAGCACGGGCGGAAAAAAAGAAGTTTTAAAGGATATAGATCCTAGTATAGTTTGGGACGGGCCTCTTGTGATTCTAGTAAATGAATTTTCAGCCTCAGCTTCAGAAATAATTGCCGCCGCTTTGCAAGATTATAAAAGAGCTATCATTTTGGGAAGTAAACAAACTTTTGGCAAAGGGACTGTTCAAAATGTTTTTGATCTCAATAGAATGATTACTGGAGGAACCCATGGTGATTTAGGAGCTCTTAAAGTAACTACGGATAAGTTTTATAGAATCAATGGTCGCTCGACACAGCTTGAAGGAGTTAAGAGTGACGTTGTTTTTCCAAATCGCTATGCATATGTTGAAATGGGAGAAAAAGATCAAGATAATCCCTTGGCCTGGGATAGTATTACACCAGCTTTTTACAAACCTTTTGAAGGCATGAATAATTATGAATATTCATTATCAAAAAGTAAACAACGTATGAAAGATAATCCATTCATAACTCTAATTGACGAGCAGGCTTTATGGATTAAAAAGCAACAAGAAAATTATATTTATTCATTAGACTTTACATCCTATAAAGCAACAAGACAATATAATAAGACTTATTCTGAGCGCTTTAAGAAGTTGGGTAATTTCGAATCCTCTTTAGAATTTCAGTGGCTGCCAGAAGCTGGATCAAAAGCTGAAGTGAATGATGATTTAATAATCAAAAGAAAGCGCTGGCAAAAATCTCTTAAAAAGGATATTTATATTTCAGAAGCTATAGAAATACTGAAAGATTTATCTACTCAACTTATGGGTAATAATATAATAGCGGAAGTCAAAAACTAAAATATATTTTGGAGTTCAAGCGCGCGCTCTATCAATTCAAGCAAGATTCATGGGCTATTGGTAGTTTACTTTTTATTATTATAGTTACACTCATTGCAATATTTGCGTATTTTTTAGCACCCGATAAGACGGCTTATGGTAATCAAATGCATCTTTCCATTCACTCTCAGCCCCCTGGATTTTCTTGTAAAATGTTAATCATTCCACAAGCAGAAAAAAAGGAATCTTATTTTTTCTTATCAGGTAATAATAATCCAAATGAAGAAATACCAGTTCAAGACATTAAATGGTCTAAAGACGGGCTAGCCTATAAACGATATGGTAACGCAACAGATTACTATGAAAAAATACTTTTTAGCAGTTTTTTAGGAGTAGCAAATAAAACTGTTATCGAGTCAAGTTATTTAATTGAGAAACAATTTCTTTTAGGGACTGATAAATATGGCCGTGATTTATTGAGTAGACTTCTTATAGGCTCAAGAATTTCAATTTCAATAGGATTTGTCGCAGTTTTTATATCATTAGTGTTAGGTGTTTTTTTAGGTGCAATCGCTGGATATTTTGGTGGTTGGATTGATCGAGTCATAATGTGGCTAATAAATATCACTTGGTCTATTCCAACGTTATTAATGGTTATAGCCATTACCCTAGCTTTAGGGCGTGGCTTTTGGCAAGTATTTGTTGCCGTAGGCCTTACTATGTGGGTTGAGGTAGCAAGACTTGTTCGAGGACAGGTAAAATCAGTTAAAGAGCAGCTTTATATTCAGGCGGGTGCTGCTCTTGGTTTTTCACATGTAAGAATTTTATCACAACATATTTTACCAATGCTTATTGCACCATTAATTGTTATTTCTGCAGCTAATTTTGCGAGTGCTATTTTAATGGAAAGTGGGTTGAGTTTTTTGGGAATTGGCGCTCAACCACCTATACCAAGTTGGGGAGGTATGGTCAAAGATCATTTTAGATATTTACTTTTAGGAAAGCCCTATTTAGCAGTACTTCCTGGACTTGCTATTATGAGCTTAGTACTTGCTTTTATGATTTTAGGAAATAGCTTACGTGATGCCTTTGATGTAAAACGCTAAATAGCATTAATAGTCTAGTCTATTGGCATCAAAGCTTAAATAAATAAACAGCATTAAACTAAAGGCTAGTAAATTTGACCCTCCATAACTAATGAAAGGTAATGGGATTCCTACAGTGGGAACTAGTCCCAATGTCATCCCAATATTTACGAAAAAGTGAACAAAAAGCATACTAGCAAAAGAGTATGAAAATACTCTGGCATAAGTAGAAGTATGTCGTTCGGCTTTATAAATTATTCTAAAAATAAGTATTACAAATAATAGAATTAGGGTTACACTTCCTAGAAACCCCCATTCCTCTCCCACAATACTAAAAATATAATCTGTCTCTTGTTCTGGAACAAAATTTCCTTTTGTTTGTGAACCGTTGAGAAAGCCTTTTCCACTAAACCCTCCAGAACCAATAGCAATTTTAGATTGATTTATATTGTAGCCGATTCCTCTTGAATCTGTTTCGAGACCTAAAATAATATTAAAACGATCCCTGTGCCTTTGTTCAAAAACAGTATTGAAAATAAGACTAACAGAGTAGGAGAATACTATTCCAATAATTAATATTAAAATAAAGGGATTTTTTTTTGTTTTGGGGTATCTTCTTTTTATCAGATTATATATGATTAAAAAAATAAATCCCATTACTAAAGATAAGTTTAAGGGACTAAATAATAGTGTAAGAAAAAAAATTAGTAATAAACCTATTGCTAAAAAGAGAAATTTAAGATTAAGCCCTTCCCTAATAAGCACAAAAAATATTCCCGTGAAGACTAGTGCAGAGCCAGCATCTGGTTGAAGAATGATCAATAACATTGGAAGGGAAACCAATGAAATAATTTTTAATAAATGAGTATTTTTTTTCAAATCGTTTTGGAATGAACTTAGATTTAAAGCCACTGCCATTACCGTGGTAATTTTAGCAAATTCAGAGGGTTGAAGACTGAAACTTCCTAAAGAGTACCATGAGGTTGCACCCGAAATAGTTTGGCCAAAAATAAAAAGGCCCAAAAGACTAAGTATTGATATACCATAAAAAACATAGGTAAGATGTTCAAAAAAATTTGATTTTACGGCCAGTATAAGGGGAAGAATCATGAGACACGCTATGAAAATCCAAAATTGTTTTCCAACTAAGTAATCGGGATCCCAAAATAGGATTGTTGTATTTGAAAAGCCAGAAGAGTAAATATTGACTAAGCCAAATGAAACTAATAGTAGATAGAGTAAAATACTCAGCCAGTCTAAACGGAAAAATATTTTTTTATTCATTTATAGTAAATGGTATTCCAGAAGTAGGTTTGGCATATTCCTCCAAAAGACTGCCTTCAAGCATTCTGTTTTCCAGCCACTTTCTCTTGACGTTTCCTGTCAAGTATTTTTCAATCATCAAACTAGCAATAGGAGCTGCCCAACGTCCACCCCAATAACCATTTTCCACAAAAACAGTAATAGCAATTTTAGGATCTTCTTTTGGAGCAAAAGCTATAAAAATTGAGTGATCAGTTAGTTGTGTTTTTTCACCATTTAAACGAATAAAATTCTCAACAGTTCCAGTTTTACCACAAACTTCAATGCCTTTTATACGTGCAATTTTTGCTGTTCCTTTTTCAACCACCTGATGCATTCCCTCAATTACAGTTTCAAAATGTTTGGTATCTATAAGTGTATAGTTTTTAGCGTAAAGAGAATCTTTTTCAGTTGGAGTAAATGATTTTTTAAAATGAGGTTTTATAAAGTATCCCCTATTTGCTATAGTTGCTGTAAAGTTTGCCATTTGAATGGGTGTGGTTAATACTTCTCCCTGTCCAATTGCGTTAGATATTATAGTTGTTCCTCCCCATGATCCTTTTTTATACCAACTATCGTAATAACTACTACCAGGAATAAAGCCTTTTTTACCAATGGGTAAATCATATCCCAAGTAGTCTCCAAGGCCAAATTTTTCAAGATGGTTTTTCCAAATATCAACACCCTCTGCTGGAGAAGGGGCGCTCTTAATTATTCCTAAATATGTTTTAGCAAAATATGTATTACAAGAATTATAAATACCTCTAAGTAAATCATTTTTAGAGCCAACTTTGCAGTGACATTTCATAAAGGCATTCTTTGAATAGGAATGACCTTTATTACACCTAAATATTGTTTTGGGAGTGATTACATTTTCTTGTAAACCAATTAAGGCATTTAATGTTTTAAAGGGTGAACCAGGAGAATATTCTGCTTGAAGGGCCCGATCAAAAAGAGGCATAGCTAAGGTGTCATTTCTTAAGGCATTAAAGTTTTTTGAACGTTCACGACCAATTAATAAATTAGGATTAAAACTAGGCGCTGAAACCAAGGCTAAAACTTCTCCTGTGTTAGGTTCAATTGCTACAATACTCCCTCTTTTATTCTGTAATAAAGATTCACCATATTCTTGCAATAATCCATCAATTGTAAGAGTTAAATCTTCCGCTGGCTTTAAGGCAATATCAAACGCTCCTTCTTTATAGGGTCCTATAATTCTGTTAAAGCGATCTTTTTGAAAAAAAACAGCCCCTTTCTCTCCTTTTAAAATTGTTTCATAATTTTTTTCAATTCCTTGCCTACCAATCATTTCACCCAAAATATAATCAGTTTTTCCTCTCAGCTCTCCTTGATTCACCTCACTTGTATATCCTAAGACATTTGGTGCGATGGAAATAGTATAGTCTCTAACTGTCTTTTTTTGAAAATAAAATCCCGGATATTTCCACATTTTCTCCTGAAAAAAAGCACGTGTTTCTTTTGAAACTTGTCGGATTATTATCGAAGGAAGCTTATTCGAAAAACGTTCTGCTTTTTTTAATTGAGTAATAATATCTTGTTTACTAATGTTTAAAACTGATGTTAGTTCGAGAGTGTCAAAAGGTTCTTGATTTTCGGGGATTACCATTAAGTCATAGGCTGGTTGATTTTTAACCAACAGAATTCCATTTCTATCATAAATTAATCCTCTATTTGGAAACACAGGACGTTCTTCAACTGCATTATTTAAAGAAAGCTCAGAATATTCAGAATTAAATAATTGAAGTGATATTAACTGAAAAATGAACAATAAAGAGGCACCGATGGTAAAACTTAACAAAGTAATTTTTCGTATCATTATTTAACTCTATATAAAGATGATATTAATAAGATTAAAATTAGGGAAAATATCATGGTGATTAAACTATTCTTTATTATGAGTAAGAAAGCGTCTGCACTAAAATATGCTATAGAAAAGTAAATTAAATGATGAACACTAATAAAAATAAGTAAAAACACGAAGTTATTAGTTTTTCTCGGATCGGTTATTATACTTTTGGGTCGCTCTGAAGTCAATCCATAGGAATATTTCATGATAATGGGTCTTAGATAGCTTACGGAAAGTGAAGCTATGGTATGAGCACCCCCGGTTTGGGAAATAAAATCTATAAAAAAACCAAGAAGAAATCCAATAAAAATATAAAAGGTTTGGTTTTGATCAAACGGATACATCACTAGAAATAAAAGATATAGCATTGGATTTACTGATCCAAAAATATTTATTTGATTAAAGAGCAATACTTGTGCAAGTATAAGAAGCACGAAAGACCCCATCATTTTCAGGATTTGTGAATTCATTGCTTTATGTTTTGCATAAGAGAATTTATTTCCTTAAAATCAGTATTTTCAATTACATAAGCTTTATATAGTTCAGCAGGATTTTCGAATAATTCAGCATCAATTTTATAATATCCATTTTGAATATTATTTTCAAGATTAGTAACAACTCCCAATGGAATTCCATACGGAAAATATGATGACATTCCACCAGTTACTATCGTATCTCCTTTTTTAATTGAAGATGTTGACACAACATCTTCAATACTAAATTTTTTAGGGTTTTTACCTTTCCATATTAAAGAGCCAAAAGTGGTTCTATTTTTAAAACGAACATTAATTTTCATGTCTTGATTTAGAATAGAAATGACACTTGCATAATTATCTGTAACTGCCTGGACAAGTCCTATGATCCCTTTGGCAGAGATGACTCCCATTTCTCTTTTAATTCCGGAAGCAGCCCCCTTGTCTATAATAATATAGTTGTATTGACTTTGAAAACTATTCTTAATAATATTAACTCTTTGAACGTCAAAAGGGAAGTTTGTTTTATTGTTACATCCTTCTGTATAAAGAAAAAGAGTATTAGATCTTATTTGGATAGATTTGAGCACTTCATTTTCTTTCAGGAGTCTTTGATTTTCTTTCTCTAAACGGAAATAGCGATTAATAGAATTCGAAAATGAATAAAGACTACTACTAAAAAAAAGACTTATTTTTTCTAATTTCAATTGATGAAAATTACTATTAGCTTTTAAAAAAATTAGTGAAAAACCTAATAAAAATAAATAAAGAATTGAATTTCTATATTTTACGAACACATTTAAGATTCGTTGCATACTTTATTTATTTAAACAAGACAGTTTTAAAGCGCTCTAAATTTTTTAGTGCAATTCCAGTCCCTCTTACAACTGCCTGCAAAGGATCTTCGGCAACATAAATGGGTAAATCTGTTTTTTGAGAAAGACGTTTGTCAAGACCCCTTAGAAGAGCACCTCCACCTGCTAAATATATCCCAGTATTATAGATGTCTGCTGCAAGCTCAGGGGGAGTTTGTGATAAGGCTTCCATAATGGCATCTTCAATACGTACTACGGATTTGTCAACTGCTTTTGCAATTTCAGCATGATTGATCATTACTTGTTTTGGTTTACCGGACAATAAATCTCTTCCTTGAACAGACATTTGATCTGGTGGATTTTCTAATTCCTCCATTACACTACCAACAATAATCTTTATTTTTTCAGCGGTTCGCTCTCCAATATAAAGGTTGTGCTTACTTCGCATGTAATTGATAATATCACTTGTAAAGACATCACCTGCAATTTTGATAGACTTATCACAAACAATTCCAGAAAGAGCGATAATTGCAATTTCAGTAGTCCCTCCCCCTATATCAACAATCATGTTTCCTTTGGGTTGCATAATATCAATTCCAATTCCAATCGCTGCAGCCATTGGCTCATGGATGAGATAAACTTCTTTACCATTAACACGTTCTGCAGATTCTCTGACTGCACGCATTTCTACTTCTGTAATTCCAGAAGGTATACAAATTACCATTCTAAGGGCAGGTGAAAAAAAGCGACGGCTAAGGGTGGGAATACTTTTGATTAAATGACTAATCATTTGCTCTGACGCGTTAAAGTCCGCAATGACCCCGTCTTTTAAAGGTCGTACCGTTTTAATATTTTCATGAGTTTTTCCCTGCATCATACTTGCTTCATGGCCAATGGCAATGACTTTACCGCTTGTCCGATCAATAGCAACAATTGAAGGGCTATTCACAACAACTTTATCGTTATGAATAATTAGGGTATTTGCCGTACCTAAATCAATTGCTATTTCTTCTGTAAAAAATCCCATTTTTAATTGTATTGAATAGTTAAAATTATGAATTAATGTTTAAAGTGTCGAGTTCCAGTAAAAACCATCGACATTTTATGGGTATTACAGTAGTCTATTGACAGTTTATCTTTAATTGAGCCTCCGGGTTGAATAACTGCTTTTATGCCTGAATTATTTGCAATTTCAACGCAGTCTGGAAAGGGAAAAAAGGCATCACTAGCTAAAGCAGATCCATCAAGATTAAAACCAAAGCTTTTCGCTTTATTAATCGCTTGATTTAATGCGTCTACTCGAGATGTTTGGCCAGTTCCTGAGGCCAAAAGTTGTTGATTTTTAGCCAAAACAATCGTATTTGATTTTGTGTGTTTGCATATTTTTGAGGCAAAAAGTAAATCTTTATTATCAGTATCTGAAGGTCGGGTAATAGTTACAGTTGTTAAATCTTCTTGTTGATCAGTTTTTGAATCTTTATCTTGAACTAAAACACCATTTAAGCAGGTTCTTATTGTTCTATTTGGAAGCGCTATCTGTTTTTGGCTAAGAATTATTCTATTTTTCTTTTGTTTTAATAACTCCAGTGCTTCATTCTCATAACCCGGCGCAATAACAACTTCACAAAACAGTGAGTGAATAGCTTTAGCCGTATCCAAATCAATTATTTTATTACTAATTAAAACACCTCCAAAAGCTGAGACGGGATCTCCCGCAAGTGCATCTTTATATGCATTTACTAATGTGTCACGAACTGCGAAACCACAAGCATTATTGTGTTTCAAAATACCAAAAGCTGGTTTCCCCTCATAAAACTCAAGCATTAGATTTACTGCTGCATCAATATCTAAGAGGTTATTGTATGAAATTTCTTTCCCATGTAAGTGTTCTAATAATTCATTTAAAGGGCCAAAAAAGCGCCCTTCTTGATGAGGATTTTCACCATAACGCAAAATTTGTGATTTACTAACACTCAACTTTAATCTATCTTCTTTTTCATTAAAATGATTGAAAATGGCAGTGTCGTAATGTGAAGAAGTATGGAATGCTTTAACCGCATATTCTTTTCGCTCTTTTTGAGATGGAGCTCCTTGAGCTTTTGAATACAGCGCTATAAAAGAAGCATAGTCTTCTTTGTCTGAAATACAGAAAACATGATTAAAATTTTTGGCAGCGGCACGAATTAATGCAATTCCTCCAATGTCTATTTTTTCTATAATTTCACTTTCAGGAGCATTTCCAGCTACTGTTTTCTCGAAAGGATATAAATCAACAATGACTAAATCAAATGAAGGTATTTCATGAGTTTCCATTTCTGCTTCGTCTGAAGCAACATCAGCTCTATTTAAAATTCCTCCAAATACTTTTGGGTGGAGTGTTTTTACTCTTCCTCCTAAAATAGATGGATACCCCGTTGTGTCTTCTATTGCATTAACCTCATGTCCAAGACTTCTAATGAAAGTTTCTGTTCCTCCCGTTGAGTATAAGGTTACATTGTTTGCAGCAAGTTCTTTTATAAGTGGCTCCAATCCGGTTTTATCAAAAACAGAAATAAGTGCGGAGGTTATTTTTTTTGAATCCATAATCGTATTAAAGATGTAAGAGTGAAGTATTATAGGTCTTTGAGATGAGGGCACAAAGAGTCTCAAGGAAAATAGAGTCTTTGCTGGTAAAGGGATCTGTTTTTTTAGAGTCAATATCTATTTGTCCAATATTTTTCCCTTTCAAAAAGAGTGGAATGACAATTTCAGAACGAACATCAATACTACATGCTAGATAATTGTCTTGGGCTAATACATCAGGGACAACAAAATTTTCGTTTGAAACGGCTACTTGACCACAAATTCCTTTTCCAAATGGAATTTCAGTGTGTTCTACAGGGTTTCCAGAAAAAGCTTTTAAATGAAGTGTTCGTTTCTTGAAGTCAGCAAAATAAAACCCAACCCAGTTATAGTGTTCGAAATGTTTTCTCAAAATGGAACATACTTTTTCCAGTCCCATAAGAGTAGGGACATTCGTTTTCAGTAATACTGAAACTTCTGAAAATGCTTTTGAAAAATCTGCTTGAAACATAATTATAACAAAAGTAAGTAATATGCTCTATATATCAGGGTTTTATAACTTTGTTTTAGTCATTTTTTTAGTTTAAATAAAAACGGAAAGGGTCCCTTATTTGGAAGTTTTAGAGAATAAATCATCTTACCCAAATGGTTTAAGAAATGGAATTCGCTTAGTGTATTGTTTAAAGTATTATCTTTACATTATGAAAATGAAGCATTTAACAAGTCTTTTTTTAGCTTTTTTGATCTTCGGATCAAGGGCAGGCTTTGCACTAAATGTTCATTATTGTGGTTCAAAAGCTGCAATTATTTCTTTGGCTCAAAATCCATCTAATTGTGGAATGATAAAGTCCTTAGTAAAAGAATCTTCCACTAAAACAGTGTTATCAAAAACACCTTGTTGTAAAGATGCAACCTTTCTTTTTCAAAATGACGAACCTCAAAAGATACAGTTTGAAACGGTTGATGTTATAGCTACTTTATTTTCAACACTTCCTTTGAATGATTTTTCAGTAAATACTCCTCCTGTTTTATTGCTAATTGAAGAATTGAATTGGAACCCACCCCCCCCTCAAAAAAATCAACTCATTTTGTTAAAGCATTCCTTTGTGTACTATGGCTAGTAATTGTTTTTCATCCTTTGAATTACATCACTAACTAATTTTATACACTTAAAATGAAAAAACTTACTATTATATTTATTGCCATTTTTGGCTTTATAGCCCAAGCACAAGTGTCTTTTACGGGAACTATTCTTGTTGAAGAAGGCGAAAATTCTCTCCCGTTGGAAGGTGCTAATGTTTATTGGTTGGGAACACAAACAGGCACCATAACTAATCAAAAAGGTGTGTTTTCACTACCTTTTACTGGAGTAAATCAAAAGCTTGTTATTAGCTATATTGGATTTAAATCGGATACGTTATCCATTAATGATAGTAAAGCAATCAGGCACTTGCTTTCTATTAATACTTCAGATGCACTTGATGAAATTACCCTTACGCAAAGAAGAAAAGCGATTCAAAAGGCTTATTTTGAAACTCAGAATATAATTTATGTTAATAGTGCTGAACTATTAAAAGCAGCTTGCTGTAATCTTTCTGAAAGCTTTGAAACCAATCCTTCTATTGACGTAAATTTTTCGGATGCTTTGACCGGTACCAAACAGATTAAAATGCTGGGCTTAACAAGTCCATATCTCCTGATAACTGAAGAAAACATTCCAATGGTACGTGGTGCATCTCAGGCTTATGGGCTCACGTTTACTCCAGGCACCTGGATTGAAAGTATTCAAATAACAAAGGGGGTGGGGAGTGTTGTCAATGGTTTTGAAAGCATTGCTGGACAAATTAATACCGAAATAAAAAAACCTTTCTCTGACGTACCCTTGTTTTTTAATTTTTTCACTTCAGCAAATGGAAGGCAAGAACTAAACACACATGGAAACTTCAAACTAAATGATAAATGGAGTACAGGAATCTTTATTCATGGAAATCAACGCATTAATAAAGTGGATCGGAACAATGATTCTTTTTTGGATGTTCCTTTGGCCAAGCAAGTAAATATTTTAAATCGTTGGCAATATACCGATGCTCAAAAAGGATGGGTAAGTTTTGGAAGTTTCAGATGGATGAAAGATGATAAGCAAATTGGGGCTGTTGGATTTTCTCCAACTTCAGACAGAAATAGTATCGCTCTTTGGGGAAGTGAAATCAGTACAGCAAGGTTTGATAGTTCTTTAAAAGTAGGATATGTTTTTCCTGAAGCACCTTATCAAAGTTTTGGTTTTCAATCGGCATACAGCAATCATAAGCAAGAAGCTTATTATGGGTTTAGGCAGTATGATATAAATCATGAAAGTTTTTATGCAAATCTTTTATTCAACTCTATTATAGGAAATACTAAAAACAAGTTTAAAGCAGGAATTAATTTTTCATATGATCAATATATTGAAGCTGTTGACACTTTTAATTTTAATAGGGCTGATAATTCTGTAGGAGCCTTTTTTGAATATAGTTATGATAATTTGGAAAACTTTAGTTTGGTGAGTGGAGTTCGTTTTGACACACATAATCGTTTAGGAAATTTTATTACTCCAAGAGTTCATATTCGTTATCTGCCTAAAGAAAATATTATTATAAGAGCTTCCATTGGGAATGGTCGTAAAGCGGCCAATATTTTTGCAGAAAATCAAACGCTTTTTGGCACAAATCGAATAATTTCAATCAATCAAAATGGGGGTGATATTTATGGACTTAATCCGGAAAAAGCATGGAATTATGGGGTTAGTATAAGAAAAATATTCTCTCTATGGGGAGGAAATGGTGATATTACTGCTGATTACTATGTAACTGACTTTACAGATCAAGTAGTAGTTGACTGGGAAGAAAAAGGGAGGATATCTTTTTATAATTTAAACGGAAAAAGCAGGGCTAATAGTTTTCAACTCGCCCTTGATTATTCGCCTTTTAAAGCACTTAATTTTCGTTTTGCTTATAAAAACTACGATGTAAAAACAACCTATAATTCCGGATTCTTGCAACGACCCCTTCAGGCGAAACACATATTTTTTGGAAATATAGGCTGGGAAACAGATCGCTCTACAAAAGGAGGTCAGTGGCGATGGGATTTAACCTTTCATGCCGTTGGAGAGCAACGTCTTGTAGATACAATTCGAGATTTAAGGGACTCCTACGCCCCAGCTTATGGGCTATGGAATAGTCAGTTGACACGTGCTCTTTCTCAAAAATTTGAAATATACACTGGGGTAGAAAATCTAGGAAATTATACTCAAAAAAACCCTATTGTAGGGGTAGATGATCCTTTTGGAATTAATTTTGATTCAGCCCAAGTATATGCACCAATTTTTGGAAGAATGCTTTATGCTGGCTTACGTTGGAATTTATAACTATTTTTACTGAATAAATTAATCTGAATCTTAGATCATGAAAAAAATACTACTAATAATGTTAATTACTCTTCCGCTAGCATTGTCTGGACAAAGTAAAGGAAAGAAAAATGTTAAGGCCACTTTTGAAGTTAGTGGTAATTGCGAAATGTGTCAGAACAGGATTCAAAAGGCTGCCTTTAGTGTTAAGGGTGTTAAAATGGCCAATTGGGATATCCCTAGCCATTTAATATCGGTAATTTATGATAGCAATAAAATTTCACTCGATTCACTTCAACATACCATTGCTTTAGCGGGACATGATACTCCCTTAGTAAAGGCAATTGAGACTACGTACGATAAACTGCCAATGTGTTGTTTGTATGAGCGAATGTCTATTGTCAAAAATTAAAACATAAAAAAACCCGCCTATAGCGGGTTTTTTTATATCAATGAGTATTACATCATTCCTGGCATACCTCCACCCATTGGTGGTGCAGCTGGGGCTTCTTCTTTAATATCAATTAAAGCACATTCTGTAGTTAAGATCATTCCAGAAACAGAAGCTGCATTTTCAAGGGCAACTCGGGTAACTTTCTTAGGATCAATTATACCAGCTTTCAACATATCAACATAGGTGCCATCTTTAGCATTATAGCCAAAGTTGTCTTTCCCTTCAGAGACTTTAGAAACTACCACAGAACCTTCACCACCTGAATTTTCAACAATAATTCTAAGCGGCGCCTCTAAAGCTTTGTTTATAATTTCAATACCGGTTGCTTCATCCGCATTATTCGCTTTAATAGACCTTAACACTTTTTTAGCATTTAAAAGCGCAACACCTCCACCAGCTACGATTCCTTCTTCCACAGCGGCACGCGTTGCATGTAAAGCATCATCTACACGATCCTTTTTTTCTTTCATTTCAACTTCAGAAGGTGCACCCACATAAAGTACTGCAACACCACCAGAAAGCTTAGCTAAACGTTCTTGTAATTTTTCTTTATCGTAATCAGAAGTACTTACTTCAATTTGCGCTTTTATTTGATTAACACGAGCTTGAATTTCTTCAGCAGATCCGCTACCATTAACAACAGTAGTATTGTCTTTATCAATCATTACTTTTTCTGCAGTACCCAACATTTCTAAAGTAGTATTTTCTAATGTAAAACCACGTTCTTCTGAAATTACAGTACCACCAGTCAAAATTGCGATGTCTTCAAGCATTGCTTTTCTTCTATCGCCAAATCCAGGTGCTTTAACCGCTGCAATTTTAAGTGCACCACGAAGCTTGTTAACAACTAAAGTTGCTAGGGCTTCACCGTCTACGTCTTCTGCAATAATAATTAGAGGCTTTCCTGTTTGGGCTACTGGCTCTATGACAGGGAGTAAGTCTTTCATTGTAGAAATTTTCTTATCATATAATAAAATGTAGGGAGTTTCAAGGTCAGCTAGCATTTTTTCTGAATCAGTCACAAAATAAGGTGAAAGATATCCACGATCAAATTGCATTCCTTCAACAACATCTACGTAGGTTTCCGTTCCTTTTGCTTCTTCTACGGTAATTACTCCTTCTTTGCCTACTTTTTCAAAAGCTTCTGTAATTAATCCCCCAATTGTTGGGTCGTTATTGGCCGAAATACTAGCAACTTGATTGATTTTTTCTGAAGAATCACCCACAGAAACAGCTTGTTTTTCAAGGGTTTTCACAATAGCCTCTACCGCTTTGTCAATTCCTCTTTTAAGATCAAGAGGGTTTGCACCAGCCGCTACATTTTTAAGGCCTTCTTTTACGATTGCTTGAGCTAAAATTGTAGCTGTAGTCGTTCCATCTCCAGCGAGATCGTTGGTTCTAGAAGCTACTTCTTTAACCATTTGTGCTCCCATATTTTCAAGGGCATCTTCCAATTCAATTTCTTTGGCGACTGTAACTCCATCTTTAGTTGATTGAGGTGCACCAAAAGATTTCCCAATAATTACGTTTCTACCTTTAGGTCCCAGAGTTACCTTCACTGCATTTGCAAGTGCATCAACACCACGCTTGATGCCGTCTCTTGCTTCTATATCAAAAACTATTTTTTTTGCCATTTTTTTATTTTTTTAATAAATTAAACGATAGCGAATATGTCGCTTTCTTTCATAATTAGAAAATCTTTTCCTTCATGCTGTAGTTCAGTCCCTGCATATTTACCGTATAAAACCTGATTACCTACAGCAACAGTCATGGGGTTCTTTTTTGTTCCTATCCCTACAGCTACAACAGTTCCTTTTTGGGGTTTTTCTTTGGCAGTATCTGGAATGTAAAGACCAGATGAAGTTTTAGTTTCAGCAGCAGCTGGTTCAATTAGAACTCTATCTGCTAGGGGTTTAATATTCATTTTACTCATCGTTTATTTATTTTAATATTTAAATTCTTTCCAGAAATCATGCCACTACATTATATACTGCCATTTTTAAAATTAAAATGTCAGCTTGTCAGTTTAAGAATGTTTACAGAAGCATATTAGTTATTTGCAGGAATTTCTGGAATCTCAGGAATTTCTTCTAATGCTTCCTCTGTATTTTCTGGAAGTGATTCTGGAATTGACTGTTGGATGGCGTTATCTTGCAATAATTTTGAATCAGAAACACTAGTTCCTGAAGAAAGACTAACATTAGAAATTAAAATTAAAATTAAAAGCAAGGAGGCAAGTATCCATGTGCTTCTGTCTAAAAAATCTGAAGTTTTTTGAACACCACCTACTTGTTGTGACCCACCACCACCAAAGGAAGAAGAAAGCCCCCCACCTTTAGGATTTTGAACCATAACAACCAATACTAGAAGGAAGCAAACAACAATAATAAGGGCGATAAAAATGGAAAATGTACTCATTGGGTCAGTCTTTCAGTTTTTGTAATCGTTTAATCTCTTTTATTTGGTCTGCAAAGAAACTATTTTTTTCTGGATATTTCAAACCTAATATTTGATAGGCCTGAAGTGCTTTAGTATATTTTTGCTGCTTAACAAAAACTTTAGCTAAAGTTTCAGTCATTAATTCATCAGAAGATGTCCAACTTATTTCACTTAAATCAATATTATTTTTTGAATTCTTATCGGGGACGATTTTTTGAGTATTAGCTATAAAACCATCAATGAGCTTAAACTTATCTTCTAACGTTGGTTCTTCTTTGTTTAATATTTTCTTTGTTTTTAAGTAATGAGCCCAATCTGCAAAAGTTAAGGATTCTGGCGTATTTTCTGTTTCTTGGAATTTTGAAGTTTTTTTAGATTTTTTTATGCCAGAAACTTTGGTTTCCTTTAATTTATTCTTTTTAGGTTCTTTAAGTTGTGCATTTATTTTTGAAATCGAAAGATTATCTGTAACCTTAATAGATGATTTCTCTTGATTTTCAATAAAGTCATATAAAAGGTTTCGGTTATATGTAGCGATTGCGGTATGCGAGAGCTGCTTGTCAAAAGCTTCAGGCTTTAGTTCTTGCACTGCTTTCAGGAAATAGGTTCTTACCAAATGAAAATCAGGATAAACTTCAAGAACGTTTTCAAGTGCTTCAAGTTCTTTTTTACTTGAAAAGTCAAAGGTGTCTAATACCTTAAAAAGGGAAAAAGCGTCTTTAATTACCATTTAGCTAAAGTATCATTAAATATATCTTGTGTGATTCTATCAAAAATTTCTTTATGTGCCGCATCTTTTACATCATATACTTGCAGTCCTGCTGGAAAATCATAAAAGAAAGAATA
>Ga0209091_10000188_pt1 | contig 61204 bp, 45 predicted proteins | sample ArcticOcean_MG_C_6_FD_187438 | JGI IMG/M metagenome (GOLD analysis project Ga0209091, IMG submission 187438) | Marine microbial communities from western Arctic Ocean - ArcticOcean_MG_CB8_128 (SPAdes) (version 2) | ecosystem: Environmental > Aquatic > Marine > Oceanic | place: Arctic Ocean...
GTGGCGGCGGTGGTGGCGGCGGCGGTGGCGGCGGCAAGCAGTATTTGCCTCCGAAAGAATCTTCAGTGTTTGAAACCGGTGCTCCCGCGAATGGGATATTGGTGGGAATTGGTAAATTTACAAGTGGTTTAGTGTTGCGTGTTAGAGATGAACAATCTGCGGGATCTCCTTCTTTGTCAGGTCGTTTTAAATTATCCGCCAATTATGAAAAAGCACATGAATTAATTGGTGACCATATGCAAGATGTCGTTTCACAAAATGTAATGACAAATATTAAGAAAGAAGTTATCAATACCAAAAGCAAATCATTTGAAAAATTAAGGTCGGCATTGCTTAAAGAAATTGGCGTTACTCACAATGCAGAATTATTAAATGCTACATTATTTCACCCATCGCAATGGACCGCTTTGTAAATATAAACCTATTTAAGTTAAATATAAAATATAAATGTCTTATCAACCTAAAGAGCGTAACTTTCTATTGTGGTCCCATGCCGCCGCCTTGCTTGTTCATACTATTTCCACCGCCTTCGCTTGGGATATTACCAACCGATTTGAACAATCATCCGACGTTGTAGTCCCAATGTTTTCATTTAATAATGCAAAATCTGTTGTTACGCCCGACCCTCTGTTTAAAAGTCGAGCTATTAGTTGGATTGCACTTAATGAAACAGTGACGGCATTGGCTCATGTTGTAGCTTTGATTATTTTCGGCATTAATAATAAAAACGCCGATATGTATGAGTCTATTCGCCGTTGGGGTTCGTATGCGATTACTGCGGGTCTTTTAGAGTGTGCGATTGTTATTGGCATTGGCGATACACAATTTTTCGGCATTGTGTTTTTATTAGTGGCGAACATTGTTCTTCAATCTTTTGGTTATTTAATTGATTGGGAAGTATCCCCAACTAAACGTACCTTTTATTTTATTGCCGGAACACTGTTATTTTTGGCAGAAGCCATTTACGTTGGTGTTTTGGCATCAAATACAACAGGATTAGGAGATACATTGCCTATCAACTTTCAAAGTCTCGGAATCATATATGGATTATTTTATGCATCATTTGGTATATGTCAAGTTTTTCGTCAATTTAAAGGGTGTGTCTGTACAAAAATAGTGAACCCGCGCCGCTGTTGTGGTACATTACAACCTGATGGCGTGTTTGTATTATTATCCATTACATCAAAGATTGTGTTGTCATGGTCCTTGATTGGAATTATTTTAACAGGATATAAAAATTTGGGTGTAGATACGCCTTGGCCGGATACTAATTTTGAAACAGCACAATATGGTGTTTTAATAGCTTCCGGTGTTGTGTTGGTTTCAGGGTTGATACTGAACCATTATTTCTCGGGAAACGACGAATATGTAGAAGTAAATCAAACAGATACAACAACAGAACAACATCATTATCGCACGGCGATGGCAACTTCCCTGGGTGAAATTCCACAAAAACATAAAATTAGATTTTAACTGTATTTAACTAAATATTATTTATGTATGAATGCGTGGTGATTGGGCTGACCGTGTACAAAAAGCATCAAAAGATGTGGATAAGGTTAAATTACATGACGACCGTTTTAAAGTATGGAATGCATTTATTGCGGAATTTGCAAAAAAACACAAACTAAGTATTAAAATAGAACAACGTCCAATTTCTGGTGCTTCTGCTTTTTCAAAATTAGTGGTTAAAAAAGGGAATACGTTTGCGAAAAAAACATTATCTAAAGGCAAAATCCCTGTCGTAGTGTTTGATGGTGCATTTGGTAGCATGGATTCAACTTCAGACCTCGATATTGGCGTTGTAAGTACAGAAGGTAAGGTCATTGACGAATGGATTGTTTATATCAAAAAACAACAGAAAACCATTAAACCATCCAGTCTTGCATTTACTCAGTATTGGGACTCTAATTTTTATTTTGAGCCAGGCGTTGTTCAATCTGGCAAGTTGGTATCTAAAGTACAGGCAAACTTACAACAGGCATTGCCAACGAAAACAACAATGGTCAAAGACATGGAGTTGATTGAAAAGTACGCCAAGGCGTACGAAGGCAAAACATCCATGGAACTGGGCAAGTATAGTCTTTATCCAAATCCTGATGCATCTGGGTTTAATCAGGCTGCTGAAATCAAACAATACCAGGCGATGGCAGAATATGGTAAAAAATGTTTTACATCATTTACTCCCAAATCTGTTCAAGAACTGGCTTGTTGTAAAACAGAAGGGTTACTATGTGCTGGTTCGTTGGCTATTTGTGGTGTATTTGGAAAAGCCATTCAAAATCAATTTATCAACGATAAAGCAGGTCAGCCATGGCGTTTAATTGCTGCATTTGAAATGTTGTTAAATCTAAATATGCATATGCATAATAACATGGTCAAAACAAAATATTTAGAACGTTTAGACAATGTACTTCGCAAAGGACAAAACGCATGTCAAAAAAAGGCAAGAACGTCAATTACGAGCGATATTGACAAAACAAAAAAAACACTCAAATTGGCACCATTAAAAGGTAAAGTATTGGAATTAATTAATATGGTTGTGGAAGATGAACAGGATGGAGAAGCTTGTCCAGACCCTAAGAAATCAAAGCGAACATTTCCTCAAGATATTCAATTAATGAAAGAATTGATACGTAGATATGCATCTGGAGTTAAGGCTGGCACACCCAAAAAATCAAAGTTTGTAACATATTGTAAAGAAGATTATATATTTTAAGTGTGATTTATATTTTTAATATCTTGTGTTTTATTCTTCATATATTCGAAAAAATTCCAAAAGTCAATATTTTCTCCATCTTTTGTTTTGAGTACTTTCAGAAACTCTTCTGTTTGGCCTGTTTGGTCAAGAGAATTTAGCCAAGATATTTCTTTGTTCATTGCCTGTTGTTTATTTTGGAATTCTTGTTCTAAAGCAGCTTTTTCGGTCGCAATCGTTGCTTGCAAAAGGGATATTTTTTGTTGGCCCTGGTCTTCAATTTGTTGTAGTTTAAACACTTTTTCGTTTTGGCGAAAGGTTTTTTGTTCACCAATGAGACGAACACGATTTTCTACATGGAGTTTCGCAACGTCTCCAATTTCTTCTCGACCAACGCCCATGTTGGAATCTTTGTCAAGATGGTCAAAAAGTTGGCAAATGGTTTTAAATTCTTGAGGGTCGTAGTCGGAAGGGCATGATAGTATTGGAGCACGTTTAGAGTTTCCACTTCCCATTTTAATAAAAATATAGAGTTTGTAATTAAATATGAACATATGATTAACTTAATTTATAGAAATACGAGTGGTCTGGATTTAAAATCTTCACTTCCTAAGAGTGGCTTTGTAGATTCAATACTTTCATTTCCTGATTTTGTAGACGCTTTAATAGAAAAAGCATGAGGGGCAACGAGACTAAAAGTGATAAGTGCCAAAGATACATATTGAAGAGTTTTCAAATTTGCATCTGTTTTTAAGAGACAAGTAGGGTCTGGGTGTGTAGCATTAGCTGTCATTTTCAATGTTCCAACATATTTATCAACTGCGAGAACCTGGCCCAAGGATACACCGATGGCAGCGATACCGATAGTTACAGATGCTGTCCATAGGAAAATAAAAATACGACGAAGGGGGTCCCAAGCGGTATGACCTTCTTTCGCTTTCCTTGCAGTCCATGCCCATAACAATGATAATAATACGGAACCGAGTAATGTTGAGCCCGCTACAACGGGAGGATTGAAATAGAGTTCGACGTCTGGGTCACATTTGTCGTCAATGTTTGCAGAAATGAGAAATTGTATAACTAATACACCAATAACGGACAATAATGAAGAACCATATAATAGAATTTTGTACCAACTAGTTGACATTTTTTTTTATTATTAGGTGATTTATATACTTCCAAAAAATTGTTTATATAAACGTGTCACATTAGTGAATAAATGCAACGAGCTCGCGTATGGCGTCAAAAATTAATGGGTTCTGAAGAACAAATTAACATGAAGCAAACCCTGTTTTATTCGTTCATTCAACAACGCAATGATATTCCTGATTCATTACTCTCGACTATAAATGCAGATATGCCCCGCACGTATCCAGATTTAGAATGGGCACGGAAAGATAGTACTAAGAACCCGGTCAAGACACTTCTTATTTCCTATGCGTCTGTGCACAAAGGAGATGGATATTTGCAAGGGTTTAATTATTTAATGATGGTGTTGTATGGTGTATTTGAAAATACAGAGCATCCGCTGGCAGACACTTGGTGGTGTTTTTCGCGCATTGTTTCGTTAATTCGCCCGATGATGCCAGATTTCAACGTGACTTGGTTCCATTGGTGTCGTCGTCATTGGTTTGGCGATTTACATGCCAAATTACGCAAAAAATGTCCAACTCTCGAAACTATTTTAAGTAATTATCATGAAACATTTTCAACGTTGATAACTGTAAAGTGGTTTATGATATGGTTTTGTCAAACAGTTCCATTTGATGAAATTTATGTATTGTGGGATTTTCTGATTTCTGTGAATCCTCAAAAGTTAATGCATGTTTATACACAGATTACTTATGAGATTTTGGTGGAGGCTGCGCCGACAATTACTTATAAGTGGGGCCAAGACCCCACAGATGCCGTACACTCAATATTGTCTCTCAAAGTTTCAGGTGTAAAAAATATTATTAAGCGTGTTTCAAAACGTATTTAAGGTACCGACATCTATAAAATGGAAAACATTTCAATGGACATTAAATCAGCGCCCCCGCCACCATCTTTTTTATATCCGATTTTACAATGGTTAGAAACAAATGTTCGTAAACCTTTAGAAGGTTCGACTTTTGACAAAGTTGTTGCTACGCCTGCAAAAGAATTTTATACACAAACCCGGAAATTAGATTAGGTTCCATGTATAGATATTCCAAGGTGTCAATAGACTAACAATAGATAATATATCTACAAATGCTGCAAATGTAAAAAATTTATCCCATTCTGATGGACTTTGAGGTGCAAATATCATCAAAATAGAAAACCCCAACATTCCAAATGTACCAAGTGTGTCTTTTAAAGAGGAAATCATCCAAGGGATGTTGTAACACATAGTATAAGATACAAACATTGCATCAATAAATCCGCCTATAGAAAATAAAAAACTTAATAGTGGCATATTTTGATATATAGAAGGACTTAATGCCAACCATATGAAAATAGGAATGGCCGATACATCTTTTAGACACTGTAATATTAGATAACTGTTCATTTCTTTATTATCTATAGTTTATATATACATTAGATAACTGTTCATTTCTTTATTATCTATATTGTTTGTAAAAATACGACCTATAAACATCTATGTTTTATTTATAAAATGCAAACTGCCGTATTTTGGGCTACGAAAACAGCATGAAATTGTTTTTTTAGACACAAATAATAATTTCAAACATTTGATCTTTATATGCCTGTCACGCCATACTGTAAAAAAAAAGAATTACATGTTTTACCAATTTTTCTTAAATATTAGAGTTCTCTATTTATAGACTTAAAAATAATGAAAAAAAAAGTAAAAACACACTTTTAAAAAGTTATTCAACTTATTCGGGTAGCCCCACAAGACTGATATGACCTATCAAGACTGATATGACCTATAAATATATATGTTTTATTTATAAAATGTCGAAACTTTTATTACTCTTTACTATTATTACCACCGCTTCGGCCGGATGTCTTTACCCACCTGACACAGATGGACACGTCAACATCCCGGATAGCGTTGGCACCTTCATTGTGGTGGATGCGTTCCGAGATTGTACCAGCTTGGTCAGCGTCATCATCCCGGATAGCGTCACTTACATTTGGCGTGAGGCGTTCAAAGGTTGTACCAGCTTGGCCAGCGTCACCATCCCGGATAGCGTCACTTCCATTGGCTGGGCGGCGTTCCAAGATTGTACCAGCTTGGCCAGCGTCACCATCCCGGATAGCGTCACTTCCATTGGGGATTCTGCGTTCCGAACTTGTACCGGTTTGACCAGCGTGACCATCGGCAATGGCGTCACTTCCATTGGAAGTGACGCGTTCCGAGCTTGTACCGGCTTGGCCAGCGTCACCATCCCGAATAGCGTCACTTCCATTCCGGTGGCTGCGTTCGCGTATTGTGCCAAATTGACCAGCGTCACCATCGGCAGTGGCGTCACTTCAATTGGGGCTTACGCGTTCTCAGAAACCGGTTTGACCAGCGTCACCATCCCGGATGGAGTCACTTCCATTGGGGATAAGGCGTTCTTTAGATGTTCGCTATTGACCAGCGTCACCATCCCGGATAGCGTCACTTCCATTGGCCAAGATGCGTTCGATTGTGGTATTATTGCCACCGCTTCATGTCTTTACCCACCTGACACAGATGGACACGTCACCATCCCGGATAGCGTCACTTCCATTGGGGCTACTGCGCTCAAATGTTGTACCGGTTGGACCAGCGTCACCATCCCGAATAGCGTCACTTCCATTGGGGCTTACGCGTTCCGAGATACCGGTTTGACCAGCGTCATCATCGGCAATGGCGTCACTTCCATTTGGGATAGGGCGTTCCAAGGTTGTTCGCTATTGACCAGCGTCACCATCCCGAATAGCGTCACTTCCATTGGGTCTTACGCGTTCTATGGTGCCGGCCTGACCAGCGTCACCATCCCGGATAGCGTCACTTCCATTGGGCGTGAGGCGTTCCGAGCTTGTACCAGCTTGGTCAGCGTCACCATCCCGAATAGCGTCACTTCCATTGGGGTGGCTGCGTTCTTATATACCGGTTTGACCAGCGTGACCATCCCGAATAGCGTCACTTCCATTGGGGGTGACGTGTTCCGATCTTGTACCGGCTTGGCCAGCGTCACCATCCCGAATAGCGTCACTTCCATTGGGGGTGGTGCGTTCCAAAGTTGTACCAGCTTGACCAGCGTCACCATCCCGAATAGCGTCACTTCCATTGGGGCTTACGCGTTCCAAGGTTGTACCAGCTTGGCCAGCGTCACCATCCCGAATAGCGTCACTTCCATTGGGGATAGTGCGTTCGATGGTGGTGCTATTATTACCATCGCTTCATGTCTTTACCCACCTGACGATGGACACGTCACCATCCCGGATAGCGTCACTTCCATTGGGGATAATGCGTTCCAAGGTTGTACCGGTTTGACCAACGTCACCATCCCGGATAGCGTCAAAACCATTGGGGATAATGCGTTCAAAAGTTGTACCGGTTTGACCAGCGTCACCATCCCGAATAGCGTCACTAACATTGGGATTGGTGCGTTCCAAGGTTGTACCAGCTTGGCCAGCGTCACCATCGGCGATAGCGTCCAAACCATTGGGGATAGTGCGTTCAAAAGTTGTACCGGTTTGACCAGCGTCATCATCCCGAATAGCGTCACTTCCATTGGTGCTGGTGCGTTCGCATCTACCGGTTTGACCAGCGTCACCATCGGCAATAGCGTCACTTCCATTGGGAATTCTGCGTTCCAAGGTTGTACCAGCTTGGCCAGCGTCACCATCCCGGATAGCGTCACTTCCATTGGGGATAATGCGTTCAAAAGTTGTACCGGTTTGACCAGCGTCACCATCGGCGATAGCGTCACTTCCATTGGGCGTGCTGCGTTCCAAGATTGTACCAGCTTGGCCAGCGTCACCATCCCGGATAGCGTCACTTCCATTGGGGATAATGCGTTCAAAAGTTGTACCGGTTTGACCAGCGTCACCATCCCGGGTAGCGTCACTTCCATTGGGGGAAATATGTTCGATGGTTGTACCGGCTTGGCCAGCGTCACCATCGGCAATGGCGTCACTTCCATTGGGCGTGCTGCGTTCTTTAGATGTTCGCTATTGACCAGCGTCACCATCCCGTATAGCGTCACTTCCATTGGGGCTTACGCGTTCGCATATACCGGTTTGACCAGCGTCACCATCCCGGATAGCGTCACTTCCATTGGGAATAATGCGTTCGATGGTGGTGCTATTATTACCATCGCTTCATGTCTTTACCCACCTGACGATGGACACGTCACCATCCCGGATAGCGTCCAAACCATTGGGGATAATGCGTTCAAAAGTTGTACCGGTTTGACCAGCGTCACCATCCCGGATAGCGTCACTGGCATTGGGGATAATGCGTTCGCATCTACCGGTTTGACCAACGTCACCATCCCGGATAGCGTCCAAACCATTGGGGATAATGCGTTCCAAGGTTGTACCGGCTTGGCCAGCGTCATCATCGGCAATGGCGTCACTGGCATTGGCAACGATGCGTTCTCTGACACCGGTTTGACCAGCGTCATCATCGGCAATGGCGTCACTTCCATTTGGGATAGGGCGTTCCAAGGTTGTTCGCTATTGACCAGCGTCACCATCCCGGATAGCGTCACTTCCATTGGGGCTTACGCGTTCGCATCTACCGGTTTGACCAGCGTCACCATCGGCAATAGCGTCACTTCCATTGGGAATTCTGCGTTCGCATCTACCGGTTTGACCAGCGTCACCATCGGCAATAGCGTCACTTCCATTGGGAATTCTGCGTTCCAAGGTTGTACCAGCTTGGCCAGCGTCATCATCCCGAATAGCGTCACTTCCATTGGGGCTGGTGGTGATGGTGGTGCGTTCCAAGGTTGTACCAGCTTGGCCAGCGTCACCATCCCGGATAGCGTCACTTCCATTGGGGATAATGCGTTCAAAAGTTGTACCGGTTTGGCCAGCGTCACCATCGGCAATGGCGTCACTTCCATTGGGGAATATGCGTTCGCATCTACCGGTTTGACCAGCGTCACCATCCCGGATAGCGTCACTTCCATTGGGGCTTACGCGTTCTTAAGTTGTACCGGTTTGACCAGTGTCACCATCCCGGATAGCGTCACTTCCATTGGCAAAGGTGCGTTCGCAGTTACCGGTTTGACCAGCGTCACCATCCCGGATGGCGTCACTTCCATTGGGGCTTACGCGTTCGCATCTACCGGTTTGACCAGCGTCACCATCGGCGATAGCGTCCAAACCATTGGGGATAGTGCGTTCGCATCTACCGGTTTGACCAGCGTCACCATCCCGGATGGCGTCCAAACCATTGGGGATAGTGCGTTCGCATCTACCGGTTTGACCAGCGTCACCATCGGCGATAGCGTCCAAACCATTGGCCAAGATGCGTTCTTAGGTACCAGTTTAACGACGCTGGTCGTCATGGCCAATGGCTTCACAAAAAATGATTTCAATGGTTGTGACAGTTTGACCAGCGTCACCATCGGCGATAGCGTCACTTACATTGGGCGTGAGGCGTTCCAAGGTTGTACCAGTTTGACCAGCGTCACCATCGGCAATAGCGTCACTTCCATTGGGGATAATGCGTTCTTACGTACCAGTTTAACGACACTGGTCGTCATCGGCAATGGCTTCACAAAAAATGATTTCGATGGTTGTGACAGTTTGACCAGCGTCACCATCGGCAATGGCGTCATCGCTAACCCAACAACTATCCCGCCTAATGCGTTCCAAGGTTGTGCCAAATTGACCAGCGTCACCATCGGCGATAGCGTCACTTCCATTGGGCGTGAGGCGTTCGATGGTTGTACCAGTTTGACCAGCGTGACCATCCCGTCCGCCATTGCCGTTGGGAATTATGCATTTAGTCATTGTGTTGCTTTTGAAAGTACTGTCGGAATCGTTGCGGGCAATGAAACGTATGGTTGTGATTGTACCGGTTTGACCAGTGTCACCATCCCGGATAGCGTCACTTCCATTGGGCGTGAGGCGTTCCAAGGTTGTACCAGTTTGACCAGCGTCACCATCGGCAGTGGCGTCACTGCCATTGGGGATAATGCGTTCAAAAGTTGTACCGGTTTGACCAGCGTCACCATCCCGGATAGCGTCACTTCCATTGGGGATAATGCGTTCCGAGATTGTACCGGTTTGACCAGCGTCACCATTGGCAATGGCGTCACTACCATTGGGGAATGGGCGTTCCGAGATTGTACCAGTTTGACCAGCGTCACCATCCCGGGTAGCGTCACTTCCATTGGGGCTACTGCGTTCTATGGTGCCGGCGCCACCGTCACTTCCGCTGGGTATGGACCATCTGTCACTTCCGCCGGGTATGGACCATCTGTCACCATCGCGCAGGTCAAACTCGATGCTTGCCAGGCCAAACTCGATGCTTGCCCAACCTCGTTGGATAACTGTAATGCAGCAGATTTAGACACCATAAAGAATTTATACAATGAACATGCCAATAACTCATGTTCAAGAACATAAAGTCTACAAACCCGGAAATTCGAAACTTTTAAAAAATACGACCTATAAACATCTATGTTTTATTTATAAAATGCAAACTGCCGTATTTTGGGCTACGAAAACAGCAGGTAAAATGGTTATTACTACGGCTATATCTCCCATGGTACAATCAACGTTATCTATAATCACGTCTTTACGTACAAATTCTGTAAATACACAAACACTACAAAATACAATAGACCAATATGATATACCATGTACTCTTCAGACAATAGAGGCAACATGCTTAGTACTAAAATGCAATAAAGAACCACTTAAAACGGCAGCACAACATGTTTGTGAAACAATTGCGTCGATAAATGGTCTTTTGACAAAAATAGCCGATATTACCGCATCTCACGAAACCGGATATATATCTAGATGGCGCACATTAATTATTGACGAAGAAATTGAACATTTAAAACGTCTCATGGGTACGTTAGACCACCGTTTTAAATTAATGTGCAATATCCGTCAAGTGGTTAATAATTAGTTCTCCCATTCTTTTGTTAAATCAATGACTTCATCAATTTCTAAAACATCGTCTGTAAATAGGTCGTCTACTATATTATAAATAGCTTCTGCTATTTGAGATTGCGCACCATATTGACAAGCTCTGGCTTTTAAATGAATTGTATTTTCTGATGCAATCATTGAAGTCATTTGGTCACCATGTTTACAAAAACCATAACGGTCACAAGAAGGTATTGACCCATCCGATGTTACACAAATGTCCGACGTTTCCGATATAATTTGTATAACATGACCGCGTTGTACATATGTATCAGTTAGAGGTTTAAATGTTGGCCGCCGTGGTATTTTTTTAGGTATAACAACATGCAAATAGTTGGGAATACGTTCCATATGCGTTTTTTGCAAATCTGCGTCAACTGGCAACTTCCAAATCCGTGAAAATCCAGAACCAGAGAGGACAGACTTATCAACGATACGTAAATATCTTGTTTTAGGGTCTATTGACGCCTTTAGGCGGTCTTTCATGAGAAGAACTTTAAAATGATAAGCATGTGTGGTTTTAAACGCTTCAAATCTTTTTGCCGTGGCGATAATAAACAATGAACATAAAATGAGAATCATTTCTATTTTTTGAATACTTTTTATTTTTGTAAATGCATATGTTTTACTTTTACCTTTTTGTCTCTATAAAACTTTCAGCTATAAAGGGGTCTAAATATTTCTGGGTCATTATGCAAATATCACATGTTGGTGTCATGCCTGATGGGACTATCAATGGTCGTGTCAAACATGTCATTTTAAATTCGCGCTTCACACAAAAAAGACGTTCTCATCTACAGTTCGACTCTATAGGTCAAGCAAAAGAAGCACATAAAAACATTGGCGCGCCCATACATATGGAACATACTGTAAATTTAGCCGGACAAGATGCATTCGGAAGCTCAAACCATTGTATTTTTGTTGCGGACGGGCATGGTCAAGAAGGAGAACAAGTATCAACATCGTTGTTTTCAAGAGGATTAGACCAAAATAAAAAAGTTATTCACTCTATACCTATGCAATTGGATTCTTATGTGAATACATTTTCTCAACTTTTAGGCCAAAATAAAACATCCGAAGTTGAATACATTGTTCGTAATTTAATATTAAAAAAAATGTCAATGCCCATATTTAGATACAAAAAAGTCTCATTATCAGAAGGAGATACAATATTAGCTGGAAATATTGTTCGTACAAATGGATATGTATGTCAAAGTTCAGGTTCAACATTATCGTTAATGATGTTCATTCAAGGACGACACCGACGCTGGTCACTTACAATAAATATTGGCGATAGTGAAGCTATGTTAGTATTCCCACAACAAAATAGGGTACACGTGACGTCTTTATCGCATTCATGGGACAACCTTGAGTTATATAAACGATACGCTTCGTATTGTTTACAAAATGATATCTTGCCGAATCCTGTCTGTTATAATCGATGGAATGATTCTTCTATGAAATATAGATGTAAAAATAAACATGGTGAATATAAACCTATTTTAGTCTATGAAAAAGATGCATTAAACATTGAAAATATGGAATGGGTTTCTTCATTATACAAACGAAAAAAACTTCCACAATATAAAAACGGCACACAATCTATTCGTTCTTTTGAGTCGCCACATTTAAACTGGGGTTCGTGCGTTTTAATTGATGGAAAAGCATGTGGTCAAAATGTGGCCACGTTTGGAGATAGAAAAGAACGTTTCCATACAAAAGTCCCTTGGGACTTAATACATATTTATATACACGAATTACCAGTAAATCAGCCCGTCGTTGGTATTGTTCTGAGTGATGGCGTGTCTAACGAAATTACTCTGGAAGAATGCGGTCACAGGGCGTTGGCGGAGACTTTGGAAGGGTATTTACAGACATCTCGGCCTCCGAAAGATGACATGTCGGTGGTTCGGGCGATTTTGAATTAATACACAAATCAAACAATTCATTCGACTCATGAACATAATTTCGTTTGTTAAAAATTTGCTGATTTTCATATCTTGATACAGATTTAAACACCACTTTTCGAAACAATAATACACGTTCCACGAAATTTTGCACATGACCCAGGTGATCTGGAGACATGCGGGGTGCAAATGTTCGATGGAAAATATCAAAACGTTCTAAACGGTGCTTTACATTTAAAAAATGTTTTTCTGAACACCCTGCTTGTCGCATCACGTTTTTAGGGTGATTTTTTGGCAATTTACCCGTCATATTAAACCACTCCATAATTGTTTTACGCGCATGAGCGGGGTGATCTTTACCACCCCGATGACATTTCGAACAAGAAGGTACTCGATTCATAGGACAATCCAAATACGGCGCAATCAATTTATTCTTTACGGCAGATTTGTAATGGTCTTCTTCGGTTGCTTTTAATCCACAATACATGCAAGGCACTAATCGGTCTCTCCATTTACCACTTAAATCACCGCGCAATTCTACGATTTTGTTCATCATTTTTGGAGAATGTTCGGTGTCAACTAGGTATTCTTGTAATTCTTTACCTAAAACACTACGTTGGTCTCCATCTCGACTAAAAAAACGCGACCACAACCGGCGTTTCTTTCGCTTGGATTTAGGCATATTTAATTATTTTTAAATAAAACATTTTAATCATGACTTATGTATAGATTAATCAATAAACTTTTTTAAAAAGTTTGTTTTGGTAAACGGGATATCCTTTAAATTGTATGATGAAATTAGATAAAAAGAGGGGGTTATTTTACTGAAGGTGGAGCTATAGCAACAGGTTTTTTTTTGTGTTCATTTAATGCTAATTCCCCCGTGTCTAATGAAAACAAAAAGAGTAGTTATAATATTGTGGAGTTTTTCTAAACGAGTTGGAAGTGGTTCGATGCGAGTAGTTTCGATCAAAATATATGGTATCTTGTGTTTTATACAGTAATAACGTAAACTGCCCGGTATCGGTTTAATTTGTGCTGTCATAAAATGATGGTCTTGGTTGTCAATAATCTTATTGACATTTTGTACCATTTTTTGCACTATTGTAGACGAATTTCCGACTCCATTTGAATAAATTCCGGAACCTTTTGTACGGCTATCACTGATGCGATATCTATGGGCTTCGTGCAAATCTACAACCAAATCTGCGTGATCTATTAAATGTAAATAAGTCTTAATTATTTCGCGGACTTCTTGGTGTCCAGGTTTTGGATATGCACGGTTTAAGTCCCAAGCAGTCGTATCCGGAACTTTTCGTATGTTTTGAATAAGTCCTAATTTATTTACTTTCGGAATAACAATTACTTTAATGTCGCAGTCAATTTTTTTTGTTTGGAATCGTTCGACAAGTGTTGTAAGATATTCGGCTCCTGCCGGTTCATTCCCATGTGTTCCAGCTATCAATAATACAGTTGTTTTTGAAGTGTCTTTGCCCAGATTAAATATTTCGGGTGTTTTATCCAATGTTTTTGCCGTGTTTTTGCCAAAAAATCTAAACATCCAGAAGAAGAAAACCATACTTAAATATAACAAATCCGATTCCTTGTTTCAAAAAAAAAAGTTTTGCAAAGTATTCTTCTAAAACTTTTAGCTAAAACTTTTAGAGAAAAAACAAAATTTCAGAAACAAAAATTCTCTAAAACTTTTAGCTAAAACTTTTAGAGAATTCAAGATTTTTGAGAATGACTTTTTTTCTAAAACTTTTAGCTAAAACTTTTAGAGAATTAAAGATTTTTGAGAATGACTTTTTTCTAAAAGTTTGAGATTTTGCAAAACTTTTTTGAAAAGTTTCTTTGAGATTTTGCAAAACTTTTTTGAAAAGTTTCTTTGAGATTTTGCAAAACTTTTTTGAAAAGTTTCTTTGAGAATTTGCAAAACTTTTTTAAAAAGTTTGTTTACATTTCTGCTGTAAAATTTTTATAGTTTTGAACGATATCTTTATCGGATATATTTTTTCCCATCCATTTTCTTCGTGCGTTGTTACTTTCCAAAAATTCTTGCTCAGATTTTTTTCTTCTGTTATTTTTTAATTCCTGCGTGTCTTTATAACCTGGAAATGCTCTTTGGAAACGTTTTTCTTCATTTTCTACATATAATTCTCGACTGTGGTGTGTAATACACGCCTGCATTGTTGACGATATACAGCCCATTTGTTTTAAGGTGCTTATATATATATAAGCACCGCGCCACTTTTGCCGGAGCGCCCGCAAATTTTTTGGACAAATAACTGCATTTAAAATAAAAAAGTAAAAGTTTCTATATAAATATATATTTCCTATATAATATGCGTTTTAATGTAGTGTTTGTAGGTAGTGTTGCTGCTGGGAAGACATCAATTATACAGAGATATTTAAAGAATACATTTTTAAAACAACATGTTTCAACAATTGCTGTTGATTTTGTCCCCATTACAATAGAAGATACATTACTTTCGATTTGGGATACATGTGGCCAAGAACGATTTATGTCAATTACAAGTTCGTATTACATGAGAGGTCATGTGTTTGTATTGGTACATGATACATCAGACCTCGACATGGATAAACATTTGAAATATTGGTATAATGAAATAGAGAAAAAAAGACCTGGGCGCCACCACCCGGTAATTATTATTGTGTCAAATAAAGTAGATATAACGAGTAGCTCCTCAGATGTTCGAATTTGGTGTAATGACAATATGTTTGAACATGTTGAAACATCTGCAAAAACAGGGAAAGGCATACCTGAATTGTTTCAGAAAATATACGACGCAGTCGTTGTCCATAGTAATAGTTGGTTAAACAGTCATTCTCTCCCGTCATTGCCTATATCACCAACTGTGGAACCTTCTCCTGGCTGTGTCTGTTGAATTTTGCACGATTGTTCTATTGATTGAAAAACAGACCATATAATTGTACTTGAATTTAATATGTCGTCAATATATTTTTTAAATTTACTATTTTCGATGCTATTTTTAAAGCAAGATAGAGAATTGTCGAATCTCAATATAACATAGTGTTGCATTGTTGCATTTTCACGTTCAATTTGCCAATCTATACAAGCATTTGATGTGTGATTTTTAACTTTTTGTTCCCATGTGTGTAACCGTAAATGTAATAATATATTCGGTGACATTTTAGTAACGTGTTCATGTTCTGATTTATAATTAGACCATGAACCTTGAATTCCGACTTTCTGTTGACTAATTGCAATGGGTGCAATAAATTCAACAAGTGATTTTTGTATAAATACCGACATTTTGTATGATTATAACACTTTTATAGTTCCATCCGAAACATTAAACCATTTAATTTATTAGACATTTGATGTGTTAAATCTGAAAAGGTTTGACCAAATGAAGATTGAGATGCTGTATGTATAACACTTTCTATTTGCAGAGCCGCTTCTTCCGACCATTCACCAGGTACAAAACGGTCCAAGACATGGTCACGTATACGTTTCCAATGTCTTGTATTGTTTTCCGTAATATAATATTCTGAAACTAATAAATGATACCAGAATGAAGAATGTAATCTCATAATAGAATATGCTTGTTGTGAAACTAGTGTAAAGGCTCTAAATGTTTCTGATTCGCGTCCACCCATGGCGTCTATCATTCCCTCTGTGATACGCATAGGAGTATATGCATGTTTCGGGTCATCGCCCAAAATGTATCCAAAATCTACATGTATTAAAGCAGCGTCCTGTCTAACTAAAATATTTTCAAGATGTCTGTCGCCGACGCCTAAAGTAAACCCAAGTAAACAAGCCCCCGTACAAGAATGTATAATCTGTTGCCTTAATTCACGAACATTTAATTGTGGATTGTGTGTCATCATATAGTTAAGAAGTGATATATTTTGTTTTGTACGCAAATCATATAGAGTTGTTGTATTCGTAACCATCTCAACACATCCGGTCGTCGTTGATAATGGAAATACCGGATATGTGAATACACGAATATGCGTTAATGTTTGTATCCAATATCCTATAGTCATTGCCAATTTGTCCGTTCGGACATCTTCATTTTTAAGTAAAAACTCTTTGGCAGTTTTGTCTTCAAATTGCAATTCTATTAATACAGGTCTCGAAGAAGATAATATCCGACGTTTAACAGTACCACTAACAACGCGTTTTTTCGGATCCCAAGGTAAAAGGGGCCTATTTCCATCACCGAAAAATTTCACAAATAACACATTAGGGTTTGTTTTTGTTTTAATAATTGTGTGTAGAACAGAAGAAAAATGCGAGGATACGGCTAGTTCACGGGCAATGTTTTCACTTAAATGTTTTTTAAAAATTTGTTTGGCTTTTTTTAATTTACTTTTTTTTCGAGTTGAAAAGGATTGCAAAGAACATTCGAACCAAAATGAAAAGATCAAATCAATACGTTTTAAACATATTGGAATCAATCCACTCAGAAACAAATGCTCATACCTACAAGACAAATGAACCCACCAAGGCATCATATGCAAATTAACAGTTGGAATAAAACGACTCCATGTATCTATGACTCTTGATTTGATATCATCTCGTGTTAAACACCCAGTGATTCCTAATAAAAGTACATCATTTACAGACATTGATGAACAACACAGTTCATTACATAATAATTGTTTGCACGAAACAGAAGACTTTTGCTGTTGTTGTTTATATTGTTCCAACTTGCCATTTTGTTTCAAAGAAGATAATAAATGTAATTGCCATTGTATATGTCCATTGAATGCTTGTGCGTGAGTCTTTAAAAAGGCACATTCAATCGAAGAATATGATTGACATGATAATTTAAACTGTAGTCCCCTATAAAGACTTAATAGTGTGTTTGAAGCGCTATTCCATTCGTGGTTTAAAAGTCGCAATTTAAAAAAATCAACAAAAGATACTGGCAAATGTGTCATGGTGCGTATTAACCATTCGACAGAAGATGCACTTTTTAATTGTTCAGCACATTTACCGCAAGTTCTTTGTGGAGTTGATATTGTTTCACTATGCGAGGGAGCATATGTTTTAAAATAGGAAGGTATAACTTCTCGATGTGAAGAACAATTACTACAAAATATTCTACCGCATGAACGACAATGGTGTTTTCTACGCATGATACTAAAATCCAAATTGCATGAAAAACACCTATGTACACGTGTATCTGGAATCCAAGTTGCCGGTGTCCTTGGGAATAACATTACTTTCGAATCTAAATGGCGTAAAGATATCCCATTTGACATTTACATTCGAATACAGATATATTTATTAAATAGTACAAAAAACCATAGTACAAAAAATCATATAAAAGACATATTCTTCTGTTAAATTGTTAGAGTTTTAAATATTGTACAACCATGGAGTTTACATACATTTCTATTTTTAGTTTTGTCGCATTTATTATTTTTTACCTGTGGTCATCGTCCGGAGTCGCACTCACGCCTTCAAAAGAAAAGTCCGCCAAAAAGAAAAAAACAGTCCAAAGAGACAATAAAGCTCTTACGCGCCGCATTATTAAGAGATTCAGCAACGACGCATAGATTTTAAACCAAGATTAAACCGTAACCCGTGTGGGACACAATATATATCAACCTTTGCGTGGCGCGAATCTAATTTATACGTAATTACATATTTATTTAATCTAGTTTTAATCTTTAAAATGTGCATAATTTGTAAAAGATACAACTTACCAGTGCTATCTACCTGATATAATAAACAATCTTGGTTAATATCTCTATCAATTGCCCACCAAGGTAACTTTCCTATATAACCATTTAATGTATCATCCCTTGTATCCCAGTTAAACCCGTTAGAATCTTGAGATAAAAAAGCCGGTGTGCTTATTTTTGCGATGATATCACGGCTACATGGCATGTATTTTTCATAAAAATCGTCTATATCCATATATACTATTTAACGTGACATTTATACTACAAATGGTTGACCAAATGACCGAATACGGTTCATCTTTATGCGGTCTTTATTGCAAAAATTTTGACCCAGAATATGTCAACAAAGGTCCTTTTTGGGCGTCCAATGGACCGATTCCACCACTCCGTAAAATTCAAGAAGAAGGCGTTGTATGCGTTGGTCTTATTGCACTTTTATTTAGAAAAATAAAAATCCCACTACCCTTTTTATTACAATATCCAACAGACGTACCTGAATGTTAATTCGGTTTAGGTAATACCGACGAATGGATGTATATTTATCAACATAAATTAAAACCTTTTAATATTAGGGCCCCCTATCCAAAAGGCACACTTTTATTTCGTATGTTTAATGCATTTGACCTTGGTCATGTCGCTATGTTATTAGAGCATGCTAGTTTAAATCAAGTATTAACCACGTGTGTATTACATACCGCTAGTTCGCCAGTAGGAAAAGATAAAGTCACTATCAATGAATTAGTCAGAGACCAACATTATTTTTATGTATGCCATCCACAACCAATAGAACCACAAACACGACTTTGGGATGCGGCTGGAAAATTTCGATAGGGGGTATTATACCCATGTATTATTACCAAGGGATTATCTACCGCTTCTTACAACACAATGACCTGTATGCCGATTCTTTATTATTTCAATCACCGGACCCAAGAACAATTCCGCCACCAATATTTAACAATAAAGTAAAATAAAATTACAGTATTTAATGTCTTTTTTTAATATCTAATGTTAAAAAATAGAATTTCTAAACATAATAAATACTTATTCTAATTACAGTATGGTCTCTATTATAGATATTACAACAGTATGGCCTCCATTGTAGATAATACCACAATGGCCACACCACCCTCATCTCCACAATCTTTGCCCATGTGGACTTCTACAACCATGGAAAACACGCGGTGTCTTGCAACAAGTCTTCCCAGCATGATGCATTTGGAAAAAGATGTCGAATTGGTTTCATGTATTGCTACCGGTCGTGGAATTCGAGTACAACTTAAAAACAACGCCCAACACACAAAATCTTCCTTTGAACTTGTTACCAAAGATGCAAACTTAGACGAGGCGTCGGGACTCAAAACGCTGGGCACGATGGCCGCATTGACTCAAATTGTTCTCACGGACCCTCTGTTGTGTCAAGGTGTCCGTTCTCATGGCGTTTCTGTAGGAAATGACGGTGAGTTAAAGGAGGCTTTTGTTGATTTTCATGGTCATAAAATAGATGTGTTAGATAATCGTTTTTTTCAAGACGGTGCTTTTCAAGGACATGTAGTCATTGCCGAAATTATTCGTACAGTAAAAGATAGCTCAGGTGTTCGGGCAATCTGTCATATCTCTTTTTCGCCTATAGAGGGTCCAATTGCCTTTCTTCCACAAGAAACTACACCAGAAGGTATTAAAAGAACATATTCAGAAAAGAATATTCGCAGATGGGTACTAGAAAGAGGCACGGCGCCGTTTACTCGCGAAGAGGTATGTGAAGACGATATTATCATTGACTCAGTGGCGTCTGTGCCTCTTCACAAACAACCACGTCTAATGACTAACAAAAGAACCATGGACACATCTCTTTCAAATCCTCCTGAGAGTAAAAAATCAATGCCGACAGCCATTCATTTGACAATTGTAGGAGATAGGTCTGGTTCAATGATTAGTATGAAACAGGAGGCGTTTCAAGGAATTCAAGAAATACTGAAAACAAACCAAGACACTTCTAAAAAAGAACACATACCAACGATGGTGACATTCACATCTTTTGATAACAATGTCGAAGAACACATGACAAACAAACCCATTGAATCGTTAGAATTGCCACTTAGCAACGAATTAATGGATGCAATTATGAACCCCAGGGGCGGAACTGCGTTGTACGATGCCATTTATAGTTCTGCATTAACGTTATTTGACAAAGTACAATATGGTGAAAAGGGTATTTTTGCAGTGATTACCGATGGTCATGATACAAGTAGTGAAAAATACATTCAACATGTTCAAACGTTGTTGCAACGCATTCAAGATGAAAAAAACATTGAATGTATTTTTATGGGTGCTAACATTGGAGATGCAACTTCCGTGGGTACCTCAATGGGATTTCGTGCAGAGACATCACTCACATTCTCTCCTGAAACAGCAGCAACCGCCTTTTCATGCATGAATCAATCGATGCTGCGTTCTGCTACGGGTGGTTCAGCGGCATTTACACATGTAGAACGCCAAACGTCGGCGCCGCCGACGTTTGGCAGACCTGTACAAGTGCCGAGAACTCTGCGTTTATCTACACACAGTTAAAGAATATTCTAAAATTAATCTATATATAAAATAAACTATTATTTAAAAGTATAAAAATGGCAGAAAAAACTCCTGAATGTATGGTTTTGTTTGAAGGAGATGTAGTTCACCTGAATATCAAAGGAACTGATTATTTTGCTGAAATTCTAAGTATTAATGAAGATGGTACATTGGATGTATCATGTATTAAACCTACTGAAAAACAAGGAGGACGTATTTGGGAGTTTGTTGCAGACAACGAATGGGAAAGAGTAGACACAACAAACATTGTGAAACACTTTTCTGTTGGTGAAGCAACACGAGATAATGTCCGGAAAGCTTGGGGTAAACTTGGATTTTTCCCCGGTGGTGATGGTATTACATTTTGTAAACTTTGTGACGAAGACAAAGTAACTCTTCCTCTTTATCAAGGAGACGAATCAGAAGACTCTTCCGACGAAGATGACCCAGATGACCCAGATGGTTTGGTACCTTCGGAAAACCCAACTATGCGCGGATATGCCGATGATGGGTTTATAGTTCCAGACGACGAGGGTGAAGATTTTACTTTTGCGGTTCCAGACGAACTCGATGACGAAGCTGCTGATTTTGTACGTGACACACATAAAGCCATTCATGATTTTGAAAAATGGAATCCCACAGATAAAAAGGCCAGAGCTATTAAACGCTACATTGACAATATGTCAGAAAAAGCCGCTATCCAGACAGACAATAAGCGTTTTGAATCAGGGAAAAGTTCCATTTCGACGACTAAACCCCCACTAGGTAAAAAACGTAAACGCTAACGCAACTGATGTTTTTTCTTATATTTTATAATCACTGTCCCAACATAGGATTTAGGCAATCCTAAAACACCAGCGATTTTTTTAATACTATGCGACGAACGAAAAAAACTTTTTATAATGATATCATCACTTATTTTTAATTTTTCCATGTACATAAAAAATAATTATATTATATAGGACTATAGACCAATTCTGTAAAACAACGCAGAAAATCAGGGTTATCTGGGATGCAGGACTTGGCGAAAATCCATACACTAAACCAGTAAAGATTTATCTTTATTGGAAGAAATTAGTTTGTGTAGAGGGAGATGTCTTTAGGATGCCACATCCGCGTTGTTTACGTCTTTCCACCATACACAAAGCTACAAAAAGGAGTAGCTTTGTATGCAATATTTAAAAACCAGTCTCAATAAACGCTACTAATTCTTCCAAATGTTTGACTATTTCTGCGTGGCCTCCAATAAAAGAACCATCTAAAAATACCATAGGGAATGTTCGGGGTTTTTGGCCAGATGCGTGGTCTATCATCTCCAAAAAGGCGTCTCTTCTTTCCTTTAAATACCCATCACAATTTATAACATGGCTATCTTCGGGTAATATCTCTTTTACTTTGGTACAATAACCACACTTTGATTTTGTATAAATGGTATAGCCTTCCAATAGTGGAAACTCAAACATTTATTTTTATGAATATTAGTTTATATACTCATATTAAACTTTTTAAAAAAGTTTTGCAAAATCTCAAATTCTCTAAAACTTTTAGGTAAAACTTTTAGAGATTTTGCAACATTGAAAAGAAACAAAATTTCACATATATCTCTATAAATATCAAATATTTGTGTAATTGTATGGAATGGTATATATCATTGACGCTCTGTTTTATATTCGTAGCGGTGTGTCTTTTTCTATTGTGGCAGTGTTTTTTTACATATTATAGACGCGAACGCGACAAAACATTGGCGAAATTCATGCAAGATAATAGAATTATCTAATGATATCTCGAACAGAAGGCGTGGAACGCCCAGTCATGAATTGCACACTCCAATATAATCCAATGACAAAGGTCATAACTAAATCATCGTTTGCCCCTGCAGCTTTTCCGGAATATGTCACTTTGGGTTTTTCGTATCCATCTTTTCCGCGCGGAATGACCACTTTACTAAACGAACCAAGTTGTTTACGAAACATGCGCTTCACGCGCGCCTCGCGCGTATTAGCATCTCCAAAGGGATTTACACAGATAAAACGTTCAGCATACCAAATTCCCTCGCCAGCAAAACGTTCTACCGCCATATTTGTATATAACTCTTTGCGTTTATGTGTCGTAATGACACCAGGTTCGCCCCTTTCCATCAAAGACCTACAATTGGGCACGTCTCGAAGCATGTGAGACATATGGGATGCTTCATGGCCTAAATTAGATTCCGGTACAAAGATGATATAGGAACTTCTGAATATGGCCCGAACAGCGCGTACATGTGCTTCTAAAAGCGTTCGAATTTCTCCATGACCTTTGACGGCATGTGATTCAATACCACACACTGCAAAATTGTTAGCATCCATATACAAAGAAACGATCGCCATCTGAGACTCTCCGCCACCGTTCGGGTCCACTGCTACAAATATATATTGTGGTGTATTTGCAGGCGTATAAGTTGGGCGCGATGCAAATACATTCAACCATTTATCATCAAAGACCGCCGAAGAATCGTTCGTTGTGACACCCATCGATTCTCGAAGCATGTCCGCTGTATTATCGCCGTAAATTTGCCGCACCATGTCTTGTTTACCGCCAGACTTCCATTTAGGCAAAAGATGTTTCATATGGGTACAATTTTCGGGATGGGCACTTAATTTACAGTCTTCACAAACCATTGATACATTAATCTGATTAAATAACTTTTCACCGGCCATGTCCACCATCTCAAACATCATACTGTAGAAATTGGACGAGTCCTGTGGTGTACTAATACAAATCAGCGCGGTTGTTTCTAATTCTAACAATGGAACAATTACTTCGTGAAACATTTTGATGGGCATAAACGCGGCTTCTTCAAGTAGAATTAAGTCACCACCAACACCACGCAATTTATCAGACCCTGACGGATACGATGAAATTTTACGAACATCATTTGTACCTTCACCGTAATAATACAAAAACTCACCTTTACGTTTACAACCTTTATCATAATTTGTACCCAATTGTTCATCAATTAATTTCACGAATTCATGGATTTTGTCAAGCATTGCATCTGAGGCGCGTTTTCCGGTTGAGAAAATACACAATTGGGCCTTCTCAACCGATAAAAAATACGCGGCAACGAACATTGCGACCGCTGTTGTTTTGCCAAAACGACGTGGTGTAAGACAGAGGACTTGTTGTTTCAGATTTGGCCATTCATTAATGGCCATGATTTTATTCATATCGATTTCGGGGTCGTCTTTATAAATGTGGAGTGCAACGGCTTGCAAAAAAGATTCATGAAATTGCTTCTGCATTTCCGAACGATCGTATCCTTTGACATTGTCTAAAAACATGCGTATGTTTGCCAATCGTATGTCGCCGTAATTTTTCGATTTAATACGTACTTGGTTCGTTAATGTATCATAATGTGTTTTTGGCTTTAAAGTAATTAAAGAATTCAAGGCTTCCTTTTGAAAATATTCATAAGCACCGACAATAAGGGGGCGATAAGATACGCGCGAATGTTGAACATACTGTTCAGGCTGTATGGTCGGAGTTTGAGGTAATAAATTCATCTTTTCACCAAGACGTCGCCGTTTTGGGCTTGACATATTCCAGAGTTATTATATCGTTTAAATACTACATAATAACAATATTTTGTATTTAAATGCTTTTATTATGTAGTAATAGATGAAAATATTAGATATATTTGTCCGAATGTTTATATTTTGTATATTTTCAAGTACGTTTGTTATACATTTTTATTTAGACCGCCCCGCTCCTGAAACAATTATGGTGGGATTATTAGATTCAAAGAAAATACAGCCTTTTCGAAAAATATATTCGTCTTATCCAGGCGCTGAACTGTGGTCATTTGGTCATTTTGCCCACAAGCGCATTCATTTTGTAGCGGGAGACATACACGACGCCTTTAAAACATTTATAGATACGTACCACAAAAAAATGTTGTTGGTATGGACTCCCTTTCCGGTGACAAATTTTAAGACGCCCGAAACGATCATAGAATATGTGCGAAATAACAAAACGGTGGCAATGCTTTGGAACAAAGAAACTGCGAAAAAATACGCTTTACAAAATATAGATTGGCGAAGATGGTGCCAGATTGAAAATATAAAAATAGAAAAAGTTTTTGTTTAATTTTTTATAATTCTAATTCGTCCAAAGTATTAGCTATTTCTCTTATTTCGTCTTCTTTTTCTTCGATTTGTTCTGTGTCGATTTGGAGTGTTTCGCGTTCCTCTATAGCCGGTCGTTCTTCAACAATCTTTGAGGTTATCTCTTCTTCCATTTCTTCAATATCGGGCTGTGTTTTAGATTCAACAATCTTTGAGGCTATCTCTTCTTCCATTTCTTCAATATCGGGCTGTGTTTTAGATTCCCCCTTAGATTCTTCCTTTTTATGTACTTTTACTCCTGTCAAACTATTTTCATCGTCGAATATCCATTCAATATGTTCCCCACGCAACGACCAATAAGATTCAGGGTCCATTAGTACCCAATTAGGTTTGGTCAAGCCAACCCATTTTTCAATATTAGAGGGGTTTCTCAATGTTCTTGAGAAAACATTGTATTCTTGACCGCTATGTTTTGCAAACCGCTTATCTTTATCAATTAAGTTGAGCACAGTGGTCATTTATTTGAAAACAATGTAGTTTATAGTAAAGACTACGAAAAAAAAGGATTTAAAATTGGTATCTTATTTCGCGACTATCTTCTAGTTCAGGGACTGCTTCTACTATATCGGTCCAAAACCGCCAATGGCCATTCATGGGGCCTCCGTGATACGGTATGGGTTTTAATTGTTTGCGTGTAGTCAACGAAAGTGCTTGATATACTTTTAGCATGAATGTATGTTTTAAAAATGGGTTTTGGCGACAACCCATACAAATACGAGTGCCAAAGACGCTCGAAGTCGTCGGGTAGCCGCAAGCACGACATCCCCAACCGTGTATCATATAATTTGTTGCTGTCGCTTTCCAAGTTAGTTGGTATTGGTCATCGCGTTTGCGTTTGCGTCTAGCAATAATTTGGGCGCAGAAAAACGCCCAATAATCTTCTTTAGAGCCCATGACGACATGGTGTGAATACAGATGTAATTTTTGAGGCCATTTATGAGGCATGAATTCGTGCCAGTTTTTTAATGCGTCCGATAACCATGTTCGAGAAATAAGCTGAATACTATCATCAAAAGATAAAAACGTAATAATATATCGAATACAATCTAACGGTAACATCAAAAAAAGTTTTAGAAACTTTTAGCTAAAACTTTTAGAGAAAAAAATAAGAGAAGAATAATACTTTTTTAAAAACAAAAATTTCAGAAGACATCTTTTCTCTAAAACTTTTAGCTAAAAGTTTTAGAGAAAAATCAACTTTTTTAAAAACAAAAATTTCAGAAGACATCTTTTCTCTAAAAGTTTTAGCTAAAAGTTTTAGAGAAAAGTCAACTTTTTAAAAAACAAAAATTTCAGAAGACATCTTTTCTCTAAAAGTTTTAGCTAAAAGTTTTCGCTCGTTCACTCACAGGTTGGCTATTTTTTGCGACAAAAATTTACTATATAATACCCTCTGCTCCACCAAACAAATGGCAACATATATTCAACTAAATCTCAATGAACAGAAAATCACAATAAATGCCAGGGGGACTCATATTATAGTTTATAAAACTCATCCAATATTTGAAATGTCTGATATGCTTCAAGCCACCCAAAGGTACGAGCCAACTGCAAATATATTAGATGTAAATGTGAATCCAAACTCTTTACAAGTGTTAATTGACTATGCTGAATGTCGTGAAGCAAATCAACATGGGGACCCAGACGCAGGAGAAATCATACAAGAATTATTGGCAAAAATATTTAGTGACGGTGCTCTGCATTGGGCTGTACGCGCGTTACAAATGGATTTGGGGGCCGAAAAACCAGCGGAAATGTGGACATTAAATCAAAATATGTCTCGTGAAATTCTTGGTTGTTTTGTTAATATGGAGGGTAGTTGGACTTTTATCCAAGCCGTTGCTATCATTGCCCTTTTACTAAAAGAACATCTATTTCAAGACTTTGGGATTAAAGTCCAACGAGCAACGGATACCACTAACAGCAAACTCCCGTCGGATAACATGATACAGCCCGCGGATACAGACAATCGAAAATATCGTTTTTTACCGTTGTTATTAACAATTACTCACAATGATGATAAAATGCTCATAAAGTTCGGAGACCAAGAAAGGTATGACCATGCTCAATCGCGTAGCACCTATTTTTCATTTAAAGCCTATAACAACGGCAGAATTGTAGACCAGTTGGTCCATATTAAACCAGTATTTGTTCCCTTTATAGAAAAGTTAAAAGAATATTTGAACACATATACAGATACATCTTCCCGTCATTTTTAAAATAAATGTCACATCTTTTTCTAAAAGTTTTAGCTAAAAGTTTTAGAGAAAAGTCAATTTTTTAAAAAACAAAAATTTCAGAAGACATCTTTTCTCTAAAAGTTTTAGCTAAAAGTTTTAGAGAAAAGTCAACTTTTTAAAAAACAAAAATTTCAGAAGACATCTTTTCTCTAAAAGTTTTAGCTAAAAGTTTTAGAGAAAAGTCAACTTTTTAAAAAACAAAAATTTCAGAAGAATGAGATAACATATGTTTGGAATATTCTTCTCTCTAAAAGTTTTAGCTAAAAGTTTTAGAAAAAGATGTCTTTTATATTTAAAAAAATTATTGAGAAATTTGTTAGAAGGGGTTCGGTAAAAAAAGTATCGCCGACTATTGATAAAAAAAAAATAAGACACGACATAAAAGTTAGAACTGATATTTATCCTTATAATTTTCCAAAAAACAAATGGTCTCCGCGAATATAAGTAAATCCAAATAATTATATTAAAAATGTATTTATAGATGTTATTGTATATAAAATGAGTGCTATTATTGAGCCAATCACTGCAAATGTTATGAATGCCGTTATCTGCGGTCTTCTGAGTTTCGGATTATTAATAACTCCCCAAAAATTTATGCAGGGAGGTCGCTTCCAAAGTCCATGGTTTTCTGAGCTTCCAGAAGAGCGTGACAATCGTTTGTATTATTTGGGCCAGTTTCTGGCTTTTGTGATGTTGTCAGGCGGGGTTATTCCGGTATTGATTCAACCAGATTCTCAATTTTTGTGTTATCAGATGGCATTAGTACACGGTTTTAACCTGGTCCATACATTTATATTTTTGTGCAGTGATGTCTATGGACAAGCTCGTCCAACGAGTACTGCGTCGTTATGTCAATGGGGTTTCGTGATAGTTGCTAGTGTTTGTGTATTTACAGCGACGGTATTGGCAAGTATCCACGATACTGATAATATCGTGGATTCTGGGGAAACATATATTTCAAAACAAGTGGCCAATATTGCCATGTTGGTATTTAGTAGTTTTTTCGGTCTTTTGTTTGTGTCTGTTCCCAAATATTTATTGTCTGGGTTCTGGTCTGACGAGGATGCCCAAGGTGGCGATGATTTTTGTGGCTTTCGTATTTTACATCCTACTGACCATGAATTGTGGTGGTCTCGTTGTATTGGCCTGGCCATTCTTGGTCTAAATTTGGGAGTTGCGGTGGATACCAATATTGAACAACCATTGTACACGATTTCTTCATTGATTGTGTTGTCGTGTCTTACATTGTTTAATTTTCACCAAGTGATTATGCGTCCTTATCGTTCTATTAGTACTTATCAAATTGGAGTTTCATGGGTTCCAAACATAATAATGAGCGGAGTTATGATAGGTGTATTAGTTTCAGCAATACTTTATAAATAAATTTTTTTTTTAAAAGTTTGTCTTATTCTTCTCTTATTTTTTTCTCTAAAAGTTTTAGCTAAAAGTTTTAGAAGAAGTCAGCCTTTTAGAATGCGTCTTTATTGTGAATTTGGTAATTGTTGTTGTCAGCATTATATGGGCCAAACTTCAAGATGTTTCAATTGTGGCCATGGAGATTGTTGGCATGCAAATGGTGGTGGTCAGTTTGATTCGCCGCGCCTGCCAGCAGCACAGGCTAAATACATGTATATTCTAATGCCTGTTCTTCCTACTGTGCCCCCTTTGCCGGAAGATTCGCCACGTTTTTGCCAAGGAGTTATTGCATTACCTGTTTAAAAACACAGAATAGTATATAAAGCAAAATAGTTTATGAAATGTTTGCATTGGCGATTTTTACATTTATTGTTTCTTTGTTGTGGTCAGTTCAGTTTTTTTCAGATGAGCCCGGTGCGCCAATTTATCAATTTATAAATATTTGTTTTATTATAATGTGGGTTTTATCGTGTACGGTGTACGTGTATACACGTACACGTGAATGTAAGAGAGAAATTCCACTTCGTGAAAAATTATTATCATAATCGAAACATATTATTGTACATTTATAAAAAGTGTATATAAGAGTAGTATTTTTTTTATAAAATGAAAAGTTTACCTGTATATGGATTTTGTTTTATTTTTTCAGCGGGTATTGTACTTTTGTTATCTTTATCAACTGAATATATTGTAAGTTATGTGAATGACATTTTAGTTCCTTGTCAACACGATAGTGTGTGGGTTGAAGACAAATGTGTCTGTGATAATACGAATGGTGTATATGGTGGTTTATATTGTGAGAATTGCATGTGTAAACATTCTGGTATTTGCACTATTAGTTCAAAAAATAAGTCTTCGACGTCGCGTTGGGCCTGTAAATGCCCATCTTATCAAAAATGGGTAGGTACGCTTTGTGATAATTGTTATGCAGAAGAAAATACAGCTGAAAATTGTCGTGGAGATTGTATATCTTCCGACGAATTTCCCCGTTTTAAGCACTATGGAACACGTTGTGACACTGTCTGTATGCCGGATTCCAACAGTATGGCCGGACGGTGTTTGGAAATACAAGCAGGAGGTGGGACGTGTAACGCTTGTAATGGACATGGTAAATGTATAGAATCTGGCCAATGTCAATGCGATGATGGATGGTTTACCGCTCGTGGAGGTGAACAATGTTCTATGAGTTGCAAAGAAGCTAATATCCCTTGTAAACATGGGACATGTCGTTCCATCGGGGGACAATTGCAATGTATTTGTAATCCAAGTTGGTATGGGCCCAAATGTGAAGATACTTGCGGAAATCCATTCGATTTAGATTTTAAACCATGTTCTGGCCATGGTAAATGTGAATATAATTCACAAAATGAATTAAATTGCGTTTGTGATATTTTTCACAGAGGAACAAATTGCGAATTAACATGTCCTGGTAATCAAAATATCGGCGATACTTGTTCGGGTCATGGTATTTGCATTGTAGAGAAAAATACAGATGACGAAGATTCTGCTATTTGTCAGTGTCAAGAGGGCTGGGCCGGATTTGACTGTTCGTGTTCGCCCAAATATACGTGTTCTGGCCATGGTCGTTGTCTATATGAGACTTCTAAATGTAGTTGTTTTGATAGAATTGAACCATCTGATTCTCACTGGACCGGTCCAACATGTAGCGAATGTCAAGATAATTGGCAAGGTGAGAATTGTCATTTATATTGTAAAGATTCCGACCCGTATGTTTCTGATTTAAGAACAAATGGCAAAAATATTGGATGTAATGGGCATGGGAGTTGTAATATTGTCACTAAAGATAATATTGAACACATAACATGTGTTTGTGATAATACGGATCCAGATACATTTTGTGCAACCTGCGTACCTAATTATTATCCAAAAATTGAGTTACCGTTTATGACAGTAAATCCATGTTCAGTTGAATGCGACGCAACAATTTGTTCTTATCATGGCAAATGCAATGATATCTATGACGGTACAAATGATTTATGTATTTGTGACACATTGGTAAAGAACAATGTTACATTGGATACATTGGACCCCAAAAAATATTGTTCGACTTGTAAAAAAAATTGGTACCCGTCGGCTTTAGATTCTGAGGAACGATGTAGTTATTACTGCGCAGACAACGGGCGTATTATTGAAGAAAGTGGCCATGAAATTATTGTATTTGACGTAGAAGGTCAAATAAGTCCAAGTTATGATTTACTTGGCGATACCAATGCTCAAAATATTTGTGTCAAAAAGGCAGCAGAATTTTGGGGACCAGACGCTGAGTTTTCTGCTGATCCAGATTGTCGTGTTTGTTCAGGAGGAGGAACTTGTCAATCGACTGGTAAATGTTTGTGTGACGGAGGTCATACAGGTGCCTTTTGTGAAATAGATTGTGGTATTATCGAAATAAATGGTGTGAAAACAACATGTTCAAATCACGGGAGCTGTGTCCGAAATGATTTAGAATTGTGGTTTAATCCAGGTACAAAAAGTTTTCGCTGTGATTGTAAACCATACGACACCTATACAAGTGAAACGAGGCAGCGTTTGTTGAAAAATAATTTCCAATTAGAACCACCGCCGGTACCGGAATATTATGGCGAACATTGTGGATATCATTGTCCTAGATACAATGAAAAAATATGTACTGGACGCGGGACCTGCACTACGCGCATTGCTGTCGATGATTATAGCAATGTTCAGACTTGTTGGAACGATACAACGTGTACGGACACGACTGACCCCCCAACATCGCGTTTTTGTGCGCGGAAATCAACTCCGTGGGATTCGTTAATGGTCGATGAAAATGGCGAACACACTGGTATGAGTTTTTTTGGAGCAAATGCGGCCACAGCCGGTTACTATACTTGCGCAGCAAATGAGAATTGTTATAATTCTATTTTAAGTGTAGAATGGGACCAATTTTGTGTGAATATGTTAGATGGGTGGTATCCTAAAGAATTGAATACGGCCCAATGTACATATTCGGGTAATAAGTGCCAAGAAGCCGTCGAAGACTTTTTTGTGAATACTTACAAAGACGACAAAACGTGGTGTAAAAAAGTTGAAGAAGAATTAATGCCAAGTTTAAAATGTTCAAAAACATCTTATGCGGATAAACAGAAATACGATGAAGAAACGACTGTGTTGTGCAACCAATATACAATGGAATATTCCTGTAACAAAGAAAAAAACTGCATTTACGACCAAAATTTAGATTATATCAAAGGAATCGATGCGAAATGTGCCAATATTGATATGGAAACAGACGCCGAAAGCTGCAAAGGCGACTGTGGACCGGGAGATGACAACAATTGTATTACAAAAACATATTGCCGTGCAAAACATTGTGAAGATATTATCTATGAATATTCCATTGAAAATCTTTGTTTTGGTATACAAACACCGGAACAATGTCCGTTTGGCAATTGGACGGATAGGTGTTCTATGATTATGGGGGAGCTCAACGATTATAAAATCAAAAATACATATCCATCAGAGGTATTTTTCTCGTGTGAAATGTATAGAAATAGAAATCACCCATTGACTATGGAATCAAGTATACCGGGAAACATTGATATATACGGCACTTCCGAGCTTATGAACGACAAAAACGTGATGATTTCGCAGTTAAGACGCGCCTTTATTTCTTCAAGGTTTGAATTCGAAGAATCGGACTGTAAAAACGATTTACACGCGATTGATTATTCAATCGGCAATTTTTGTCCAAATCATCTTGATTCTATTGCTCCATCTTGGTACAGACCCGAATTGGCCAAAACAGCGGTCGCCTATATGGTCTATTGCAACGGTGTTGTTGATTCATTGTGGTCTAAATGGTATTTGGCAGATAATAAAATTCAGGCTTTACAAATGCAAAACTGTAAAATTAAATTTAACGGCAAAGTTGAAAATCAAACACAAGTTGAAAATGACATGTTAGATGCTTGGACTTTGCGATGTTTGGGGAAAGAAGACATTCTTCTTCCAAAATATCAAGACTATCCTCCGGAATATTGGACTACTTGTGAATTTATACCACATCAAAAAATATTACAATGGTCTCATAAACCAATGGAAGATATTGAAGCTGTTCAGAAAATTCATGAACAGTGTAGAAATGGACTAAAACCAAGTGCGCCATGGGTAACAGCACCCTCTCAAACGCCGGATTTATGCAGTTTGGGTGCTTGTCATCCCAATGATATTTGTCATTCGTGTTCGCGTCTAGATATACCATGTGATAACGAGGCCGATGTCTTTTGTGAATCAAAATTTAGCACAGAATGTAAATATAATCGCTGTCAACACGGTGGTAATTGTTACCAAGGTAGTTTGGAACTAAGTAGTGGATATATGTGCGATTATAGTGAAAATAGAACAATTGGCGATATGAAAGTAAATGGAATAACAACGGAAGCAACAATGTCATCGCGTGGACTTATTACCTTGAAAAATATTGAATTTTCAAACTTGACAGTATTTAATATTTCTTGGGGTACCAATGAAAAATCAATTAGTAATTGGTTTGCAACACCGCCAAAAGAAATATCTTTTTACGTTGGCAAAGACAATAACAATTATACGAAAGATTTACCCGCAAAAGAACTCACAGACAAAACAACTGCATGTCATAAATTAACATCGAGTTATAATTGGTTTGAATATTGTGATCAACAACCAGATGGCGAAAAACTATCAACAAGTGTTGGTCCTGGTACCAATTGGGTTAAAACTGGAAATACTTATGGTTATGGTGAAAAAATAGTTACTATGACTCATCCTTCTATAATTAAATCTCCGTCTACAGGACCGACGATTATACAGTGGAAAAACGACCAAGGTGCACGTTTAGTATGTGGGGATAATATACTCGAAATATATCCAAACAACGTTGCTATTTGGGACAAAACGTCCGTCAATCTTAACGATAGTACAGTTTTCTCACTAATACCAACATATAACACAATAATGACGAATGCTACGAATGCTACGAATGCTACGAATGCTACGAATGTTACGAATGTTGAGTTATCTAAAGTATTTAACATCAATGTGATCGAGGTAACACAGATACCAACGTATAACACAACTACAAATGCTACGGTGTTATCTAAAGTATTCAAGATTAATGTTACGGATTATTATTATCAGGTTGAGGTCGATTGTCGTTTACAGATTGAGACATTGAATGGACCCATTGTACTGACCAGGTTAGATTTAGACGGTATTGGACAATTGGAAACGTTCGAAACAAATGTAAACGCTATTGAAAAGCGTTCGATAAGCAATATTGGGGATATTTCATTTGAAGATGAAATTCTTCGTTTTGAAAGTTCAAACAAACCTATTCGCGATAAAAGTTTGTGCGAAATAAATGTAGATGGTTCGCAGGACTGTACAAATAGCAATTTGGCACCTAAGGGCGTACGTTGGGAATTGTCAGAAGACGAAGCAATTCGAATTTCTGGCGTAACGAAAATTTTAAGGACTGAAAACGAAGTTGCCGATATTAAAATTTCAAACAGTGAGAATACGCCCATTGTGCACATGTACATTAAACAGCATATGTTATATTTGAACGGCGAAAATACAAACTGTGAAATTAACAATTTAAACCAATGGTGGAAATGGTCAGTAGATATTGAATATTACGCCGGAAACGAGACCTTTTTACTCCATGATTTTAAAGACACGACTGTTATTGCACACACTTGGCTAATTAAAGGCAATTTGGAAGGGTGTACATTTAAATCTTCAAACCATATGTTATCATCGACAGTTGAGAAAAAACACGAAGAGTCCATTGCAGCCTCTTTTCATGATATTGAAAAATTAACATCAAGTCACTGTCGAAAGACTTGTTTAAAGCATGAAGAATGTGTACAATGGTCTCACACGTCATGGGATGACCACTGTTATTTGTATAAGACACGTTGTCATGAAGATGACGAATGTTATGAAGGTACGCATACATTACATGCCTTTCATCCTCACAAGATAAAATTTTTAGACATTTATAATCTAGCAGCAGGTTCTGTTTCCTGGTGGGCGAATTTATATGCGGCCCCTCTCTTACCAGTTCCTTCAGAGATTAAGAACACCTGTGAAAATATGCCATTTGAGTTGTTGTCAGAACGGTGGTATGAATCATTTAATGACAACTATGAAGTGTACGAACAAGATATAAATAATATGTGCAGAGGATTAAAACATTATTGGAAACTATTGCCAGAATATTCGAGTCAACATGTAGGTTCATACGACCACCACGATTTGACTTTTTGTGCAAATAATTTAAACCATTATTTACCGACTTCAAAACCAGAAACTTGTAATGAAAACATTTGGGCTCAATATCAAAGCATGAACTGGACATCATATTGTTTATATCGTAAATCGTTTGATTTGAAAGACAGAACGATTGATTTTATGGGTGGGCCAATGTATAAATTTAATTCAACGGTACCAATAGATATGGACACCATGTGCATGAGAACATTTGAAATCATGGAGCAGGATAAACAGATTTGCCCCGTCCCTCTCAAATGGTATCAAAATTGTTTAACACAAACCTCTATTTATGAAAAACATTGTTCAAGAGATTGTGTACAACATATCAACGATATTGTAGCTACAAACGACGGAGATCCTGGATTATGTGAACGTCGAAAAACATTCTTGGATATGAAAACAGACGGTCATGGCAATTTAACAAATGTTGAGTCACACTGTAAAGATTGCGACTTGTCCAATGTAATATTGACAGATTTTTGTGTGTTGCACAATGCTTATCACCGTGGCCAGCATATTCGTTTGCCCGAATTACACAATTCAGAATGTGACAGTGCGTGTTTTCAGACGTTAGAATTCGGATTAAATAGAACACAATGGCGCAATTGGTGTGAAGATTTGGCATTTAAAAGAATTGTCGGCGTTTGTTCAAAAACGGTTTGTAATTGTAACACAGAGGATTATTTGGGTGTTGCTGGTTCTCGTTGTGAACTTACCTGTCCAACTGGGCCGGACGATGGGAAGGAATTGGCTTGTTCTGGTAGAAACGGTGAATGTTTTGCAAAAGAACCAGCGGAACTCACACCTGATCAGCGTCAATTTACCTCGAGTCTGGTCGAATATAGAAACAGAACCGATTTTTTTCCAGCTTGGGAAAAAGGACCAGACCCTAATATGCAAGGTATTTGTCAATGTCAATTAGGCTCGGGCATCGCTTGTTCTATACCGTGTTATAACTGCAATAATGGCACCTACGGCAATATACTAGCATCGCAATACGGCATATGTGACTCGTTTAACGGTATATGTCGTTCGTTGGCGCCTTTCATGAGATATAACACTAAAATTGTGAGTGAAAATTATATCTCTTACAATACGACAGGGTTTGTTTCTGAAAATGGTCGGTCAAAATGGACAAGTCCAGAAAAGTTTTTATATGAACACGATTCGAATGTGTTGCAGCAAATTTTATATTATATTTGGGATAACACTGGAGAAGCCTATGGAAGTCAACAATACCAAAATGCGGTCACTTTAAACGAAACTTTAAATTCTTTAGATACACTGCGTATCTTCCAAGATGTCTGTTGGGAATGGGTACCGGCGAAGCCATATGATTACCAATTTAATTATTTGTCAAATGACGACAAAACAACATACACAGGATTTGAATTTGTTTTGACCCCGACCGCTAAAAAAATGACGATGCAAATGGCATCCTTTCAAACTTCTGGAATAAACAGATGTATTGAAATACCGATATCCGACTGGTCTTTATGTTTTGATAATGGGGAATTTACAGCATTTACAGATATTATCTCTGGTTCTGTCGAACAAACAAATGAATTTTATGTTCACCGCAATGATGACGTTGTATTACCAAAAGAAGGTGTTTCTTTTTCGCGTAGTAGTGCAAATTCTGTATATATGTTCGGAGGCAAAACATATTATAACAGCGGCGATCGCCTATTTAATAAAGTTTATCATGTTACGTTTGATAAAATTGACTGGGAACCGGATACATCGACTTTGCGGCTTAAATCTGTGATTTTCTTGAACGTAGAAGAGGTAATAACTATCGGTGACCCACCGCCAGAACAAACAAATGCCCATTCGTGGGCGTTTTCGACAGAATTGTTCGTATTATCACAAGCGTCGTGTATGTATACATTAAAATTTCCAACACCGTCCAAAATTATTTCAGAATGGACTAAAGGAGATTGTGTGTTTATAAACAATATACGACATATTTATGGGGCAAATTCTGAAATATACATTTATGCAGATAAAAGATGGACTTTTAGTCAAAATAAATGGATTGAAGATGGACCACCGATTCCATTAAATCCATTTGAAACAAGCTTGTTTCGACCAAAAGAACCTTTGCGCTCGAAATCGTTTATGTGTACTTTAGAAGTCGGTTTTAATTATGTAAATATCGGAAACCGTCAAATTGCATTGTTCACACCACAAGATGAAACAAGCCGTCATATTATTCGTGTATACGCTGAAGATTTAGTAACGTTGACTTCTAAAAGTCGCACAGACGCGTCTGTGCGCATCCGAAATGCTGTCAAATGGCAAGTTGCAGACCAGCAATTAATGGACCGCGTGCCAACGACACAAGAATTATTATCGGCATTCCTGAAATTAAGGCGTGTTTATATGCATCAGGCGCGTTGGAATTTTCCAGAGATCATGTGGACATTCCACGAAGCTTCAACGAATTACAACAGCGATCTAGTTGAAATGATTGTCCCCGAACAATATTTATATGTAAAAACCGATATTTTGGATTCCCTGGCAAATGTCAACAAGGATTCGTTGTTTGGGGAAACTATTTTATATGAACCGGAGAGAATATACGTTTCGACGGTCAATACCCCAATATTACAACGGAAAGTTGCATTATACGCCAAATACGACACAGCCTATGACAAATATAAACAAAAAATATTTTTTGGAAACTTTATTATGGACATTGAAGTTACTTGGAATGATAAAAGTTTGAAAATAACCATGAAACGCGCCGATAAAGCTGGATATATTACATGGAGCGTTAAAAAATTAGTACAAACGTGGGCAATGTCAATTCATGTTGAAGAATGGAGGTCTAATCCAGACATGGACAGTTTCACATCTTCTCAAACTAAAAAAAGAGGGTGGCAAGCCGTCTTTGACGTATATACTATAGCCGAAAAAATGCCCTCTTATACATTAGAAACAAGATTAAATCGATTTTTGGAATATACGCCATCCCATTGCAAAACAACGTCATCCGGCATTTGTCCAAAAACATTGCCATATATAAACTTACCATGTTCTGGCCGTGGTCGGTGTAACATTGGGTGCCAATGTGTCTGTGAAGCAGCACAATCATTGATTGAAGTGGATGAAAATGTATTGACAACAAATAATATTGAAAATTCACCATGGAGAGGTGAAGGTTGTGAACTCACTTGTCCAGGATATGATGGATATGACCACGAAACGATCTGTAATAATCGGGGAACTTGCCAAAGAGACGGTACTTGTATGTGTAGACAAGGATTCAGAGGCGATGCTTGTCAATTTACTTGTCCGAAGGGGCCTAATGGACAAGATTGTTCCGGCAAAGGTGCTTGTGGTACAACTGCTTATGAAGGAGTTTCATATATTGCTTCAATGGATGCATATAAAAATAACATCATTGAAAAGAATGCTAAAAATTTCCAAAATGCAATGCAATCCTTTTATGGTGTATGCCAAAAGGAAAATTATATACCGATACAGGGTACATTTTTGCACATTGCAGAACCTTATGACGAATATTCCGACAAATATATTGAAAATGCTATTAAAAATTGTGAAGATATCAAACAAAATTTGGCATATAAGGAATATCCGTCTGGGAATTGTATTGGATTGACAAAACGTTCTGTTTCGAATTCTACAGGAGAGAAATACTATGTCCCGATGGTACTGAAAAATATTATGATTACAACCAAATATTTTCAAACTATTGAAAAATTCACATGCAAACTCGAAGATTGTAAGATTGAAAGGAATGAACAAGATGACTATTCCATCTCTGATATTAAACACACAGTTGATGGCACACGATTTATTTTCGAAATGCGTTATATTCATGGATATTCATCAGGAAGAGTCATATATGATGTGAATGGAAAAACTATTATTTTTTCATTCGTCTGGAATGAAAATACTTGGTCAATTAGCGTGAATAACCAAGTTGTCTTTGAAAAATCTGGAGCATTTGTTAAAGCATATATTAGCATTGCCCGCGAATTAATTAATATTGAACTATATCCAGATATTCAACCTATTGTTGATAATAGCGAAGAATCGTATTTATCTCCGGATTTTATGCGAAATTATATTCATGTTCGTCAAGAGGATAAAAATTGGTATTATAATCCCATTTCAGAAGATACCGGTGACGCAGAACCATTACCTTTTTGGAAAAATGCATCTTATAGATGTGATTTAGATAAAGATTGTTCTGGAATTTTGAGATGGAAAGAACCCCAACAAGATGGATCATTATTTGCGCTTATTACAAACTCGGCTTCACATTATAATTCAGCGGCCGAAATCACCGCGGAATATTATACCTATGAGAAGATGTCAAAAATATATAAAGGACGAGTACCCGGGCAAACACTATGTACAACCATTGAAGCAGGCCAATCTAAATATCCATTTACGAGTTACACTGAAATTTATAATACGCCGCTGCAGACTGTAAATATTGAACTTGCACAAGATGCAGATATTTTTGAACAGACTTCAGATATTGTTGTTCCAGTTGGTTCGGGAATTTGGAAATACTGCTGGGAGAAAAAAGATTTAAACCCTCTGTATACATCAGAAACAAAAAAAGGATACCCGGCATGCTGTTTAAAAAGCGACCCTGAACAATGTGAGTGTACGGCGCCCTTGGATAAATGTGGTATAACAACTGGGAATAAAGTGTGCAATAAACTGGGGTGTTATTTGTTTGCAAAAGCACAGGGGAAATTTGGGTTCGCATGGTCGGATGAATCAAATACATGCTTGATATATACCAAAATAAATTCCGGAAAAGATATAAAATTAGATAAATGGAATACAGATGTTGGAAAAACGGATTTTAACCCATGTTCAGATTCTCAAAAAACAATATGGTTCACATAAGTTAAGAACATGATTTTAGAAATGTAATTACACTATAAAAGCCTAAACAAATAATTTAAATGATACTATTATATTTCTATTTCATATTATATGTCTATGCTAACTCGGTTTGTAATCTTAAGGAAAACAACGAATGTGTCGATAGTTGTAGCGAAGCAAAAGTTATCCAATCCGGACATTGTGTTAGTGAATGTAATTATGGATTCTATACGAAATTAAATAACAAGACTCAAGAAGAATGTTATGAAATTTGTTTGGCCGGTGAATATGTCAACCCTAATGAACGTGGGTGTTTACTGTGTCCTTCTCATGAAATATCATCTACTTTTAACTCTGTAGATTGTCATCAATGTGACCCCGGCGAATATCCCGACGAACTTCGTTCATCGTGTATACCCTGTCAATCGGGGACATTTCAAGAAAAAATAAGTGACAACCCGCTTATCTATGCATGTAGAGATTGTCCTATCAACACATATCAACCCGGAGAAGGTCAAACCATTTGTTTACCATGTTTAAACAATACACATCAACCACAACTGGGACAAATTGGTTGCGAAGATTGTCCTACTTATGTTTCGTCAGAAACTGAATGCTGTGACGGATTTCAATTTCAATTTGGGTTTTGTATTCAATGTGCAGCAGGGACAAAATCTACACCGTCAGGGTGTCAGGAATGTGACGAAGGTTATATCTCAGAAGATGCATCTACAACTTGTGAAGCTTGTAACACTTCAACAGAAGTTTCTATACCCGATAGAGGAGGAGTTGTGTGTTCAAAATGCCCCAAAGGCAGATTTAAAAGAGGCAATACTTGTCAAAATTGTACGTTGGGTAGATACCAGGATCAAAGAGCTACTTATGTCACTGGTTCAAACCAAGTAGGCTGCAAACAGTGTCCAAGCGGTCAATATCAAAATATAAATGGACAAATATCGTGTAAAAAATGTAGTGCCGGATTTTCGACCAACAACGAACAGGGTCAATCTGAATGTAAAGAATGTCCAACAGATAAAGTCAGTAATGTTGGTGCTAGTCAATGTGGCCCGAATTGTACATTACCGTCATATAAAATTGCCAACCAAACTGTCTGTCAACTTTGTAACAATGGTCAATATCGCTTCAACAACGCATGCATGGATTGTCCAGTTGGGAAATTTAGTAAACAAGAATTTATGTATGACCGTAATAGTTGTTTAAACTGTCCTTTAGGATTTTCACAGGACGAAAAAGGCAAAACAGAATGTTCATCCTGTGAAAATAATTTAGTGGCCAACAGCACCGGCATGAAGGTTTGTACGACGTGTCCGGTTGGCGAATACAATATCAGTAAGTCGAAATGTGAGGTGTGTAGCCGGGGATTTTTTGGAGATGTCTCCGGAGAAGGTTGCAAAGCGTGCCCAGGTGGAAAATACCAAGATACAGTGGGCACTACGTCGTGTAAAGGTTGTGAATCTGGCAAAATATCTGTATTAACCGGCTCGAGTAGATGTATATCCTGTACAAAGGGTCAATATCAAGACATAACGGGTCAATCAGTATGTAAAAAATGCGACTCAGGAAAATTTTCTTCTCCAGATGGAAAATCATGTTTACCATGTCGCCCTGGGTTTTACAACAATAAAGAGGGCCAATTTGAATGTTTACCATGTCGCCCTGGGTGGAAATCAGCAACAGGACAACAAGTATGTAAAGCATGTCCAACAGGTTACTACGAAAACGACAATACATGTGTTGGATGTGAGGGCGACTCTGTTCCAAATTTTAATGAAGAAGGAAGTAGTCGGTGTATACGATGCGCTGGTTTAAACTGTCAAGTTTGTCCACCGTTATACAAATCTGCAAATGGTAAATGTGAAAAGTGTCCAGTTGGTGATGTTGCACAGGGTACACAATGTGTGCCTTGTAAACCAGGAGTCGAATACAATGCGGACAAACAATATTGTACACCATGCGAATTGGGTAAATATAGATTTACCCCAGCGACAGATACCCGTTGTATTGAATGTCCCAAGGGAAAGTATCAAGATTTCACTGGACAAAGTCGATGTAAAGAATGTGACTATGGCAAATATATTGAATTTACATCGCGTACAGTGTGTAAATCCTGCCCAATCGAGAAACCAATCACGTTTAATCAAGGGGCGAATGCAGTAAACAAATGTGAAGAGTGCCCCACCGGAAAATATGTGATATTTCAAGTTTGTGGTTCGTGTATTACTGGAACATTTATAAAAAACGGTATCTGCGAAAACTGTCCTAGTGGATACGAAAGTACGACCCAAAATGCAGATTCATGTTCGGTGTGCCCAACAGGCAAAGCCGCCTTACCTGGAAAACAATGCAGTGTGTGTATTGGATATGCATATCAAAACGAAGAAGGCCAAGAAAGTTGTAAAACTTGTGCCGTAGCATCCGGTTCAACAACAGGTTGTTCTTCTTGTATTGCTGGAAAATATTTTGATTCAGATTGTAAAGAATGTCCTGCTGGCTACTGGTCTGGTATTCGTCAAAAAGAGTGTACAAAATGTATAGAAGGCAGATATCAGGCTTTAACCTCTCAAGAATTCTGTGACAAATGTGTCAAAGGTAAATATCAAGACACACCGGGTAATTCTATCTGTAAACAATGCGAATTTGGTAAATTTCAAAGTTACACAGGACAAAAAACATGTGTAAAATGCCCAGCAGGACAATTACAAGGAAATTCTGGCCGTCTCAAATGTGATTTGTGTCCGGTCGGTAAATATTCAGAAGAAACGGGCATGGTAGTTGCATCTGGGTGTAAGAACTGTCCGTCTGGGTATTTTTCAACCGCTGGTATCTGTGAAAAATGCACCGAAGGCACATACCAAGATTATGAAGCTCAAGATGATTGTAAAAATTGCCCACAAGCCGGGCAATTGTCCGCAGAAGGCGCAACAAGCACCGACGATTGTTTTCGAAGCGATGGACTTGTTTCATATGTATTTAACATGAAAGAAGATTCAAAAGAAGAGCAATCTTTAACAAGAGATTGTGAAATTAGACCAAATTTAGTATTATTGTGCCCTGGATGTCGTTGTGCAAACAGTGCACGAGATGGATTTTGGGATGGGCCTGTTTGTGACGAATGTCAAAGAGGCTATGCTCAAAGCAAATGTAAAGTTGTTTGTCCAGGATACGATGGAGTCAACGATGATACAATTTGTAGTGGTCTCGGTTCATGTTGGTTTGGTAAAAATGGCAACGGTCTTTGTTTTTGTGGTGGACATTCTAAAATTGATAAAACTGCCGAAAATGCCGTCGTTGACGTGAGAATGTGTTCAAAAGGTGAAAAATGCAATGGTTATGGACCAGATTATTTAACAGAATCACAATACCAGCCCATATATTATTTGATGAAATACCGCCAATTTAGTGTCTATGTCTTAAAATTAAGTACGTATACGCCCAAAAGGGGACATATGTGGTTTAAAAGATGGCCTCGGACAATTGCGTATAAAAACGATTGTCGGCAATGCTTGTCTCCTTATGATAGTTCAGCGCAACAACATTCAAGAACTTATACGGGTGCTTATGACATGGAAACAGATGAGCCGACATATCAACCGTTTGTAGCCCAATTGCAAAGTAAAAACGGATTTCATGGTGAAAATTGTCAATACGAATGTGGGTTATGCATGAATGGTGGTTCTTGTGTGAATGTTCCTCATCCATATCGTTTCGAATATGGCATATTTAACACATTTGAACGCCAAAATACAATTTACGTACCACAGACTACTTGTGTTTGTTCTTCAACAGTCTATGATTCCGCTGCAATGTGTTGTCCTAAAGGATTTCAACCTTATATATATTATGGAAATCGCAATTCGAAACCATATGCTAGATATTCACGGACGCCTTATTTAACAACCATACAACACACTGAAAAAACGTTTTGGATAGATAAAGACTTGTGGTTATCTCCAGACTACGGCACACCAGATTATTTTATTCCAGGTTCTAAAAAAATGTACGTTTCGGAAGTAGACCAAGTAAAGTTGGTCAATTATTTAGATCATGGACCATTTGGTAAACATATATTTTATGGGTTTGAAAAAGATTTATGTAGGCCATGTCCTGGTTTATTTGGTAAAGGAATACGATACCAATCACACAAAGTCGAAACACCGGCTTTGGCGGATTTCTATTGGTGGGATGCTTCATTTGGAGCCGAAAGACGCAAATGTAATGGTATTGGCGTTTGTGATTTTTATCTAAAAGATAATGAACCACAAGTTAAATTTATGGGAAATGCGCAAGAATATATTTTGTTGAAAAAGGGATATATTTGTAGTGAAACCCCAGATCCATCTCCGATTTATGCCGGAACTATTGAGGAATGCATTGCACAAAAAAATACAAGATTCATCACTATGGTGGAACCCTATCAAGCTAAAATTTTGGATAGTGATTTATTTAGTTTAGACGGGTCATATCCATTTACAACTACACACGAAAACACTGCTAGACGCTTTTCCAAAGAAAATGTTGTTTCTTCTGTCAAAATTCAAGGACCGGCCATATTAAAATTCCACCAACAATTTAAACAAAAGGGAAAGGGAAGATGTGAAGACACTGAAGACAGAGTGGAACCAGATATAGATTTAGTTGCGGGGTTAAGTAATAACCAAGCGGCAAAATCTTGTGCAAAACAATGCATGACTCAAATACCATCGAATAATCCATCAAGTGAGAAATTATACCAAAAACGAATCAAAGGATTCTCAATCAAATTAGGATTTTCTTCTAAGGACGAAAGATTTTGTTATTGTCAGACAAAATTATTTTCTGAATGCACACTGAACAATGAAAATAATTATATTTTCTATGAATGGGATGACCAATTTGGACACCCAGAATCACAATTTGAAGTATTTGGTGTCTTAAAAAGAGGCATGCGGTTGCCAAAACCAGATACAAACACAGGATATACAGTGATGCCGACGACAGATGAAATATGTAGAGGATACGACGCGTGTGATTTGGAAGATTTATCGATTAAATATGAAATATCAATCTATTCCACTTCAAAAGGATTTGGAGATGACCGCCTTATTACATCTACATTTGATAGATTTGATACGTGTTTCACATATACAAAACAAGAACCCATTACAATTGGTTCTTATACAACAAACGATTATGTAAACGGCGATGACCCCTTTGTTGGCGGCCGTTGTCCAGTTGGATATTTCTGTACAGAAACTACAGAAACTACAGAAAACATTGGGTTTAAAGAAGCTTGTCCGCCGGGATATTACCAACCTAAACAAGGAAAGACCAGAACAGACCCGAATACACGCTGTTACACAGAAAAATCTACGAACCAATTCTGCCAATTGAATGTAGCAACTAAAAATCCAAATGACTTTGTCGATTTAGTTTGCATAAGATGTCCAAGGAATACTTATGCACCAGAAGGTTCTTACGAATGTAAAGAATGTCCATCTGGAAAAGTGAAAAAACTATCGGGCATTCCATATACACCTTTTAAAGTATGGAATACGCCCAATAAAAATCAAAATTCTCCGTGGTATTATGTACCAGATGAAGCTGGTACCGAAATTGAAGATTGTGCCTTAATGCCCTCGGGTGTCATTCACATACCACAATTAAATCACATGTTAACATACGACGTGTCCGAATTTTTACCTATTGTAACGTGTCCATATGGATTTTCTTCACAAAGGGGTACATTCATGTTTACGGGCGACGAAATTGCCAATAGTATAGAACTACAACTTGCTGCAGATACACAAGGACCACCATACGTTGAACTAAAAAACCAATTAGAAGATTCAGTCGGTAGTTATTGGAAACATGTCGTTGACACATATTGTTACCAATGTCCGGGTAATTCAATCACGGGGGAAGATTCAACAACATGTACGACGTGTTTTGCAAATCAAATGAAAAAATACATGAAAGACGTTATATATAAATCAGTGACTAAATCGGAACTACAGCCCAAACACCTATGTTGTCCACCATCAATAGCTGCCGAATTAGAAACAGAACAGTGCAATGGTGTAACACTCAGAGTGGTGGCAAACGCAGAAGAATGCAAAATAGCCGCTTCCGATTTTATTATAGAATACAAATTCCGCGCATCTGGAAAATGTGAAGACGAAAACGGAAACGGATGGGCCACTATTACAACAAGAAAGGGTTGTCAACAAGCAGCACGAGATTTAGACGATATATCTCCACCAGTGTTGGATTTTATAGCAAAAGGTGCAAGTTCAAGTTATCCAAAAGGTTGTAGTATTCAGCCTTCCTTATATAACAACTTACGATGGAGAGACGGAGATGAAAAAAATTGTAACAATGACTATGTATGCATTTGTAAAAGAATTGCGAAAAAAAGCAACCCAACAACAGGTACGAATGCAATCGCTGATCCAGCGAATTATACATTAAATTCTCTCCAAGTTTTAAAACAAATTACGCCGGTTTACAATACATGGTTTCAAAACAATGAAGACAGTAATCGCCCTAAAGGATGTTATATTGACGAATCAAATCAAGTTTATTTTAACAATAAACAAGGAACCGACGATTGCAAAGGTACTGGGGGGTTATATGGCAAATCATGTCTTTGCATTGCAAAACAAATAAGATGTTCAGACGATGTCGATAAACACAGACGTGCTGCTACCAGTAACGCTACTTGTGAATCAGCGGGCGGAGAATGGTCAGCCGATGGTACGTTTAGCGGAGAGCGCAAAGACCGACAATTAATCTTAAATCCCAATAACCTCCTTAATATCGTCGTTGACCAAGCAAACGAAGATGTAAAAACACAAAATCTTGGCAGACAAATATGTGCGCCCGACGGTGACGTTGATGTTGGTGGTGGTTGGGCTGGTTATAATTATAACCATCCTCGTCTTTATGATGGCTCAGACCAGGAAGAAGCGCCGGACAATACTATCATAAATAAATGCGCAGACGGATGTTTATCTCAGGCGACCCCTTTAAATGGTAATGGTGTCTCTTGGGATACTATAACGCGAGTCTATGGATTTATTGTTAAAACGGGAAAAGAAGATGCATCCCCCGGCAGCGTTAACCTACGCGGAAGATGTTATTGTATGATATCGCCAACTGATTGTACGGAAGGCAAGGGCATTGGTACAAACACTATTCCCGCACTTCAAGAATGGCAAAGATTTAAATATATATCTCAACCGACGCCAACGTATTGCACTGGTCATAACTGTTTATTCCAAGAAATGGTGGTTCCACCGTCCGTTGAAATGGTACCTGCAGATTGTATCATTTTATGCTTACAAATTTATAATGGTAGTTCATTTATCAAGGGAAATCTAGAAAATCCCAACACAGCTATTGGATTCTTTGATAAGGAGAAAAAATGTCTTTGTGGTGCAAATCTAAATACTTCAGTCGGTACTTTTGATGGTAAGCCTGTCGATGATTTAGACATACTTGGAAAATTAGAAAATCCATGGGAAGGTCTACGTATGGACGTTTTACAAGTTTTAAAAGATGGTGGTGATTATAAATTAAAAAAAAATAATACATGCCAAGATGACGAGGGATATAGAATTATTGAAGATGACAGCGCTTCGGCTGTCAAAGGAAATTATCTTTGCAATACTGCCGCTTCAGAATTGGGACTACAAGACCGTGTATCTAGTGAAGTAACACGGTCTGACCGCCCACCTGGATGTTATCTCCAAGAAAGTGATAAAAAAGTATATTATAACAGTAATACTACTTCGACAATATCTTGTAGTACGGCTTATGGATGCATATGCAGAGGACCACTCGGTGCTCCAAATTGGGATGGATTGCCGTTATGTTCTGCATGTCAAGGAGGAACGTATACTTTGCTGACTGGGGGCTGTAAAAAATGCACCGAAGGTAAATATACAGCGGATTCAAAAGATGCGCGCAAATACAAATGTAAATCGTGTCCAGCAGGTTATTATCAACCCGATGACAAGAAAACATCTTGTCTAGAATGTGCAGTGGGTAAATACCAACCATCAACGGGCGAGACAGAGTGTGTGAAGTGTCCAAGAGGGTATTATCAAGATATATCTGCTTCTGCGGGCTGTAATGAATGCACCCTCGGCAAATATCAAAATGAAGAAGCTCAATCTACTTGTATTGATTGTCCGGCGGGTTACCATTCTATGACAGGTCAAGTGGCTGATCGAACCAATGGTCTTCGTTATGTATGCGATGCTTGTGGAGTTGGACAATACACACCAAATGTTCGTCTACAAACCTGTTTGCCTTGTCCACAAGGATGGCATTCGAATATAGACGGAGATGCATCCACATCTTGTGTAGAATGTGAATCAGGGAAATTTCAAAGTTCTCCAGAGTCTGGATCCTGTGATGCATGTGCGGCCGGTAAATATACAGGAATGGCAACAAAAGCGACATTGTGTACACAATGTCCAAAAGGATGGGGGCAACCAATGTCTGAACAACAAGAATGTCTTAAATGTAGAGGCGGTGCTTATTGTACAATTGACACCGCAATAGCGTGTCCAGCTGGAAAATATAAAATAAAAGATAGTCCGTCAGATTTTACTTCGCAATTAGCAACAGTAGAAGATTGTCAACATTGTCCATCGGGACAATATTCATCAGGCGTAAGCATTGATTGTAGATCAGTTGCAAATAGAGCGAAAGCGATTGTTGACAAAGCGAATAATTGCAGAGGATGGGGGTGTTATGTGTATGGACTCATTAAAGCTGAGAATCTGAATATATACACAAATTCTCCAGATGTATGCAAAACAATCTCAGATTGGGCTAGAACGTCATCTGGGTGTTTGTGCTATAACAAAGCAGGCGATACATCGTGTGAATGTTGCAAAAGCGGAGGGTGTCAAAACAGCGATGGAAAGTGTGTCCAATGTGCTTCCTCATGTGATAATGACATATGTGAGTGGAATAATCTACTTAGAAATGGAATTAGCCAATGTGAACATTGTCCAAATGGCTGGACTACAGATGGTAACACGGGACAGGACAGTTGTGGACAGTGTAAGAAAGAAGGCTGGACTGTAAACGGTGATTCTTCAGCCCGGACATTTACGGGGTCTTGTGGAACAAGCGAATGGCCGTCAAGACATGGTGAATGGTTTTCGACGAAAACTTACAAAACATACGTTAAAAACGAAGTTAGTGGGCCGATAAGATGTTATATACGCAATAGCTGTACAACGAATTACAGAGTTGACTACAAATTTAAAGGTACGGCTTCAAGTCCGTATGGGGGATTTATGGGATACTTTGATCTTTTTAGTTTCTTATTTAGTTGGATGTGGGCTGGCCTGCATTCCGTTATTAAACGAGCTTTGACTTCAGATTTATGCAATCGTGGTAAATATCACAACAAATACGATAGTTTTTGTAGTCTTAATTGGGGACCGCTTACAGTGCCTGCCTTTTTTTCATGGCCTGCGTATAGTTTTTCTTTAGAACCCGGCGAAACATCTGAACTAGTCGTAACACATCAAGCAGGATGGGAATGGGACACACATCTTGATATGTGGGTAGATTGTTACGGTACAGCTCCTCATACAGGGACGCCCGTATCTTTATGGTCAGAGGAACCACAAGAAGGGTGTGAAACACAACATACATACAGAGATTCTTTTTATCACAGAGAATAAACAAATAAATTATAATAATAAATGTTCTTTTAATACAGGATCACGTATAGATTCCATAATTTTATGATAAACACCAATATCATTGGGTCCTGTTTTATCTTCGCGCGTGCGCAGTACAACCCACTTTCCGTCTTTTATCACGCATTCTATAATTGTATTTGCTGCACATATCGAATCTTCGAGTGTCGCAACCTGTTCTAAACTGCCACGACGGCTACAATACAGCTTATCCGGCTCTTTAAACAAAAAATCGACAGAATTCATCGATGGCGGTTTCCATTTAAATAAACCAAAATCTGTACCAGGACGATAAGGCTTATCCACCGGTGTGAAAATAAGCCCATCTTGTTCATGCGGTAAATTAGGCAAGATTTGTTCAAATACAAAATTCACATCTTCAGCGCGATACATCGCCTTTGCTTTAATTAAAAAAGGTTCTCCATGAAACATACTTTTCCACTCACTAAATTTTCGACGAGCACCCACTAAATTACAATGAATAAGGCGTAAACGGTCTGTCAGTGGTAAATTCATTACATTCGAACCCGCTGCCAACGTATCAAATGCATAAAACACCGGCGTTTTGTCAAAACCAACCACCAATTCGCCATCAAATAAATAATCTTCACATTGCCAATTCGGAGGTAATCCACATTTAGGAGGCCAGACGTCACCCCATTCATACTTGGGAACAGCTATCTTGACCCAAAAATATTGATTCTTACGATTAATCAAAAAACAACCATATTTGCCTGCGACAAATAACAAATAACGCTCGCCGTCCGTCTTTTCACATACATAATATCGGTCTCTTCTCAGATTTACGGTCGCGCCAGTTTTTGTTAATGAAACCGGATGCGAACCAGGGAAACGATTTATACCCGTTAACCGCAATATTTTTTGTCGAACATACTCTTTTAATTTATAAATTTGCCCAGTTGACATCATGCGACCACTATAGGGATTTTGAACACTACCTTCTAACAACACACCATACTGCATTTTTATTCAAACAATATCTAGCTAATAAATTATAATATTATGTAACGATTATGATAATAATGGGTTCGTTCCACTGAATCTTCCGACCATGTTAGCTAATAGAATTAGAAAAATTCACGTATATCAAAAAATTACTATTTAATATAAAAATACATTTATATCATGTTGAATTTCCATATTAAACAAAGACTAACTCAACCTATTAAAACAATCGAAATTCGATATAATGATGACGATGTTCTTAACTATGATTGTATTTTATCTACATCTGCACTATGTTACTATATTTCAAAGATGAATAAGCAAGCGAAATTATATATTCGAACTGATAATGATTTAGGACAATGTCTACATCACTCTATTGCAACGCAATATATAAACCAAGTTGAAATATGTCAAACATCAGAAAACAAAATAGAAAAAACTAAACAACGGTTTGAATTTAAAAATGGTAAAGTATACTTTACAAAAACGCCAAAGAATATTTTGAGTCAACATTATAATCCAGAAGAATTTAGATTTAAAATCAATACAAAAATTTTTAAACCCGATTTAATTATAACGAATCAAGACAAAATCAATCGATACAACAAAATCATCTTTGAACAGAATGATTTTAACGTCACTGGTGTTGAATTTGATTTTTCTAAAATTGATGAAAATACAAAACAAGAAAAAAACACAAAAAAAATATGGGATGAAATCGATATAAAAATGAATCGCGCCAGAGGGGGGTTCGAGAGCGCTTGGTCAGTATTCAAAGATTTTTTTAAAAAAATCTTTGGAGTTTCATTGACAGACGAACAATTCGAATACACCGAGTATTGTTTTAAAAAAAAGAATACAACTTATTATATACCATTCGATTCCGCAAATTTTATGGATAATGCTCAAACTCAATTAATCGAAATTGTAAAAAAAATAAAAAACGGAAATACAAGTAGTTTTAAAGCATCACCAAAATCAACATTATTACCTATCATGCATGATGATCACCCACTGATACCAAAACTATTTTCAATCGCTATGGCTTGGTATTGTAATATATTACCTGGTGTCAAATACATTAACACAGCATATTCACCTATTTCATTCGAAGATACCAGGCCAGCTACTGTTTTTAGTATTGAAAATATTATAGACAGTATTAATTTTCCCAAGATAACAGTACCCCTGGGTTTAATAATACCCATTAAATATTCTGTGGGTGAAGACATAAATTCGCTAGGAGTTTCCGCTAATAAGAAATATGTTTATTTAATGTTTCTGATTTCGCAATTTTTCAATACACGTGATAAATGGATAGAAGATGACGTCAAAGATTTTTTACAATATTTAGCGGGTGAAATTCATAGTAATAAAGAATGCAAAGCAATATTAAAAAACTTATTACATACATTTTTTTAATTTAAATTTTACTTATCTTTTGTTTCTTCAGGTTGTTCATCTTCAGGTTGATCATCTTCAGATTTTTTGTCTTTTTTTTCTAAATTATAATACCAATAAGCCAGTGCTGTTACGGTAGTTAACGATATTAAAGCTATAGTTGTTTGGGCGTGTAACTGAATCATTCTTATTTATTTTATATACTTATTTATATACTCACAATTTATTCATTTCCGATTCAGTCATTTCCGAATCCGTCGTCGTCGTCGTCGTCCGTGGATTGATCTGCATTCTGCATATTTACATCCTCATCGTCATCGTCATCATTTGGATCCCAACTATTTCTTGAAACTTGATCTGCCGTAGCTTCAATAATTTGTCCGTTGTCTAATAGGATATCATATACATATGTCTCATCATCGTCTTCTTCTGCCTCAGAATCATCGTCGTCCGGTTTATCTAATTTTACGAGTCTGGCCTCTCCTTGTGTTGTTCCGCGGGCGTTAGACACACTTACATCTGTTCCATCCGATGTACGAACATCACCATCAACATACACCCGTGTTCCCCCAGGTAGAAGATCATCACCCTCTTGTCGTGCTTGTGTTTTTAAATTTTTTTCTCTATCTTCGCTGGCAGCCTTCATGGCTTCATATTGAGTTTGAGTTAATGTACTACCATCAAATACAACCATCAATTCGCCATTTGTTTCGTAAACATCTGATACGCCATCTTCATTAATAATATCTGCATCCGCATCTGCAAACATTACACTTGCGTCCAATATTCCATTAAATTCACGTCGAGCGCGAGAAGAACCATTGCGCAAATGTTCAACTAAATGATATGTATAAGGAATTTTCGTAGCTTGTGCATAAAATATTCTATATTCGCCGGCCAACATTTTAAACCATACATAATGACCAGCTATTTGGTCATCGTCCTCTGCGCCAGAAGAATCATCTGCTTCTTCTTCTTCCGCATCTTCTTCCGCTTTTTCTTGTGCAATTTCTGCAGCTGTTATGTTGACCCCCACCGTATTATCCGTTAATCCAAACGTATCTTCCGCCAGTATAAAATCATCATATACGCGTCGTAATTGGGTTTCTTTTTTCTTGGAACTAACCAAAGGTTTTACAGGTTTTCCTTTCTTATCGGGCCGAATCACCTTATAATCTCCAGTATCTGCGTTATATTCTACTAAAGTTCCAACGCCAAGCAATATATCTTCTTCGCCGTCAACTATTTGATACACTGCAACTTGTGCTCCAATGTCCTCGTTTGTGAAATCTTCTTCACCATCGCCAGATGCAAGTGTAAAGCATACTCGTTGTTCTTGTGGGTTATTTAAAACAACACGAACATCGTAATACACTTCGCCATCATCCCAAGAATAAGCAAATACATAACCTACTTGGAGTATTTGTAGAGCAAGAGCTCTACACCATAAATCTTGATAAGCAGTATTACCTAAATATGTGTCAGGGTCTTCATCTTTATCTTCTGATTCCTTGCGAAATGATTCAGGATTCCAATGTTGTTCAACGCCATCTAATGTTACGGTTAAGTTTTCCAATAATTCAACCAACTCGGCGTCGTCCATTGTACTAAATCCGGCACCAGGTCTACCGAAAGAACGAAAACGATCTAAAATGACTTGCCAACGTTTAACATCTTCTTGTTCGACTTCTTCTTCATCTAACAATTCAAAGGAATCTATGACAAGGCTGTCATCGTCACCTTCAGTGAATTCATCTGTTCTCAACAAAGTAACAGAAGTTTTTGAACCTGGTTCTCGAACTGAAATAGACGCTTGATTTATAGATTCGATTATATATTCCGTTGGTGCAGCCCCACCATCGCCTATCGTATGAATACGGGCACGCCGACCAACCGAATTTGATAAGTTAAGACGTTGGCCGGCAGTACTTCTTCGTGAATGCCTGCCACCGCTGCCGCCGCCACCTTGTGGCGTATTTGTTTGTCTTACGAGAACCCCGACTGGTACGGGCTGCGATGGGCTTTGTTGTACAAGTCCTCCAACCGCCAATTGGGCCGCTCCCGAAGCATGTAGGGGAAGATGAGGAGCTGATGGTGGTGTTGGCGGTGCTTGTGGAGGAGCTTGTTGCGGAGCTACTGGAAGAGCTACTGGAGGAGCTTGTGGAGGAGCTTGTGGAGGAGCTACTGGAAGAGCTACTGGAGGAGCTTGTGGAGGAGCTTGTGGAGGAGCTACTGGAAGAGCTACTGGAGGAGCTACTGGAGGAGCTTGTTGCGGAGCTTGTTGCGGAGCTTGTTGCGGAGCTTGTTGCGGAGCTTGTTGCGATGGCCGTGCACGTTTATTGTCACCCTGATTATTGGATCCATCATTATGACGCTTAGGTTCGGCGAATACAAATTGATGAAAGAGTGAATTAATATCAGTCATTTATATTTTTAGATGGTCTATTTATAGGTATTTTTTATTTACAGATGCCACCAAAGAAAATCATCACAAAACAAAATGGCGGACACAATACAAAACATAGCAGCAGCAGCTTGTATGGAATCCACGTGACGGTTTTGAAACACCTAAAACATTTGGAATCGCGTGTTTTATTTGCGACCAAAATTAGATTTTCTTGATAGGTTACAAATTTCTCATCATATATTTGTTCCGCGACTCCTGGTAAAAATTCAAAATATTCCCTTTCGAATTCATTGTCCATTTGCATTAAAAACTCCATGGCCATGGAGTTAAAAACCATATTGAAACAATCTGGTTCGAGATATATCAACAGAAGATTAGTAATATAGACCATGATATTAAAACCGAATTCTTGAAATGTATCCATCATCACAATAATAGATGTCGATGGAATCATTCGTTTACGTCGTGTACGGTCCACGAGACTATCCCATAAGAAAAAAGACCGTACGAAATACATGAGAGCAATGGCACTCATCATAATTTTTGATTGTGGCGATGCTGTTTGTGGACAAAACCCGTTTGTATATGTTTTAACTTGATGGTCCACTAATGAAATAAACATAAGCCATTGACAAAAAAAAACAAGAATAGGCAAAGCCATAAGTAGTGAACATACGTGAGAACAATACAATGTATTTTTTTTTTTAAGTACGTCGTTGTGTCGGCCATGTTTACAATGAAATTTGAATAAACTAAACATGCCAAACTTGGGGTCTGAAAGTACGGCGGCTATTTTTTCATCAGGCGTGGTCATAGTGTCACTTATTTGTGAGGAAGGTGTTGTACACTCTGGCAACACCTTCCTTCTCCTATCGGCACCCGTTAATGCATTGCTTCCAAGTGAATTTCGAATACCGGCCTGTAAAAAACTAACAGCAGATGACATTATTGCTTCCAATAAAATGACACATATGTTGTGATTAATATGTTTAACATATGTGTATATTTAAACTATTTTTTTTTTTTAGAAATGACATTAGAAATAATTACGGGTCCGATGTTTAGCGGTAAAACAACCGAACTGATCCGTCGCGTTGCTTCGCTTAAAAAAGATTCTGGTCTGCGTTTATTGGTTATAAATCATGATTTTGATACTCGTTGTCACGAAAAACAATTGAGAACCCACGATGGAATTGTTTACCCGGCTTTAAAAACCTCGGAACTTATGTTAGTGGATATTCGTTCATACGATGTCATTGCGATTGACGAAGCACAATTTTTTTTAAATTTGGAAACGTTTGTTCGCATGGCTATACAAAAATACCACAAATGGGTGATTGTCGCCGGATTGAACGGTGATTATAGACAGCGGCCATTTGGCGAATTACATAAATTATTCTCCATGGCTAATAAAATTGATTTAAGAAGCGCGTGTTGTTACCGTTGTAGTGGTTACGCTTCGTTTACAAAACGCATCACGGGAAGTACTACAACGGTAGTTGTCGGAGGCGCTGATAAATATGTTGCGGCATGTAGAAACTGTCTTTTAAATGAACTATAAAAGAATACTTTTATTATGCATCCCCTGGCCTAAGTTTATAATAACAAGGGTCAACCTATTCGCACTATACAAATCACATCCCGATTTTTCAGAGGCATGTGGAGTTTTTTTAGATATAAACACGAATCAAACATTGAAACTATAAAAGCATATATCAATAAAATAATGTTTATATCATTACGTTTTTATATTGTAAAGAACACTCCCAATTGAATAAGCGAACAACGCAAAAAAGAATATCTGGCAGCGCGTATTGTTGTGTTTTTTGTACGCAAATGTGCTGCTCATCGGAGAATTATCGAACTTTTCATCGATAAATGCGTTGAAGAACCCGATTTCAGAAGTAGATATTTGTACACATGACAGAAGACCCTCATATATGTCACAATATATATCGTGAAAATTTACACTCAATTATTGCCCAACGGCCCGGACTTTTACAATCTTTATATGCTTATGTTGATATTCTTACAGAAATTGTTTTATAACTATCTAATGGGCGCGACAAGTTCAAAAGACGCAGAAAAATGAACAAAAAAAAATTAAGAATCAAACGATATTATAAAAAAACATGGAGAATAGACGCCGTCAAACCCGCTTTATATTTTCGAGCGCATTTCTTGAAATTCTTTTTCGGTATTTTTTTCAGCCTCAGCAAATTTCTGTATCATCCATAAAAATAAATAACCAATCAAATCATCGCCTTGAACCATTTTTTTAATATAATAATACAAAATAATAATACAAAATATTAAGTAAAGAATATATTATTATATAGACTATTTATTGTACATAGACTTCTAAAATGCCCTGCAATATTGACAACGATCCCTGTATTGCGACAAGAGGTATACGCGTACGTTTTAAACCCCATCAGCTTACGGAAGACGCCCCGAAGTCGTGGTTGGGCCCTGGGACGGTGTTAGGTCTCGAAAAAGACCCCCTACTTACTCAAATGAACCAAAAAAACATCATAGTCTACCGCATACTTGTAGATTTTGGCGATAATGAACCCGCTTCAGTTCTACCATGTACTTTAAAACGATGTTAAATAATTTTATCAATGGCCGAAAAGGGTTCTTCCCATCTTCCTTGTTTCTTTTTTAAGATGTATTTGCCTTTCTTTTTAACCACTGCTTTTAACCGAATACCATTCAAATAGACTTCTTCTACGCGTCCTATCATGTTTTTAATCTTAACAATGCTTCCAACGGGAGGTCCAAGACGATGCAATTTACGCGCACTATAAGCAACAAAAATCATAGGAGATGTATCACAATATTCATAGGCACGCTGAACAAACAAACCAGGCGGACACATATTAATACACTTGGAAAGAACACTTGAACATCGTTTACAAAATGTCACCGCCAATACGCCGTCTTTTTTTAACATAAAACTAGCTCTGGCCATGTCTTCAAAAGGACGAAACGATTCTGAACCGTCTGGAGTGCCACAATAGTCCAAATAGATAAGTCCAAATCTTTTTTTCTTTAATTTCTTTAAAACATCTCCTGACCACCCCTTTTCACATAGAACTCCAAATTTTCGACAATTTCGTTCGATATTTTTATCAATGCCGAATACTGTGATGTTCTTTTTGCTTAAAACATGCGCCAATGAACGCGCGCTGCCAAGAGCATTTGTATCCAAGACTAAAGCGTTCGAATTTGTCAATGTTCTTATATATCGGTTGACTACTCTTTTACTCGGGCCAAAAATTGACATTGATAAAAAAAAAGTTTTTCAAAAGCTGACTTCTTCTAAAAGTTTTAGCTAAAAGTTTTAGAGAAAAAAATATTCTAAGAATATTCTATTTTTTAAAAATTATATTTTTCGCGTATTTGTTTAAGAAATAGAATATGTTGTCTTAGTTTTTCAATGGTAGGCGAATACTGTCTTTTTTTTGTCAAAGACCGTACAAATAGTGGGTTCATAACCATGACAGAGGACATACTTAATGGTACATAAGTTTCCTTTATATTCAATATCTGTAAACCTTGCCCCCAAATCCTGCCACGTAACACCAAGTACGGAATCCAAAAAGTTCTTCTCCGTGGTTGTGGCCAACTTCTATGGCGTGAGCGGATTGGTGACGACAGTGGTGTTTCCCATACGTGAAACTAACGCTTCTGTGTCCACGTGAAAGAGTTGCGCCTTGTTCGTTTTCCCATTCATTGAGTCTAACATAGGGATTATAATTAGTCGTTATAATGAGTAAAGGATAACGCATGGGTCCATCGATGACAATATTGTTATTATTGTCTTTACGAGCTTCTTGATGGGCACAACAGAATCCAAATTTCCCCTTGCATCCGTCTGTGCACTTTTCTGTAGGAAAAATGACCTCGGTTGTCTGTTTGGCTTCATACCACTTTTGAAGAGTGTCATGGTCCATACCACTTTTGAAGAGTGTCATGGTCCATACCACTTTTGAAGAGTGAATAGAATTATATTTTCTATAGGAATAAGACAAAATTCTCTAAAAGTTTTAGCTAAAAGTTTTAGAAAAACAAAAAATTTTCAGATTTTTTTTTTATAGATTTCAATTCATAATAAACTTTCTATCTATTAAACTTTCTATCTATTCACCATGCCAAGACAAAACATGAATGAAACAACTTTGTATATTTCCGCCGGTGGAGCCCTTGTCACCGCCCTGGTGGCCTATTTCGGCCTCGGTTCGTTTCTATTTTCTGTCCCCGCACGCCATGGTGCAATTTGCGAGCGCTGGGGGTACGTTTTTAATAATACATACCCACCAGGTCTCCACTTCAAAGATCCATTTACTTCTTGTTATAATCTGCGCACCGACGAACAAGTGGACTCCGTTACAAACCTACAATGTGACACCATTGACGCCGCGACGCTCATATTCCCACGCGTTGATGTACACAACAAGCTGCCGTTCGAACGCGTGTTGTCAGTGTATAAAGAATACGGAAGGGACTACGATATTATTTTAATCAACAAGTTGATTAGCAAAATTATGATAAAAATTTGTGCGAACACCACTGTTGAAAAATTGTACCTCTGGGATTTTAACGATGTTGATGATAAACTTACCGACGAACTACAGTTGTACAATGATAAAAAAATGACGGGCCTTAACATTCTCATGGCACTTTTTCGTGAAAAACCTCACGAAAAAGGAGAAGGTAAAATTATAACATCCTTTAAAAAACGTGCTGAAACGAAAGCAAAAAAAGAAGCACTCAAAGAGGAAGAAGCTACCATTCAGCAACAAACAAAGAATCAACAACTTGTTATTGATGGTCAAAATAAAGTCAAAGCGGCAAATGCCGAAGCAGAACAACGCGTTATAACAGCTGCTCTGACTGCCGAACTCTTACGCAAACAACAAGCTGCCGAATCCGCTCGTATCACTGGACAAATATCCAATGTTCAAGCGCTTGAACTGGCAGAAAACAAAGCTAAAATGGTAGTCAAAGCGGCAAATGCAAAACTCGAACAAATGGAACTTGAAGCCAAAGGCAACAAAAAACTGTTAACGAAAGAGTATCTGGAAAAAGAACGTGACGCCAATCTCGGAAAAATGAACAAGGTATTTTATGGTCCAAATGTAAAAGATGTCTTTCACCTCAATAAAGATTAAAGTATAAAGATTATATATAAGCTTATAATCTTATAAAAATGACTTGGTTTTATCTAGCTATTTTTGAACATTCTAAAAACAATTATTCAATCCATGGTCTATGGCCACAAACAGACCGAACACATTGGCCTTCTTTTTACCAACGTATACCTTTTGACCTTGAAAAACTAACTCCTATTTTGGAAGAACTCCACGAAAAATGGTACAGCGACCGTGGAAAAGATAGTTCTTTTTGGGAATATGAATACGAGAAACACGGTACGTGTTCGGGCCTTGACGAATATACTTATTTTGATACAGCGCTACAATTATTTAAAAAAGCCACTGACAGCCCAGAACAGTGGTTGATTCAGACTTTTAAAGATAACACAACCTACAAAATACCAGTTATACATTTTAATGGTGGTCTTATATTAAGTAAGAATGTTTAAAAAAAGAACTATATTTCAACTTTTGTCATTATGTATTTCTTCATGCGTTATATGAATCATTTTTCAGAAGACGATATTGCTCGTTTATTTGTGACCAAATCCGACCGCATTGATGCTTTGGAACAAATTTAAACCAAACAACAATAAAAGAATATAAAAAAAACACAAAATAAAGAAGAAGATTTCGGTGAATTAGATACTTAATTAAAAAATCACACTATAAAATAAGTTTTGTCTGTATTAAACATGATACATCAATTTATTGCGGCGGAACCTAAAAGACAAAAAAAAGGAGTTGGTTCGCTCGATGTCAATGGTAATCTTATCACTAGTGGTGGAGGCGGTGGCGGCGGTACAAAAGATTCTACAAGAGGAGCATGGCCTTTCGGCGGCGGTTTGCAACGGTCAAAGTCTGAGTTACAAGATAAATTACAAAAAATAAATGATTTACGAAATAAAACATTTAAACTTCTCGATAATGCTCCAGACCAAAGACAAAAAATAGAAAAAATATTGCAAACATTAGATGAATATGAACGTCTTTTAAATACAAATTTACGGATATTAGTGAACGCAAATTGGTCATCAGATTTAGATAAATTTGATGTTGATATCAACAATAAAACAGACTTGGGTACTATTGAAACAGACTTGGATACTATTGAAACAGACAACATACAAAGCGTCACGGATGTTGATGATTTCGATGGCGGCGGTGGTTCTAGTAAAATTCCATCTTCTTTAATTACCGCTCTTTCAAATAAGCAGAAACAAAATATTAAATCATTAAATATAGAGTTGGATAATTTAGATTCAACAGATTTTCCAAGTTACATGGATTCCAATGTAAAAGAATTAATAGACGAAATAAATCGACTGCTTCAACTTTGTTTATCGAATCAACAGATAATAAAAAAGGCCGGAATACAGTCAGATTTAACAAAAATTGTTGATATCCGTGCCATGATAATCCAGATTCGAAATGCGATTTCAACAATAATATCTCATCAAGATAAAAAGAATCCGTCAACAAGTTTAAGCGGCGGCGGAGGCAGTGGCGGAGGCAGTGGCGGAGGCAGTGGCGGAGGCACTGGCAGTCAATCACCACAAGGCTCAAGTAAAATGCCAAGTTCTCCGAGCGCTGCCCCACCGAGCGCTGC
>Ga0209091_10000192_pt1 | contig 60688 bp, 78 predicted proteins | sample ArcticOcean_MG_C_6_FD_187438 | JGI IMG/M metagenome (GOLD analysis project Ga0209091, IMG submission 187438) | Marine microbial communities from western Arctic Ocean - ArcticOcean_MG_CB8_128 (SPAdes) (version 2) | ecosystem: Environmental > Aquatic > Marine > Oceanic | place: Arctic Ocean...
AAATGCTGTTAGCATTAAATGTTGATTCGGCACCAATGGCACAATACTTTATACATGAACAACATATTAAAATGGGCCATGAACAAGCAGTAGAAATTGAAAGAGTAGTCACTAGTGCTGATTGTGAAACAGGGTATAAGATTAGACGCCCAGGCTCAATTACTCACATAACAGATTTATATAATAGTCATGAACAATGGGAGTCGGATAGTTTGTATACAGTTTTAACTAGACTGAGAATATACTGGCCCAATGAGAAGATTTATACTGCAACTATGATGGGCTTCCTAAAAGTTAAGCAACTGTTAGAAGATGCAAATTTGTACACAGATGATTTAATGGATGATATCTTTGCTGAGTGTAATGCACATTTTGAAGATATGAATAGATTGCATTTGGATATAAAAGATGAATTTTCGCAAAAATATCCTACAAACTATCAAGGTATGGCTAACACAGAAAAAGTTGCAAGTGGTATAATAAATGTGTATGAGAAGGCAACTGGTGAAACACTTGTGCCTATGCCATTCCCAATTGATATACCTATGATGGGAGATGAAGATGATATATCCTAAATACGATCCAGGCACATATCATACTAGAGAACTTTATAGGCAAGTATGCGAATCCAAAGACTTGCGAGTTGTTTGGGCCTATGTAAATGCACGGAAATGGAATGTTGATTACGATGAGTTTTTAGAACTATGCAAACCAGAATGTGTAAACTGTGGACATGAATTAGATTATGGGCTAGGCAAAAACAATGAAGATAAGACATCAGAGGCTACTCCTAGTACGGACCATATGATACCACAGAGCAAAGGTGGGGTAGACTCAATAGGTAACTTTTGGATTATATGTATGCAATGTAACAAATTAAAGAACGATGCTACACACGAAGACATAAGACGTTACGAAGGTATTATTAAAAAACTCAACGAGACAAAAACGGAGCAAAACAATGAAACATGATTTGAAAATTTGGGATAGTTGGAACGATGATCAATGGGTAACATTCAGAACTAGTTTAAAAACATTTCTTAAAGAACATGTTTGCGAAGTTACTTTCACTAAGAAAGACGGTGACAAACGCATAATGACTTGCACACTGGATAACACGTTAGTACCTGTAGTAGAACTTGAAGAAGGTGCGGAGCCTAAGAAGCCTAGGGTACTTAAAAATCCTAACAACACTTTATCAGTATACGATATTAATGCTAAAGGCTGGCGCAGTTTTGTTATTAAAAATGTAACAGCGGTCTCATATGGCGAACAATAAGAAAAACTTTCTTAGTAAAAGTATTCACCATAATTCGGATCACACACAGTCGCATTTGATTGTGTGTGCTCCAGCAAATGACGATGCAGACTATGAGTGGGTAACTGAAGTTGGTATCAATGAAGCAATTACTAAAGTTACAAGTTGGTTTGTTGATAATGATATACCGCATGTAGTAGAAATGAATTACGGAGATCCGTGGAGTCTAGAGAATTCACACCAGTTTTCAGTTAATGTGGTCATACGAGCAGATAAAAGACCGATGACAAAAGACGAGAGAATTATATTTGAATTAAAATTTTTAAACAAATTCCCAATAACTAATTTGGGTCCATACATAGAAGCAGGTATGAAGAGAATAGGAGAAGCAGAAAGTGAGCAAGAGTAGTAAAAAAATATTTAGTGATTTTACATATAGACCATTACCGGAAGGTTTGACCATCAAAGATAGTATTACACATGGACTAGGATTACATGCAACTACAAAGTTAGAAGCTGGTCAGGTGCTAGGAGAAACGCATGTACTAGTACACAATCGAGATAGACACGAATGGGTTAGAACTCCATTAGGTGGATTTATTAATCATTCAGAAAATCCTAACTGTTATATTAGCACAGACAAAGGCGACAGAAATTTACACACTGTCATTCCAGTTGCTAAAGGTGAAGAACTTACAGTTTACTATCGTTTCAAAGGATACGATGGCATAATAGGAGATGCAGAGATTGACTAATAATGAGAAGAAAGAGAGTAGAGCTAGAGCATTTAAAGAATCAATACAAGATACTGGGTTAGCATTAATTATAAACTTCCCATTGAACATGTTATTGCTGTACATAGCAAATAGAACTTTTTTATTGGTTTTAGAAAGCGAAGGCGATAGAATCTTTTGGACATCAGTGTTCTTAACGTTCTTCTTTACCATATTTGCTATTGTGAGAAAAACGTATGTACGAATGTATTTTGAACGCAAGAACGCAAAAAATTAACAAAAGATGTATATTTTGACTTGAAATTTACCAAAAAAGCACTATATATTATACTAGTTACATAAATAACTTTGCAATTTAAACTACAAGTGCAATTGAATCGTAAGAGACAAAAGCATACTGTAAAATAAATTGCCGTTTTAAAGGAAAGGACTCCTACACAAGGTAAGTGAATCGTAAGTGAAACAAACCGAATGGTAAGAAGAATAGATACTAAAACGCCCAACTGCAAATTTAAGTAGCAGTTTTAGTTAATAGGATACCTTTTCGGAGGACACGAAAAATTAACTTTGGGATTGTCCACTAAAAGATTTTGAGATGGTAACACCTCAAATAACTTACAAGAACAGTCAAGTAGAATAGAGGAACAGGACACACACTATCGAATGTACCTCTAATCTGCGATCTTTTTATTCGCCATATGGGTTTAAAAAGAAGAGATAGAAATTAACTTGCTTTTAAAAGGAGAAAATTATGAATAAGCAGATCCGAATCACAACCGATTCACTATCCCCACTATATAAAATGAGCGTCGGCTTCGACAGAATGGCAGAGCAGTTTTTCAACGACCCTTCATTTTCGCAAAACGGTACAGGCTATCCGCCTTACAACATCACTAAGAACAAAAACGACATCTATGAAATTACTCTTGCAATTGCAGGATTTAAAAAATCAGATATCGAGATTGAACTTGAAGATGGCACCCTCAAAATTACTGGTACTTCAAATGTACTAGATGCTGAAGAAGGTGAGACAGTTGAGACTGAGTACTTACACAAAGGTATTGCAGAAAGAAATTTCCTTAGAACTTTCAAACTTGCAGAATACGTTGAAGTAAAAGATGCTAAACTACAAGATGGTTTACTAAGAGTCCAACTAGAACGCAATGTCCCTGATGCAATGAAACCGCAAAAAATTAAAATATCTTAAGATTTGTGGTAAATATGTGGGTAGCGGTAATTTAACTGCTACCTACTATTACAGCCATAAAAGGTTGCTTAGTAGTTTAAATTAGTGTATAATACTATTCAAACACAAACATAGTAAAAGGTAACAAATGGCTAAAGAGGCAGTTAAAACAAAAACATCAACGGAACTTCGATATCCTTCCAGATTTAATGTTGTTATATACAATGATGACTTTACTCCTGTAGAGTTTGTTATAACATTGTTAATAGAGATATTTAATAAAAATATTACTTCAGCAAAAACATTAACACAAACTGTACATTCAGATGGACAAGCAGTAGCCGGAACATATAACTCAGAGATTGCTGAACAGAAATGTTTAGAAGCAGTTGCAGTATCCAGATCAGCCGGGCATCCTCTACAACTTAAAGTTGAGAGAATAGGATGAGCATCGATAACCTCAACACTAGCAAATACGAACAAGGCTTCGATACTAAAGTAGAAGCGGATAGTTTGCCGCCTGGATTAGACGAAGAAACTGTAAGAAAGATTAGTGCTATTAAAGAAGAACCGGAATGGTTACTAGACTTTAGATTAAAAGCATTTAAGAGATGGCTTACTATGGAAGAGCCTGATTGGAGTGAGCTAACTTATGTGCCTATTGATTACCAAGCACTTAGTTATTACTCCGCACCTAAGTTTTTTGAAGAAGGTGATATTCCACAAGAGATTTTAGATACGTTTGAAAAGTTAGGCGTACCATTACATGAACGTGATGCACTACTTGGATTAGATACAACTAAGTCTGCAGACGAAAATAATATTCCATTAGTAGCCATTGACGCAGTATTTGACAGTGTTAGTATTGCTACAACATTCCAAGCAGAATTAAAGAAACACGGTATTATATTCAGTAGTATCAGTGAAGCAGTAAAAGAACATCCAGAACTAGTTAAACAGTATTTAGGTACAGTTGTGCCGTACACTGACAATTACTTTGCTACACTGAACTCTGCAGTGTTCACAGACGGTACATTTGTATACATTCCACCCGGCGTTAGATGTCCTATGGAGTTAAATACATACTTCCGTATTAATGCTCGTAACACAGGACAGTTTGAACGCACCCTTATTGTAGCGGATGCAGATAGCTTTGTTAGTTACTTAGAAGGTTGTACAGCACCAGCATATGATGAGAACACTCTACATGCGGCGGTTGTGGAGCTCGTAACACACGATAGAGCAGAGATCAAGTATAGCACAGTACAAAATTGGTATGCTGGAGATGAGAATGGTGTGGGAGGAGTTTATAACTTCGTGACCAAACGAGCCATGTGTAAAGGTGTAGACAGTAAAGTAAGTTGGACTCAAGTTGAGACTGGTAGTGCTATCACATGGAAGTACCCTAGTTGCATACTTAAAGGCGATGGTAGTGTCGGCGAGTTCTTTAGTGTTGCAGTTACCCAAGGTAAGCAACAAGCAGATACTGGCACTAAAATGATACACTTAGGAAAGAACACGAAGAGTACTATTATATCAAAAGGAATTAGTTTCGGAGATAGTACAAACACATATAGAGGATCAGTTAAAGTAAATCCTGGTGCTCACAATGCTCAGAACTTTACCAAGTGCGATAGTTTAATGTTGCAAGACAGTAGAGCATTAACTATCCCTTACATCACATGCCAAAATGATAGTGCTAAGATAGAGCATGAAGCAAGTGCTGGAAAGATTAGTGAAGAGCAATTATATTATTTACAAAGTAGAGGTCTCAGCGAAGACGATGCTATGAATCTAGTTGTTAATGGATTCTGCAAAGATGTATTCCAAAAGTTACCATTAGAATTTGCCGCAGAAGCAAATAAACTATTAAGTGTTACACTGGAAGGCGCAGTAGGATAAACATTGACAACAAATAACAAAGGTAGTACAATACACACATGCTAAAATTAAAAAATTATACAGTTGAAGGAATATTCGAAGACGTCAGTTTAACATTTGAAGCTGGCAAAACTTATGTCATAATGGGCAGTAACGGTGTAGGCAAAAGCACACTAATACACAGTTTAATGGGTAAGCCAGGACTGCCAGAAGCAAGTGGTAGTGCAAGTTTTCAAGGTAGCGATATTAACGCACTAGAAACAGACGAACGTGCTAGACTAGGCATGTTTGTAGGATTCCAAGCACCCACAAGTATTCCAGGGCTAAGTAACTTCCAGTTTATTAAACAAGCAACTGGCATTAAAGTAACAGAGATCAAAGAGTCATTAGGCAAGTTTAAAGACTTTGCTAGTACATTAGGTTTACCAAACGATTGGGATAAACGTAATCTTAATACAGATGCAAGTGGCGGCGAAAAGAAAAAGAACGAACTAATCCAGATGTTAATGATGAATACAAAGTTAGCAATGTTAGATGAACCTGATAGTGGACTAGACGTAGATGGTATTAAAGCATTAACATCAGAACTAAATGCATGGCGCACAAAAGACAACACTTTGATTGTAGTAACACATTACGACAAACTAATTACAGGATTAAATCCTGACGCTGTTATTGTTTTGCAAAAAGACGGCGCTATTAAAGGTGACCAAACTTTAGCAGACAAGATTTTTGCTGATGGGTTCGAAGGTGTATAAAACTTTATTCGGGCAATCACTATTAACGCATCTAGCCAATGCAGACGAGTTTAATAATTTAGAAGACTACGTTGAACACGTTACTTCTAATAACTTTATAGATGAGCTACCACACTCCTATTGGGCTAATATACTTCCACAGTTTAAACAATCATTCGAAGCTAACTTACTATCATTAAAAGAAGAAGGCTTGCCAACTAAACGCAGTGAACAGTTTAACTTTGCAAACATACATAAATTGTATGCTATTGATATACTCAGTTCCGAATCAGATCATGATAGTTATGACGTTATAGAACGTTTTAGTTATTTGAACGGTTTAAGTAAGGCTATTGTATTAAACGACAGCAGAGTATTTACATCAAATGATTTGGGTAAACGCAGTCCGTTTAACATACAGATATTAGATAGTGTTAATACTAACAAGCATAGACAAAGCGAATATGTAAAACTACTAAAGCAACAAGACAACTTTAGTAAAGTAACATACGCTCTTACACCTTTCCCTAACGTAATTATATTCCCTAATGGTAGTAATGATACGTTTAATAAAAAACCTGTAACAGTCCAGTATAGGAACAGCAGTGATGAACCTATACTACAATGCAACACAACTATTTTTGATGTACAATACAATGCTAAAGTACATTTAAAAGAAGATGTTAAAACTACAGCAGGACAAATGAATTACAGCATGTATGTTCTTAGAGAAAATGCAGAACTAACAATAGAGCGAACAACAAACGATTACGGTGGATGGAATATATTTGATAGTGTATTCATTTGCCACCCTGGAAGTAAACTAACAGTTAAGTTTACAAACACCGGAAGTCAGTACACACAAGAAAACTTTTACATTGATAGTAGCAGTAAAACATCAGTTGATATTATTGGCAGAAACGAAATTTATAAAGGCAATCAGTATCACCAATATGTGTATCAGAAAAGCAATGATCCTGATAACTATAGTTGTATTGATATTCGTAATGTTGGTAAAGAATATGCATCAACTAGTTTTATAGGCAGGTATGATGTTGGGCCACTAAGCACAGACTTTGATGGCACAATGAACAACCAGAATTTAATGCTAGATAAGAATGTTACTATGCATACTAGACCGGTATTAGATATTCATACAAAAGAAATTAAGTGTCAGCATGGTTGCACCGTTAGTAATGTTAACGAGGACCACATGTATTATTTACAAAGTAAAGGTGTTGATAGAATAACCGCATCAGAGATGCTAGTAGAGAGTTTTTTATGTTAAGAGTATACCCCAAAGCGAAACAGATTAATGAAATTAGGAATTGTTTTCCTAGTTTAGCATATACTGAATTAGCATATTTAGATAACGCCGCCAGTTCACAAACTGTAGACAGTGCAATTAAGGCTGTGAGCGATTATCATTATAACTATAGAGCCAATGTGCATAGAGGCGATTTTGAAACTAGCGGAATTGCTAGTGAGAAGTTTGATCAAGCAAGACAAGAAATTGCTACACTAATTAACTGCGACATATCTGAGATTGCATTTACGGCAGGCACAACAGATGGCTTAAATATTATAGCAGATTTTTTAAATGACGACAGAACAGTAATACTCACAGAGCTAGAACATCACAGCAATATACTTCCTTGGATGAAGCATGATAAAACTGCGACAAACGGTAAGATAGTTGTAGTGCCAGCAAGTGACCACGGTGATGTAAGTATAGAAGATTTTACAACAGCAGTTAAAAATAATCCAGGAAGTATTGTATCGTTTTTAACACAAAGTAATTTAACCGGAATGTACACACCATGGCAAGAAATGGTACGCATTGCTAAAGAATATGATTGTGAAGTTGTTATTGATGCTTGCCAAAGTATAGCACACAAACAAATCGACCTACAAGCAAACAACATTGACTGGATGGTATTTAGCGGACACAAGATGTATGCTAGTACAGGATCAGGTGTATTGTTTCATAGAGGCGGATTCAGTAATGTACATGGACATGCATTAGGCGGCGGAACAGCTGAGTTTGTTAGTTTCGACGAATATGGTTTACATGGAGACTATGAACGTATTGAAGCAGGTACTCCAAACGTAGCAGGCGTACACAGTATGGGTGCCGCGGCAAAATGGATTAATGAAATTGGATACAAAACTATACAAGAGAACGAAGCAGAGTTTTTTAACATGCTCAGAGACAAGGGATTGTTTGAGATTGAGGGATTAACACTTATCGGACCAATGGGACCTAGAAGCGTTTACAGTTTTGTAACAGAAATGTGTAACCCTAGCGACTTAGCAGGATTTTTAAGTTTCGATAAAGTTTGTGTAAGGACTGGACACATGTGTGCCCAACCTGCCAGTAGACGTTACAACAAAAAAGAGACCGGTGTATTTAGAGTTAGCTCTGCACCATACAATAATGAATTAGACTGTGTTAAATTAGTGGAGGGTATATGGAAAGCGGTAGACAAGATGACAGCCTCGAAGACCAAATAGTTGACCAAGTAGTTGCTAACTTAAAAAGAGTATTCGATCCTGAGTTACCACTCAACATATACGACCTAGGACTAATTTATGCAGTTAAGTTAAACCAAGAGTTTGATTGTACTGTGGATATGACACTAACCTCCCCTAACTGTCCGGCGGCAGAGATATTGCCTATGGAAGTAGAGTTTGCAACACGAAGTGTAGAAGGTATTAATAAAGTACATGTACATTTAACATTTGACCCACCGTGGAATCCAGATACAATGGTAAGCGATGAGGGTAAGTACGCTTTAGGAATTTTGTAATGAGTAAGTTCTCGAAAGAAGAATTAGAAAATAGTAAACGCATATTTAAAAGTGCAACACCTAAGCAAGACCTTAGTTGGTATGTTAAGTGGATTGCTAGTGCATTTATTCTAACAGCAGTAGTTGCCAGAAGCGCCGGAACTGATTACCATATGATTGATGTATGGTTTAGTCTTATAGGAACTATGGGGTGGCTTACTGTTGGATTGCTTTGGAAGGATAGAGCTTTAATAATACTTAATGCAGTTATTGTAACAGTATTATTACAGTCAATTGTAAGGGGATTAGCAGGTGGTTGATGTACGAGCATTACATACAACAGACGGTGAGATTATTGACCTAGTAACACATAGCCATTATGGTAAAGAAGGTGAGTTTAGACCTTGGCTAGTACCTAGTAATATTCATGGACACCATCATCCATTGATAATGAGCAACGATCCGTACTATAGAAGAAACATAGGTCAAGCAGATACTCGAATCGACAATGGTCCTAAAGTAATAGCAGTGGACTTATTCATACCCACTAGTGGATACAGTAATTGGAGTGCAACTGGTAACGTATACATAGACCATTCTCTAAGACCACAACAACTAGATTTCCTAATGAGCTTCTTTGAAAATTGGGAAGATTTAAATTGTATATTACTTTTAAGTTTTTGTGATGAAAGCCCGGAGTTAACATTAGTATTAGAAACAGTATATAGCCTTATGGCAATTTACGAAATACCGCATGAAAGAGTAAAGTTTACAGGGCACAATTTTGCTGGGCAAGAAGTACTTACTGCTTTTGCTAAAGAGAATGGTGAAAAGCCACTTACTTATATTGTAAATTGGTGGATGCTCGGCCACGTTGATACAACACATGTAGAACTGCTAGTAGAACGTAGTTATCAACCCCAAGAAGAACTAGTGGGACTTCTTCATCAAACATACAGTTTTAATCCTGTAGATATGTCGCCAAAAAACAATACGTTTATTTTTCTTAACAGGCGAGAAACAGACAACAGACTAGCATTACTTTATCTATTATGGCAAAAGGGTGTTAAGCATGTTGATAGTATAATAAGTGCATTTCCACCGTTAAGACTGTTTGCTATAGAACCAGGCGCACATGAAGGTGAACGTAATCACTACACTACTGTATTCTTTAAGAGTATGTTAAAGGATCTTGTGCCGTCGACAGCCACAGAGCACACTGATGTAGAAACACATAACTTCAAATACGAAATGAAGTTAGGCGAATCATTACCAGGTGACCATGCATTTATCGGAGACACTGAATCAAAGTTCGTACCGTTAAATAATGATGCATATATTTGGTTAACTTGTGAAAGCACTAGCGACTTAAAAGAGAAAAACCTTTTCTTTACTGAAAAAGTATTAAAGCCTATGATGTACGGACAAGCATTAATGGTGTTCGCACAGCCTGGATTCATTAAAGCATTTAAGGCGTTAGGATTCCACACACTATGCGAGGAGTATGGTATAAGTGAAGAATATGATAATGTTGAAGACGATGCACAACGAATAGACATGATTGCAGAAGAAATAATTAAAGTAGGATCTGTACCTCTACTAAAAATGCATGAAATACATGCAACACTAGAAGATAAAATTATAGAGAATAAAAAACGTATGTGGTTAATGTTAAGTAACATACCAGACCAAGACGCTTTTGTGTGGCAAGCACATAACTCGATGGTGTCACAAATACACGGAAACAAACTATACAACACCGAAGAATCGTTAAAACTATACAAAGATTTTTGGAACTTAGATATTATAGGAACTAAATAGTACTAACGAATTACACACACATGGAGAATACGAGTAATGGCAGTAGAGATGACTATACCAGAAGTTAGCTGGTTAAGAAGAAAAATCCCAGAAGGAAAAACAGATTACGATTGGGTAGGACAAACATCTACCGATATTTTTAAAGACAAGCGAGTTGTAGTGTTCGCACTACCAGGTGCATTTACACCAACTTGTTCAAGTACACATTTACCAGGATACGAAGCAAAATATGAAAACATCTTAGAACAAGATGTAGACGAAGTATATTGTCTTAGTGTAAACGATTCGTTTGTAATGAATGCATGGTTTAGCTCAATGGGAATTGAGAATGTGCAACCTATCGCTGATGGCAATGGAAATTTTACTCGCCAAATGGGTATGCTAGTTAGGAAAGAAGCAGTAGACTTTGGAATGAGAAGCCAGCGTTATAGTATGGTAGTAGACAATGGCAGAGTTGAAATGATTTTCTGTGAAGAAGGCAAGGAAGATAACTTTGCTGGTGATCCGTTTGAAATTAGTGATGCAACTTCTATGCTTAACTATCTAGAAGCAGTCAAAGATATCCGCAAAGAAGAAATTGCAAGGGCTGAGGCTGATGAAGAAGATACAAATAATACTTGAAAACGAATCTAAAAGTAAACTAGAAAAAATAGAGTGGGATCTGTATGATACCTACTCTGCTTCAAAAGTTTTTAATTTACTACAGGATACTAAACTTAAGAGCAGTATGCATCCACGTATTGACCTTCGCCAAAAAAATACAGCAGAAACTACTGTTGCATTAGCAACGGAAATGAATGATGTAATCGACCAAATTAATGTATTGGATGAAAATTGCCCTATACAAGAATCACTTAAACTAGACTTATCAGTTCCACCGCATGAGCAAGTTAAAAAGTTAAATGCGTTACACGAAATATTTCAACTGTACACTGAACAGTATGGCACTGATATAAATAAAACCCAAGTAATACTAGAACGTGTAAACATACTAGTACACATGCTAGAAGCAGGCCCAGTAGAAATAGACCAGGTGTTTATTGTTGCAAAGCAAGAAAACCATGGCTACCAATTGCCGGACAGCCTAATAGACATGACCAACGAAGACCACATGGAACGTATGCCAAATGCATTGTGGGGAGTATTAGAAATGGATTATCATACTATAGGCAAGGATTTAAATGCATGTTTCCATACCGATGATGTTGAATTAGTTAAGGCTGGTGAATTGCGACAGCAAACACAACTAACTCCGTGCATTGCCGCTAACTTTATGACTAGTTATAAATTTGCCCCAACGCCTAAAGGCGATGCAAAAACAATACAGCAGTTTTACACATGGTGTGATGAAAATAATTTGGACGAATACATCGATTATACTGAAGCACAATACAGACCCGGAAGATTACGTCTGGGAGAAATAAATAAATTATACACTATTCAGGATATTCAAGAACTTGTAATAGAATTTCCGAGTATTAAAGAAATAATGCTGATAAATGATAAATAATAGCATCGAATACCATAGCAGGAGTTTTAAAAATGACAGATTTTGTACTACCAACCCAAAGTAGTTTTGACGCTTTAACTACAAGCGGATACACACTTACAGACGCAGACGCAGGCATACTAACTAAACCAGTTGGCGGCGTTATCAAATTACTAGCGGATCAAATGACTTCTAGCGAACTAATTCATGTTAGGGCTACAAGAACAAGCACAGGCAAAACAGAAAAATTTATTATAGACAACATAGCGGACTGGTCAGCAGGTCCTAAGATATTAACAAGTGACCATTTTGCAAATACGCTTTTAGATTGCACAAACTTTTTAACATATACTGGTAATGACGCAAAAGTGTTCCGAAACGTAATGCCAGCGCCAATACTAGCAGTTGACGGAGACAGTATTCCAACTACACTTACTATTCCATCTCCAGTCAAAGATATAGTAATGGATCTAACATCAGATCCAGAAGCCAGAAGCAGTTCACAGATTGCGGGTCATATGCCCCACATAGGGTATATGGATGAATTCGTGAATTCATCGGATGTATCATTAGGAGCCAGGGAAGATGTATTATCACCTCATTTTTCTATTGTTATGCCTAATCCAACAGCAACACAAAAACCAGCATGGGATTCCTTTGGACATTCAACATTGTTTAGTTCAGTATTTAATAGACTTCAAGTTAACGGTGTAATGATGGTTAACCATGTAGAGTTTGCAGTTATTAACGAAGCTCTTTGGTCAGTATTAGATGCACATGTTAGTATTGGACATACATATGAAGCTACTTGGATAGCAACAGGATCTGAGACAGCAAAAGACGTTGCGTGTATTAAACGACTTTCTTAAACAACAAAAATAATAGGGCCAGTTCAAGTAGCTGGCTTTTTTTTGACTGATAAATACTACTATGACAACTAACTTAACTTTACTTACAGATGCAAGACACAGCGAAGAAGACATTTACGCATATGAGTGGGAAGACTTGGCTGACGGCTTGATAACTAATGAACATGGTAGTATAATTAAATTACTATGTGACCAAATGAATGAACACGATATTGTATTGCTAATAGAACCAATGAGTGGTACTGGCAAAACGGCTAAGTTCATTATCGACAATATTGAAACTCCAGCAAATGTTCCTAATATTGTTACACAAGATGTATTCCAAAATACATTTTTATATTGTGGAGAATTTTTTGAAATTGTGGAAGATAATCCCAAAGTATTCCAGAATACTATAACGCCTGACACCATTGCATACAATATGGCAGGTGAAGTAGAAGGCGTAACAAAGCATTACGAAGATGCTGATGACCTATATATAGATTTAAATGTCGATCCTCCGATTAGAAACAAAACAGAGTTAGGACTTATTACAGACCAATCATATTCTAACATGGCAAACATGTTAAACTTTAATGGTGATGCATTAGACCAAGAACATGTAGTGTTCGAACCTACTTTAATAGTATTGTTTCCCTTCCCAATTAGTTTAGGCTATCCTGTACATGAAGCGGAAGGCTTAGTTGGACAATGTTTATCATCGCTACACAAATTACCAGTTGGCGGTGTATTAGTATTAATAGATATTCATTACGAAAAGGTTAACACACAAATGTGGCGAGCACTTGATTGCATGAAAGACGAACATGCGTATCAGTTTGAATGTGAGTGGTTACTTGGTTTAAACCCTGACGGAACAACAGGTGTACATAAAGCCGCCGCAATTAAACGCATAGCATAACTTAGGAAAATAAATACTAATATGAAACTAGCTATCACTGGTGTTGGTATAGTCTCGCCTTTAGGCAATACTCTCTCCGAAAATATAGATAATTTAAAGGCTAAGAAGGTACCTATAGCTGATTATAGACCACAAGGTCATTTCAGTGATTGGATTTTAGAAGTAGAGAAAGCATTCCATTGTAACTACGATGACGTAAACGTAGAACATCTTATTAAAACTAAAGACAAACGTTGGATAGACCCAACTGTTGTTTCAAGTATGATTGCAGTAGATGAAGCAGTTACAATGAGTGGATTAGACTTGCCACATGACACACCTGTGGTAGTGGGCACTATTCGAGGCGGTGCTCCAAACTTAGCAAGATACGGACAAACACTACATCAACATAAACGTAAAGTACACCCTCAAGTGTTGTTAAGTAGCTCACTAGAGTACGTTAGCAACCATATAAGCAGTCATTACAAATTACATGGTCCAAGCCTAGCAACTAGCGGAACGTGTGTCAGCGGCTTACAAGCACTAGACATTGCTAAAAAGTACATGCAAACTGAAGGATACACTAGTTGTATCGTTGGCGGCACAGATTTTATGACCAGTTCAATGAGTACTATATACTTCCAGTTACTAGGAGCAATTAGCCCAACAGGCAAAAGTGTTCCATGGGACGAAAGTAGAGATGGTTTTGTAATGGGAGAAGGTAGTGTTTATCTAGTAGTAGAACCATTGGAACTTGCACAAGAGCGTGGAGCAAATATACGTTGGGTAGTTGATGGATTAGGCATTGCTAACGATGGAGCCCATGCAACACAACCAGATTTAGACGGCACTGGAGCCAGGATTGCTATTGATAAAGCATTAAAGCAAGCCGGTACAACAGCAGAAGATTACACAGTTTTAAATGCACATGCCACAAGCACACCATTTGGTGATCCTGTAGAGTACAACGTGTTGAAAGATTACTTTCCAGAAGGAAGTCACTTGTACGGCAACAAAGGACAAGTGGGCCATTTAATGGGTGCTAGTGGACTAGCAGAAATTGTGTTAGGCGCAGAAGCAATGATAAATGGATTTGTCCCAGCTAATGCAGGACTTGAAAATCCATTCACAAATGATGGTTATTTTGATTTATTAACAGAAGTTAAAGAAAAAACATATTCCAGACTATTCAAAACTAGTTTTGGATTTGGTGGACGTAGTGCGGCAGTGAGTATAACTAATGACGCCGAATAGTTTTGAATACAAGCAAATACAAATAACCATAATTGAACGCATTACTCCGGGTGACTACGTTGAAAGTACATTCAGACATTTATCTCCAACGCATGATAGTGATGGGAATATAGTTAATATACCTAGCATTAGCCTTGGGAATTTTGAAAACCTAAAAAGTCACGAAATAGCAGATAATCACTTCTTTGAAATAGCGTACATTGACTGGTGTAGTCTAGAAGATAAAAGTATATTCAAAGATTATAATATTATGATTTCTAAACCATTGGAAGCATATATACACACATCAAACAACAGCGTTTATCCTAATATTTCCAAGTACTGGTTTAATGAAGATGGTACATTGGATCAAATTGATCCTAATGCTCCTAGCGATGATAATCGTTATGATGGATTAGACATACCTAAACGTACAATCGTAGTTACGGATAACATTATGCCTAACGGGCACCCTGTTGAAGGTGTACATTTTATCCCTACCAATGTATGGATATGCGAGTATGGTGTTCAGACAGTACTAGCCAAGCAGTTTGATGCAAAAACTATAAGAGAAAATATATTCCGTCCTAAAGATAAAAAGTTTATCGCATTGATGGGTATGCCTAAGCAACACCGTTGGGACTTCTTTAATAAGGTCACCAGCAATTTCACACTTCTTGGCGAATGTTTAATAGGCTCTTACCATCCCGACTTTAAACGTTCAGTGCGTAACGATACCCAACTATCTCCAAGAATAGACGGATCTAAGTATAGAAACATGGAATTGGATTGGATACAAAACTGTCATTTCTGGGTATCAATGGAAACATGGTATGTAGGAGATTTTGATCCTATAAGTCAATTAACAGAAAAGACATACAAGCCTATAGCGGTAGGAATGCCATTCTTAATATCAGGTGGCGGTGCAGAACTTGACCATTTAACTAATTTAGGTTTTGAAAACTTTATAGATGTATTTGGCGACTACAGAGGTAGTACATTTCAGGAAACTAATGATAACATTATAAATATTGTTAATCATCCAGAAAAGTATGACAAAGAAAAATTAGCAGTACGATGCATACATAATAATAAAATACTGCAACAATGGCATTTTAATGCAGTTCGGGAACACTATTTAGAAAATGTTAATAGTGTTTACATTGACAACGAACTATAAAGGTGCTACAATATTACCATGAAAACAAAATTTAAATCAGCATTTATGGATACAGCAGAAAGATTTGCTGAACTAAGCAGTGCCAAACGTGCCCAAGTAGGGGCAATTATTGTTAAAGACAACAGAATTATCAGCATAGGCTACAATGGTATGCCTAGTGGTTGGGACAATGTATGCGAAATACCAGGCGAGGATAAAACAAAGCCAGAAGTATTACATGCAGAAGCAAATGCTATTACTAAGGTAGCACAAAGTTCTGACAGTAGCAAAGGTGCTACAATATTTTGCACACACGAGCCTTGCATAGATTGTGCTAAACTAATTTATCAATCAGGTATTACTAAACTTATATACAAACATAAATATAATGCCGCTAAAGGATACGGCGGAGACTTCCTAGCAAAAAGCGGAGTTGATGTTGAACAATTAAAATTATGAAAGTTATAAAAACAGAAAATGCAGGCATACAAATAGATTGCGACATATCTAAACTAACTGAACAAGACTATGAAGACATTAATGAGCTATATTTAGATAACTTGCTGATTACGTTTATTAACCAACCGTTTGAAACTTTACCTTTTGCTAAACTAATACACAAAATGGGTACGTTTGCCAATTGGAATCAAATGCTTTGGAAACAAGACGGAAGTAATCTTTCAAAATCTGGTTTTGTAGATCCGTTTGCATTTGAAACAGATTCACTGACCCCTGACCCTGATAATTCATACCCTGTGCAACGAGTAACAGGTAAAAAAACTGAGAAAGGATTACCAACTGGTATCTTTGGTAACGGAGAACTAGACTGGCACAGTAACATGAATGGCGAAATGGATAGAGCTAGAGGTGTCGCACTACAAGGTGCATGGCACTGCGAAGGAACACATACAGCATTTATGGACACAGTTAAAGCATACGATGATATGTCAGATGAACTTAAAGCAAGATGCGAAGGAGTCATAGGCAACTACGAATATGCTCCAGAGAACTGGGCAAAAGGAGTACCAACTCCACAGTTACACATGATGAAGGGCTTTGGACTAACTGACAGCAAATACACCATGCCATTAGTTCATGAAGGCTTTAATGGTAAGAAAGGTTTATACTTTCACTATCACAACAACTGCAAATTTGAAGATAAAGAATTAAAGCAGTTACTTATGGAACATTGTTTCCAATCAAAATACATCTACGAACATGAATGGCATCCTGGCGATATTGTTATATCTGACCAAGTGTTAACCTTACATAAGCGAGTGGAGTGGGATCCGGAGATTATAGCAAATAGAGTGCTACACAGGATAACATTCCATTACGACAACATGATTGATGATTACTTCAACAAATACACTAAAATCAAAGAAACTAATACACTAGAATACTAGAAAACGGTTGACATTGTCGTATTAATACGGTATAATACATAGATGAATAAGAAATCCAAGACACAAATGACTAAAGCTGAACTCATAGAGCTATGCTACGAGCTAGAGAAAGATATAGCGGACAAGCAAAAGACTATTGATTCATTACAAAATGACCGAGTAGCATTAGATACTATCGTTGCTGACACAGACGTTAGTGCAATTATCACTGGCATGAATGCTAGAATTAAAAAATTAGAAGAGAGACTAGAAAACAATGGATAACTTAGTATTTGTTTACGGCTCGCTAAAGACAGGCGGAAATATAAGAGGCTTGGACGGCAGACCAGGAGCAGAGATTGTTGGTAGAGCAACTACCACATATCCTGATTACAACATGTTAGACTTAGGAGCATTTCCCGGCGTAACAATGAAGGGAGAGTATAAGATCCAAGGCGAAGTATGGAAGTGCAATGCAGAGGTAATGGAAGATTTAGATGCTATAGAAGGCTATCCAGATTTTTACAACCGTGTTAGAACTGAAACAACACAAGGCAGAGCATGGATGTATTATATAGAAGCAGACGCTTATCAATCAGCAACATATCCTGAAAGCCCTAGTATCGAATTAATAGATGATGTACTACACTGGAAACTTTTTTAAATGTACGGAGTAATTGAAATGACAGACCTATCACTAGATAGTTTAATTCGGCTAACAGAAGGTTGGCATGAAGACAGGAACTTAATAGATGGTGCAACTGACAAAGATCAAGTATGTAAATTGATTCAGGAAGTTGGCGAACTATCAGACAACGTATGCAAAGGCAAAGATGTTAAAGATGACATTGGCGACTGTATGGTTGTGTTGATTAATATCGCAAAACGTAACGGAGTAACTATGCAAGAATGCTTACAAGTTGCTTATGACGATATCAAACATCGTAGAGGTAGAATGGTCGATGGAATTTTTGTTAAAGAGTCAGACGAGGCATAAACATGAGAACTGTACTTGATTTTTTCTGGAACACTTGGGACAACGCAAGTGAATTACTATCAGACATTAATGACTGGTATAAAGAGCATGTTGATGATATTGCTTGGAAGTATAACCTTAGCACATACAACATGACATGGTTAGGATTTATTAAAGGAGTACTATTAGTATTACTCCTACAGTGGTTATTCTAATGGAACTTGCCCTATTGTTCGGCTTAATGTTTAAGCACACAATAGCAGATTACTTTATGCAATACAGTTGGATGATTAAGGATAAGGCAACGTATGGAGCCCAGGGCGGAGTTGCCCATGCTAGTTGGCATGGTACACTAACTTTTGTAGTGTTAGAGTTATGCATGATGGGATGGCCCATATCACTGGCGCTAGGTATAGCAGATGCTGTTTTACACTATCATATAGATTATATTAAAAGCAATGTGTGGGAAAATTACGGCTATACACCAGCAGACCGAATGTATTGGGTTACACATGGCGTGGACCAATTTGCACACTTTTTGACATATATAGGAATTGTATACTTATGCGTATAGAACAAGACATTAAATTAGATTACAATGACGTTTTACTTAGACCCAAACGTAGTACAATGGGCAGTCGTAAAGACGTTAACCTAAGAAGAGAATTTACATTTAGAAACAGTAAACAACGATTCAATGGTATACCGATCATTGCTAGTAACATGCATGGTGTCGGTACATTTGAAATGGCAGAGGAACTAATTAAGATTCCTATGTTTACAACATTGTGCAAAGATTACCAGCCAGCAGACATTTGGAATTGGTTGGGTGGGCATGTACACAAACCAGACTTATCAGACCTAGTAGCAGTTAGCACAGGTATCACTGATATAGATGACGAAAGGATTGAAGCAACCCTTAAACTAGTTCGTAGTATCAGATATGTATGTATCGATGTTGCTAACGGATATAGTGAACGCTTCTTAGACTATGTTGCTCGTTTTAGAGACAAGCACCCAGAAATTACAATTATTGCAGGCAATGTAGTAACGCCTGACATCACAGAGGAGTTATTATTACGTGGAGCAGATATTGTTAAAGTTGGCATTGGGCCTGGTAGTGTTTGTACTACTAGGGTTAAGACAGGTATTGGGTACCCGCAATTATCCGCTGTTATTGAGTGTGCCGATGCCGCTCATGGTCTTGGCGGACACATCATTGCTGATGGCGGCTGTAGTAGTCCTGGAGATGTAGTTAAGGCATTTGCCGCCGGAGCAGACTTTGTTATGCTAGGTGGTATGATGGCTGGCACGGATCAGGGTGGAGGCGAAGTAGTAGATGGACATGTAGAATTTTACGGTAATAGCACAACAAAAGCACAGGAGGATTTCGGTGGAGTACAAAATCATAGAACAAGCGAAGGGCGTATTGTACGTTTACCTTACAAAGGTCACGTCAATAACTCCATTACAGATATACTTGGAGGTTTGCGTAGTGGTTGCACTTATGTGGGCGCCGGTGAACTAAAGCATCTTAGTAAATGTGCAACATTTGTACAAACTAAGAACGGTGCTACACACAATACCGTATATAAACATTTACAAGTAGGCGAATAAACAGGAACAATTATGAATTATAGTATTACAGTACCAATGGAAAAAGGAGACTCATTGAAGGCTATTAAAAATACATCAGTGTTATCAGATATGACACTAATTATAAACGATGGCTGGGCAACATTTATCGGTGAAGCGAATACACCTGAAGAGTTTGAGGCTGATTTAATAGACAGTATAGATGGCATATCAATAGCCGTCACAGCAGTAGAAGTTTGGTAGCATGATTATTCCAGCCTCAAACGATGCAATTCATATTATATGGGAATTAGAATATGAGATGCTCAATCCTAGAAACTGTGGTTACACCGGAATGGATATGAAAAAGAGGTTATGGGAAATTAAAATGCGAGTAGACTCTGCAATATTAAAGGCACCAGATTATCATGGAGAACCTGCATTCGAAGATATATACTTACTACATCGAATAAAAGGAAATGTATGAAACTTGGTATAATTGGTAAAGGATTTGTAGGATCAGCAGTTAGCAACGGCTTTAATGATGACGTTGAACAGATAATTATAGATCCGAAAATTGGTCCGAATACAATTGATGACCTTGTAGTATTTGATCCTATTATAACGTTTGTGTGCGTTCCTACGCCTGTTAGTGAGGATGGTAGTTGCGATGTAAGTATTGCTAGAAGTGTGTTACAAGAGCTCAATGAGCGTCAGTACAAGGGTGTAGTAGTTATTAAGAGTACTATTGTGCCTGATTATTTACATGAGTTTAAAAAGGCGTATGCACTAAGGATAGTATATAATCCAGAGTTCCTCACAGAAGCAAATGCAAATCAAGACTTTATTAATCCTAAAATGCAAGTGTTAGGTGGCAGATGGAAAGACTGTGAAGTAGTAGAAAAAGCATACTTAAGAAACAGTAAAGTTAAAGTAGTACCAACATTTAAAACAGATTTAACCACAGCAAGTTTATTAAAATACACTATTAACAGTTACCTTGCTACCAAAGTAATGTTTATGAATGATATACACAAACTACACCAAGCAGGTAGTAGTATGGTAAGTTGGGATCAGTTTACAGACATGCTAACCAGAGATCCACGTATGGGAGATAGCCATATGCAAGTACCAGGCCCAGACGGAGAGTTTGGTTTTGGTGGGCATTGTTTCCCTAAAGACACAGAAGCATTATTAAAATATGCACACGACAAAAAGATAAAACTTAGTACACTAAAAAACGCAGTGGAAAATAACAAGAAGGTAAGACAAGATGATAACGACTCGAGGTAAAATACATTTAGGCATATTAACATTAGCAGTAATACTAGTACTAGCATTCTTTACAAACAATGCAAAAGCAAGTGGGTATGCTGGATTTAAATACGAAATTCCTTATAAGGATCTAACTAAGCAAACAGAAATTAACCACTTGCGATTAGGTTACAAGTTTGATAACAGTATGTATATTGAAGCAGGTGCCATGACAGGCGGCACAGGAATTGAAATGGGTTATAAGTTTAAAAAAGGTAATTGGTTAGTAAAAGGCAAGTTCGAAGGAACTGATACTACTCAGCGAGACTACTTTAAAAGTAAGATAGAAACAGAAATTATTTACACGTTTAACAATTAAGCATATAAAAAGATAAATACTACTGTCTATACGCAAGACGAAACTAGATACAATGCGTACTAACTGGGTTTAGACACCCTAGACGGAGATAAAAAATGTTTAAAAATATGCTAAAAAAGGCAATTCATAAGAGCCAGCATGTTCAACGTAACTGGGACCTTTCCAAATCCATACCTCAAGAAGATATGGACATTATTGCAGAAGCAGTAACTGGAGCACCAAGCAAACAGAACATCAAATTCTTTAAGCCTTATTTCATTACAGACAGAAAGAAAATCGAAGCCATTCATAGAAACACTTTAGGATTTATGATTGAAGATGGCAAACAAGGTGGCAAAGCACTAAAAGGAAACAGGTTAACTACTAACCCGCAAGTTTTAGCACAATTGTTAATCGTGTTTGTTGAAGACTTTGATATGAAAGACGCAAAATCCAAAACTGACATAGCCAACGATAAGTGGGTTATGGATCATGACAGAGATCAAGCATTAGGTGTAGCCGCTGGTTACGTTAACCTAACTTCAGCTCTACTTGGTTACGGTACTGGTTGTTGCAGTTGTTGTGATAAACATGCTATTCAAAAGATTCTAGGAATAGATGAAAAACCATTATTACTAATGGGAGTTGGTATTGGCGACGGTGATAAGCCGAGACGTGAACACCACTTGAACAGTAACCTTACATTCCCAACAAAACGTAAGAACATAGAAGTAGAATACGTTAAGTAGATTTACTAATAAGAAGCCACTTTTTATAGAGTGGCTTTTTTTTGACTATAAATACTATTACACATACACATACACAGGAGAAATATATGTCAGCAAATAAATCAGGTTTTGAGATTAGAGCCAACCTACTTACTCAAGCACAAACAATTTTAGAAAATAACTTACAACGCACACAAGACAGAGTTGGATACAACAATGTTATTATGGATATCAAAGAGCCGTTAGAAGTTAAAGAAGTTTCACCACAAGAAGTTATTGACTTAGCACAAACATTATATGCATTCGTTGAATCAAAAGAGTCTGCATAACAATGTGGGAGAAACTATTTTGGTGGTTAGCCAAACGTAGAGGCACGGAAACACTAACCAACATATACACAGATAAAGAATACATGCACAGAGTATTCCTGGGACGTCAAGTTCACAAGGAAGGAATAGCTGGAGCATATGGTGGAGGCAGAGTCTGCTTAAATTTAATAACAGGTAGCGACTTACCTGTAGAGCATAATCATCCTTGGGGTTACTTTACTCTCATACTGTCGGGAGGATACTATGAGGTTAGAGGAGAGGAACGTATGTGGCGCAGACCTGGATGGTTTGCTATAAGGTCACACAACGATTTCCATAGAGTTGAAATCCCTGAAGGTAAATTTGCTATAACATTCTTTGTAAAAAGTCGACATGGGAAAATGGGTTCATATTTTATGGACAAAGGAAAGCCTGTAAAGGATTTAAAATTCTGGTTACGCAGAGGTGTGCCTAGAGAAAAAATTGGAGCAATGATTAAGTTAAAGACTCCAGAGGAAATAAAACATGATAGATGATATTTTAGCGATTACGCCAGGCGAAGGAGAAATTTCAGACTGGTTTATTGATAGACTAGAGGTATTGGTAGAGAAAGGACACTTCCTAGATCCTAAAAAAGTTAAGCAAGTTAGAGAATCAATAGTTGATAGTTTAAAAGAATACAGTGAAAAACACCAAATAAATTCTGTTGTGGTAGGCATGAGTGGAGGCATAGATAGTGCCTTAACTGCCGCACTATTTAAACAAGCCGGTTGGCTGGTACACGGCTTAACTATGCCTATACATCAAATCACAGATGAGACTAATAGAGCTATTGAGAACATTGATGCATTAAGATTAGAAAGACACAGCATAGACTTATCAGAACAGTTTGATAATATGCAAGAAAAACTAGGAGCATTTGATAGTACATACCGCGGACTACAACGTCAAGGAAACATTAAAGCAAGACTAAGAATGATTGCATTGTATAATCTTGCACACGAAGTACAAGGTCTTGTAGCAAGTACAGATAACTTTAGCGAATTAGCCGCAGGTTTTTGGACACTACATGGTGACGTAGGTGATGTTGCACCCATACAAAGTTTAAGCAAAAGTTGGGAAGTTCCTGCTATGGCAGTAGAGCTTGGAGTACCTGAAAACACTATACATGCACTGCCTACAGACGGACTAGGCATAAGTACTAGTGATGCAGACCAATTGGGAATGAACTACTTAGAGTTTGATATTTTGTTAACTGACATGCTTAACCTACCAAAAATAGACGATAAAAGCATATACGAATACATAAATACTATAGATGATGAAGAAGCTAAAGAAAAAGCAATGCTTGTTTTTGGCAGAGTTAAAATGACCGCATTTAAACGTGCTAATCCTTTTAACATTTCTCATCCTGTATACAGCGACAGATTCGCTAAACTAGACAAACTAGATAGGAGTTTATAAAATGGGAATATTTAAATGGATCGCTTCATTTTTCACATCGCCAGCACCGACCAAAGTTGTTACAACTAAAGTTTCTCCTGCACCAGCCCCAAAGGTTGTTAAAGCAGAAGCACCGGTAAAAGCAGTTAAGAAAACTGTTGCACCGAACGAAGTTAAAGTAACTAAGGCAAGTTTGAACAAACTTACAAAAGCACAGATAGAAGCTGAAGGTAAGAAGTTCGGAGTAGATGTTGACAGAAGAAAAACAAAAGCAGATATTATTACAGAAGTATTAGCCGCATCTAAAAAAGCAAAGTAACATTAGTTCGCTTAACTTATTAGAGGCTTAATGAAAAAGAAAATTGTTTTAATTCAGCCTAATTTTAAGATAGGTGGAGGTAGCTTTACCGGTTATTGGTTACCATACTCTGTAGGTTGTCTTTGGAGTTATGCAAGTCAACACTCTTGGGTAACAGACGAATTTGAAGTACAAGACATAATATATAAGAGAGAAGCACCTGACCAACTAGTTGATAGATTACTAGATTGTACAGTAGTGTTTTTCTCTTGTTATATGTGGAATTGGGAATACAACAAATACATAGCCAAAGAACTAAAAAAACGTAACCCAGCGATTGCGATTGTATTCGGTGGACCACAAGTTACAACACGCCCTAAAGAGGAAAAATTCTTCCTCAATCATCCATATGTAGACAGCATTAGTCTTACCGAAGGCGAAGAATCCTTTGTGGCTATACTTGACACAATACGAAAGAATCATGCACTACAAGACGTCTACGAGGGTCGCAGACTAGATGATTTAGAGATCCCTAGCCCTTACTTAACTGGTGTTTTCGACAAGATAATGGAAGAAGCTGATCCTAATCATGTATGGAACGGCACCTTAGAGACTAATAGAGGCTGTCCATTTGCATGTACATTTTGCGATTGGGGTAGTTTAACTTATGCTAAGATTAAGAAGTTTCCTATGCCTAAAGTGTTACAAGAGTTAACATGGATGGCAGAGAATGAGATAGACTATGTTACTATTGCTGATGCAAACTTCGGCGTATTCACAGACAGAGACTTACAAGTAACTGAAACACTAGTGGACTTGCAAAATCAATACGGATTTCCTAAAGTAGTAGATGCTACTTGGTATAAGAATAGTAGTGATGAGATACTCGAAATTGTTAAGAAGTTTATTAGCAGTGGATTCAACAGAGGACTCACTTTAAGTGTACAAAGTATGGACATGGATGTGCTAGAGGAAATCAAAAGACGTAACATGGAAATGAGCGACTTAAAAATGATTTTCGACAAGTGCAATAAAGAGGGTATACCTAGTTACACAGAACTCATACTAGGCTTACCACTAGAAACATTTGATACATGGAAGTCAGGACTATGCGAAGTTATAGAAGCAGGACAGCACAATGCTATTGAAAGTTGGCTAGCACAGTTACTAGAGAACGCACACATGAACTTGCCTAGTGAAATAGAAAAGCATGGCATTACTAGTGTAGTCGTAGAAGACTATATAAGTGGGTTTGAAGAAGAAGATAACATATCCGAAAAGGTTAACTTGGTCACTGGTACTAAGCACATGCCAACAGATAAGTTTATTGACAGTTGGCTGTATGCTTGGATGATTAATAACTTTCACAACTTCGGTTGGAGCCAAGTCATTGCTAGGTTCTTAAGAATGCACAATGGATCTCATGCAAGTTACCTTAATACATACGATGTGTTATGGGAAGCCATACAAAATGATACTGGAATTGTTAATCAGTTGTTCAACGAAGCAAAAGGCAAGATAACACATTACTTAGCAACTGGCAAGAGTGAAGACTTTAGTGGGCACACATTGATGTGGGAAGCCCAAAAAGACTTCCACGTGAATTCTGACAAAATAATAAAGTTTGTCAAGCAAGTATTCACTCGAGAATATTGTGGCATAGGTGAAAACTTATATTATCAGCTAACAGCATTCCAACAAGATTACACTACCACACCAAAAACAACGTATCCATTCCAACGAACGTACCAATATAATTTCTTTGAGTACATTAACGGTATAGAAGACAAACTATCCGACTCAGAATATGTTTATAATATAGATATTGCAGAGCCTGTTACAGGTGACGAATACTATAATAGATTATATTTTAGACGTAGACAAGGTTGGGGAAAATCAGTTATTACAAAATTACCGTTATAAGTTAACACATCTGTTAACGTTTGCATAAATAAGGTTGGAAGTTAAGCAATCCCCCTTCCACAATAGGACGGTTGAATTTGGCGTCGGTTGTTCCGGTGAGTATCCGGTGTAGTTTCGCAATATGACAGACAGCAGTACGAGCCAGAGAAGTTAAAAAGTTAAGGAACTTTAACCCCTAAGCATTGTCCGTAAGGAGATGTGAATTTGGGTGCTAATTAAAATATTAGACTCAAGGAGAGTAAAATGACAAGTATTATTTTAAATACGAAGTCATTCTTTCAAAATATTGCAAACAGTTGGACCAATTTCAAAGACAAATATTGTCCTGAAGGTCAAACTTGTAATGACATAGCTACAATTGGCGGACTTTTGTTCACTGTATGGTTTATGTACATTGCGATGGAACCAATACTGAGATAGAATTAGACTGAATATACTATAACTATAAAACATGAATATCGTAAGATATTCTCCCAAGTTTTAGGGTTCGTTTCTGCGGACCCTTTTTTTTGGCTGAAATTTGTATAAATAATACTCTATAAGGAATTGGATTCTTTGCAGTAAAACAAAACACAGTAGGATGTGTACACAGGAGTAAAGTATGGGATGGTTAGCAAACTGTTCTGAGTCAGAACGTGCCAGCATTTTGGCAAAACTGGCAGGTAGAGCTTATCTAAATGAAGCAGAATTAAAAGCCACAGACAAAACATTAAAAATGCAAAGATCAAAAGCAAAATTTATTAAAGACGGTGATGCTGAAGCATGGGTATTCATTACTCGTGACGATGCTATTATAGTAAGTTGCAGAGGCACAGAGCCAACACAGTTCCGTGACATATTAGCAGACTTAAAAACAATACCAGTTAGGCACCCTAGAGCAGGTAGAGTACATCAAGGATTCAAAGAGTATACAGATTTAGTATTTGATGAAATTATAGCCCATGTTAAAAAAATGCGTAAAAAAGAAGAGAACGTATTTGTAGTAGGACACAGTTTAGGTGGAGCAATGGCAGTACTGGTAGCAGAAGGATTATCCGATGCTGGAGTACCTGTTAAAGAACTAAGAACATTCGGTCAGCCTAGAGTTGGTAATAGAGCATTCAGAAGACATTTAGAAGGGTGTGACATTGGACGTTATATACGTTATGTTAATAACAACGATATTGTAACTAGTGTTCCGCCATCAGCATTTGGTTTTGTACATGGTGGCAACTTGCATTATATTAACTACCATGGCAACATACGAAACTTTACAGCATGGCAAAGAGTTAAAGATGGTTGGAGAGGATTTTGGGCGGCTTGTAAGCAGTTTAAATTCTTTGATTTTGTAGCAGACCACGGCATGCCAAACTATGTAGAGAAAGCCGGTAACATTGCTAAGTTGGATAAATAGTATTGTATTAATACAAACGGAGATATCAAGATGGTAGAGTATATCAAAAATAGAATTAAAGAAAGAACTAGTTGGGACGGTGGTGTTATAATCGCTGGTTCACTAGCAATAATCTTGTTCGGTGGTGTTGTTAAAATAGCGGCTTGGGCCGGTTTAGCATATGGCATTTGGGCAATAGTACAAAAAGAGGATTAATTAAATGGCAAGTTTTGCACAAGAAAAAGAAATGACAGCACACTTACTATTAATAGCAGAAGCAGGAACTTATGCTGGCTACTTCGAACAAGGAACAGATTCTGACGGCGTAGTTAGTGCTTGGTTTTTGACGAATGATAGTGATAAAGCGGCGGCTGACACATTGTTGGATGCCAAAGTTGCAGAGCTTACAGCTGATGATATTGGTAGCGAGACGTCTGGTGGAGAAGGTCCGAGTGATTTTGATGGTTATACACCAATTCATTATGACGATGATGTTGCAGGCGCTGACTATAGAGCTTGGTTTGTAAATGCCGATGGCGACTACTTCAAAGCAGATAATGGTAACAGCGATAACCTTGCTCAAGTATCCGATGCTTCTGAAATCGCAACACTACTTACAGATAGCGGCTACATAGTTTAAATTTTTTCGTAATGGGCAAAAGACTCTGCAGGTCCTAGCCCTTTACGCCCTTCACTACATACCAGTAATACTACACGATTAGCCTAGTTCTAGGTTAAATACATATTGACAACAGACAATAAAGGTAGTACAATAACACCATGCACAAAGAAGAAGACTTACAGTTTTTAAACGAGTTAGAACCTAGCGAACTTTACGACTATATCGTAGAGCGTGGTACCAACAGCGTTGAGTCCAAAGAGGACCTCGAGGCACTATGTACCAACGAGCATAGAGTATACGGCTGTCAAAGCCTTGTATGGGTTAGAAAGGAAGACGTTGAATGGCAATGGGAAAGCAATGCATATTTTGTGCAAGGCTTAATTAACATTGTTATGACTCATGTAGTTAACATGACAGATGAAGAGATTGCTAAACTAGAGTTAAGCAAATTTGAATTTATTTGTGGTGAGAAAGTAACATGGGGAAGGGTAAGAGGCATTGAAAGTTTCTTGCAAAAAATTAAAAAAATAGTAACGGAGAAATAAATGAATTTTGTACCATATGTAATAGAGAAGACATCACAAGGCGAACGTAGTTACGACATCTACAGTAGATTACTCAAAGAAAGAATTGTATTTTTAAATGGTGAGGTAAACGATGCGGTTAGTAATGCCATTTGTGCCCAGTTCTTATTCTTAGAAGCAGACGATCCAGATGCGGATATCAATTTTTATATTAACTCTCCTGGCGGAGCAGTAACTAGTGGCATGGCTATATACGATACTATGCAATACATTAAACCTGCTGTAAGCACTATTGTAATGGGACAAGCGGCTAGTATGGGTTCATTCCTTTCTAATGCTGGTGCTCCTGGCAAACGTTTTATGCTACCAAATGCTAGACACATGATTCATCAGCCATTAGGCGGTGCAAGTGGACAAGCAAGTGACATTGAAATCCGTGCTAAAGAGATTGTTCGTATTAAGAAAGAACTCACTGATATATACGTTAAGCATAATAACAAGGGCAAAACGTACGAAATGTTTGAAAAAGCTATGGATAGGGACAACTTTTTGTCCAGTTCAGAAGCACTCGAAATGGGCCTTGTTGACGAAATTATTGAACAAAGATAGATAAGTATAAGTATGGAATTATTAAAAACATTCAATCCAGACAACGTTATTACATTTACAGAATCTGCAACAGAGCATCTAGTATCACAGGTAAAAGCCAGTGAAGGCGCAATTGGTATAAGTCTTGGGCTAATGCCTAATGGCTGTGCAGGTTTTGAATACAAGTGGGATATAGTTACTGAAGTAGAAGACGGTTATAAAGAACACATGATAGGTCCTTACTTGTTTCTGTTAGATGAGAAAAGTGAAGATTTCCTCATAGGCAGTGAAGTAGACTTGGTTAATGAAGGATTAAAAGGGAAGACACTAGTAGTTAAGTCTCCAAAAGCATCCGGGGAGTGTGGGTGCGGGGAGTCGGTAACATTTGATGTCTGAACTTAATTTTATTGAATACAATGTCAACAAAGAAGAGTTTAACCCATCAGATGTAGTTATAGCACTTCGTGGTCTAGGTTTTCAACAAATTAGCGAAGCAAACAACAACCTAGCAACGATGTGGGCTTGTAATGGCTGTATCATATTATTAAGTTTAAAAGACGATTTGCCTACAGGGTTAAGTGGATTTGGATTAAACATGCCAAATGCTCCTGACGGTAGTAAGCATTGTGAAACAACTGGATTAAACTTATGGAAAGATCCTAACGGTTTAAACGTTTACTCATACCCAGTAGAAGATTTTAGAACAGTATTTGACCAAAAGTTTACTATGCGTGGTACTGCTGGAACAGACGATGCGTTGCAATACTTTGCAGGGTTTGTTTACAAGAGTAATCAAATAGAAACTAGAAACACTTACATAGAGCAGTTAAAACTAAAACCAGTTAAGACTACAGAAAACTATGTTACTACAGTATGCAGTAAGAACAGATTTAATGTAGTATGGGATTTAAACAGTACAGATAACGTAGTAAGTCAACTTACTATTGTTACTGAAGACATTGCTGATGTAACTGCTAAGATGATTGGCAGAGGCTTTGATAGTAACGGAATTACAACAGAGCGTAAAGAAGAAATACGAAGCAAATACCAAACACAAGAACAGGCAGGATTCCCACCAACACATTTTGTTGAAGCATGGGACTTAAACTTAGGCGGCAAAGAAAAGAGTTTTGTACTCGAGAAAATGTTTGAAAATGCATTGCCTAACTTAAATATAGTAATGCAACAAAGAAACAACCATAACGGGTTTAGTGAAGAAACATTACTATACTATTCAGAACAGGCGTTACCAGAGCTAATAGCATGAACAGTATCCTTGACAACGTATTCCCATATACTTTACTAGGCAAAGAATATTCTAGTAAACCCACAGACTTACAAGAACGAACTGACATGTTTAAGGAAATGTGGGATAGTTGGTCAAAAACATCTATAGTACTTCCTGCAAATATTGGTATGGCATCAACTTACGGTAGTGCTAAGTACTTGGCAGAGCCTGGGAACACTAAAACAAAACAGTTCGGCAGAAAACATAAACTAAAAGAGTTTTGGGATTTTCAAATAAGAGGCAATGAAGTTAGATTTGCAGATGACAACACCGCTTTATTATTTAGGTTAACGCTATGAATCCATTGGTAGATTACACAACAAAGACTACAGACGAGTTGTCAGAACTTAATAAAAAGTACACTAAACAATTATATAGTCTTAGTGGAGACCACCCATTATACAATCATATTTTAAGTCTTAGAGAAGATGTACAATTTGAATACGGCGAACGTATGCAAATGATTATGCACAAAGAAACACTAAAAAAAGAACCAGCACAAGTTATAAATATAGGCGAGATAGAATCAACAACCTATGGGTATCAACCAGACGATGACTCATTGTTTATCCAAGCAGTCGCCGAAACATACACAAAGAGAAAACCTAATGAAGACGATCCATCTAAAATCTGATAAAGATATAAACTTAATAGCAATAACAGAACAACCGGGCACAGACGAGATAGATGCCTTAGATCATTTTAAGTTTACAATAACATACACTATGTTCGTTTCACAACACAATGACGCTACCGTTGAAGAATTAAGTGTTGCACAAAATATTAGCTATCAAAAAATTAATTACTTCTTAGGAAACTATGTAGACAACAGTATATGGTATGATAAAATAGGGCAGAACATGATTGATAGTCATTTTTCAACTGCTAAGAATTTACTATTAGTAACACCTACCATAAATGTTACTTACTTAGGCAATTGCTTGTTTAGAAAGTTAAATGCACTATGTAAAGATAATGTACATGTTGATGGCATAAGTGTTAAGGATTGGGGTACTAACCTAACATACTCTTACAGAACAGATGAGCCAGCAGAAGGCATTCACATACTACCATCCAACGAAGAATGGATGGGTGAATTTAGTATTTACGATACTCCATGGTGGGATCGTGACAGCATTAGTGCATATGATTATGCTTGTAGAACTGCTGAAGACCTAGCAGACGTTAAAGAAGTACTAGAAGAAGAGGGGCAGATTATGGGCAACGATTTTCAATTAATTGAGGACGAAGTAATCAAGCAAATGAAAGCAAATGATCCTGCAATGTTTAATGAAATTAATGAAAAGAAAGGCGAAATAATTGAAGTTGACTTTAAATCGAGATCCGTACCTAAAAAGGTTGACTAATCCACCCAACTGTTATATACTACTTAAATGTTAGATAAACATCAACGATATCAAAGCGACGAAAACACAGGCATGGAAATGCTGTATCATAGTGCTGATATTAATAAAGTAGAGTTCCTAAACACCAATGATATTACTAAGTTTAACGCATTTGCTGAAGAACTTGGCATAAAGAAACTGGAAATTTTAGGTGATGACGACTTCGACAGGATAAATACATACATAATTCCACAACACTATAAAGAGTTAGATGTTGAGAGTTATGTAAGACAGCTAATTCCAAACGGAGTGGACGGCACTGATAACGCCGCGACCAGTCAAAGAGTTGAAATGGAACTAGCATTGTATAAAGAACAAGGATTAATTCCTATACTACAAGTGTTAATATATGTTGTTGACACATTGCGTAAAAATAATTTAGTATGGGGTGTTGGAAGAGGCAGTAGTGTAGCAAGTTATATACTCTACTTAATTGGGATTCACAAAGTTGATTCTCTGAAATATAATTTAGATATAAAGGAATTCCTTAAGAGGTAGTAAGATGAGTGAAAGAAAAACAAACAATGGACAAGTAATTGATTTCGATTCTATGATAGGTAGTAATCAAGAAGAACTTGCTATTGGTAATATGAATGTAAATGCTAGAGGCGATGTACTAGGCAAAAATGGCGAAATAGTCACTAAAGCTGAAGACAGAGTAAGAGCATATTACGAAGATAATCCAATGAGCAGTACTGCCAACGCAAGTCCTAAGGGTGCTATGCCAGATGTAGAACCACAAGCAAAGTCAGAAATGGATCCTACACCTAAAACTGCTAAAGCACAGAAAACTGAAGCAGACCAAAGTGTTATGGGACAAACGGCAGAGCCTGTAGTAGAAACAGAAAGAGTTATTACTAGTTACAAAGAAGTAGAAAACGAAAATGGCGATATCGAAATGGTTCCAGTTTACGAAGACGACTGGGAAGACGATGCCTAAAATTACAGCATACAAAGATAACATACTATGCATTGACGGAGACTTTGGTAATAAAACTACAGAGTCAGGGATCATTATAAAATCAACAATTGGATCAGACGAAGGGATTGCACCTCGTTGGTTTCAAGCATTTGATATAGGACCAGAAATTGATTGGATTAAACCAGGTCAATGGTTATATGTTGCTTATGGTAGATGGACAGAAGGATTTAGTGTGCCAGACGATAGATTAGAAGAAGGCGCAAAAATTTGGAAAGTTGATCCTGAAGCATGTATGATGATATCAGACACAAATCCAACCTCTGGTGTTCTAAACATTGGTAAAGTAGAAACATTCAAACCAGACATGATGAGTACTGGCTATGTAGACAAAGAGTCCGGACAGTTACAATAAAATGAAATTCACAGAACAAAAAGAACGCACAGGATTATCCACAGTAGGACTTGCTGGTGTAACAGTATTAGCAGGTGTTATTTTCGGCGGGTTAAATCCGTGGTGGCTAGTTGCTAGTATATTTCTATTGTTAATGGGTACGGGTTTAGAATCCGGACAGCGTAAAGATTAACTATAAGTTACAGTAACAGTGACTTCACCCTGTGAAGCGCCACTAACAGTTAAGTAAGCAAGTATATTAGTATCAGTTGCATTAGTGTACACATAGTTAGGTGTACTTTCATATGGTACTGAAACATCTTCCAAATCACTCTCATCAGCAGTCATTAACCTATCAGCATCTCCGGCGTCACCAACAGTAACTATTGGAGCTGAACCATCAAATGCAGTTGTGGCATTTATAGTAACACTAGTAACTTTACTACCGTTACTAATATTTCCTAATACAACACTACCAGTGCCCATTGAATAGTTAAACGTGCTTGTAAATGTACCACTGTCTGTAGCGGCACTATCCGCTGTACCAATTAGTGTAAGATGACTTGCACTACTAGGATCTGCTTGACCGGCTATGTATAATCTATACTCACCATCACCGCCATCGTCAACTTTAACAAAGTCTCCGGCTTCGATATCACTAGCGGCGTATAAGGCTGTTAGGTTAGCATAGTTTCTATAAACCATACTTGAACCAGTTGAAGTAACACCAGTGTTACCAACATATCTTGCGCCTGAAACATAAATTACGTTACCACTTGAAGTACCAATTGCACTAGGAAGGTTATCACCAATAAAGTTTAATATGCCTGATTGGTAATCAAAGAACCATTCGTCACTTGAACCTGAACCAGTTTCAAATAATTGTGTTCCTGCTGTTTGGACATCCGCTGTGCTTGTAGGAGCCGCATATACTTTTAGCTGATATGTTGCACCAAACCCTGGTGGTATCCAATTTGTTGTATTTGTTTTCCAAGTTCTGTTATCACTTGAACTACCATCTTCTACTATCTCTAATGCGTCACTAACAGCATCAGTATAAACTACTGCTATGCTACTGTTTGCCGCTGGTATAACTGCTGTTATACTTGAGCTTTGATTCCAGATATCAGAATCTTTAATAATTAAACTTGATGCTACTGGTTCGTTAGGTGCCTTTTTACTTGCATTGGTATCAGTCTTTGCTTTACCAAATCCTATCTTTTTCCAAAGTAAATCAATTTTTTGACTGTCTGAAATTGCCATTATGCTATACTCAACGAAGTTAGGGAGTCACCAGACTCCAGTTTTATACGCACTAGTATGTTATTACCAAAACTGTTTGTAGCGTTTTGATCACCTAGTGTTAGAGTGAATGTATCACTGTTGTAAGTTGTATTGTCTATAATTCTGTCTCCAGAAGTAAATGCACAACCATCTGAACCGTTGCCGCCTGCTCCTGTGTTTCCACCTGGAGTACCTGCGCCACCGTATGTAGTACCAGCCGATAACCAACCGTTTAAGTTACTTGCGGCATCAATGCTTGTTGCCGGAGCCGCTACCCAAAAGCCACTAACCTTACCAGTAAGTGTTACAACAAAGTTAGCCATTGTAGTTCTTCTGAATGCAAAAGTAAAGTATTGTGAACCACTTCTACCTGTGTTCAAGTCTGGTCCTGCTGGTAAATATGCTGTGCCACTAAGGTCAGTAACAAAATGCTTAATGGTACCCCACCTATTTACTGCTTCTAGTGTACCAGCGATTGTTTGTGTTCCTGTCCATGCACTACCTGTATAATAGTTAGTACTAGAACTAAATGTAGGATTGTCTGTTGCCGCTCCAAATCCAGTAATACGTTTACCGTCATCGTTGAAGCCTGCACCTAAACTGTCTGAAACTGCAATAGCTTCTTCATTAATTCCTGTGTTGCCGTTCCATGCTTGGATGTATTTTGCATTAAGTTCTGAATAATTTCCATTACCGTTAACATTAAACATTCTTGCTTTAAGTTGTTCAATACCAATTCCACCACCGTTAACATTAACTGTTAAGTCGCCTAATGAATATGCAACACCACTAGTTTTACCAGTGTCTCTATTTGGTACACCACCTGTTAAGTATGATGCTCCGCCTTCTAATTGTGCGTATGTTTTATATTGTGTTCCAATTACTGTGCCACTAGTACTTTCTTGATTAGTACCGTTTGTAATTTGTAATGGAGTACTTGATTGGGCGTATGTTTGACCAATCCAATCATATGCTGTAAGTCCGCCTAATGTCAGTGTAGCATCGTTAGTGTAGTAAGGAACGCCTGATACATATCTTAATGTACCGGCAGTTGCTTGAACTAACGAAGCGGCAGATGTATTAACAACTGCTAATGATTCAACATCATCTTTTACAAACTCTAGTGTATTTGTTGAACCTAATGTATGCTGTAGTTGGTAAGCATGTGATCCTGCTACAATGCCAGTTGTACTCTTTGTAATTCTAGCTTTATAACCTTTGTTTAATCCTGGACTGTATATTGAACTATTAAAACTTGTACTAGTTCCGCTATTACTAAAAAATTGAAAATCGTCTTCTTCAGTAATTTGTAATGAAACATTAGTTCCACTGTCATCACTGCCTGTTAGTACAATGGCTCCGTCTGCTGATCCATCAACCAATGCAGTTAATGTGCCTGCATCACCGTTGTATGTTAATTCGGATAATGTATCGGAATTAGTAACAGATCCTGCACTTGAATTTGTAATTCTTGTTACACTATCTCCAGCTGTTAAACTACCTGATCCGAAGTTATTAGTAAAACCAGCAACTAGTCTAGGTGAGCTACCTGAACTACTCTCACCAAACGATATTGTCTTTTGCCCTAAGTGTTCTGGAGCCGTTGGTGCTGTTGCATAAACTTTAATTTGGTCTGTTGAAGTATCTCCAACTTCGCCTGGATCTGCTGTACTATGTGCAGTCTGCGTTAATGTAATTGTATTTCTACTTGAACCTGTGTCACTACCGTATGTATGACTTGCTCTTGCTTGACCAACATCTCCTGCGGCACCGCTGGATACTGTATCAGTAGTTCCATCGCCCCAGTTAATTGTGTAAGTACATGTTGCACTACCTGAGTTGGTTGTTGTGTTATCTAAGTATAATGTTTCGCCTGCACTAATCTCTCTATTGTTACCACTTAATGCACTTCCGCCAGCACTAGTGGTGTATATATTAAAGTTTGCATTTGGAGTTGCAGTATATAATGTTATTAAATCTGTTTTAGTAACACTTGCTGTACTACCTTCGCCTGAACCACTAGTATTTCTTGCTGTGATTACTAGGTCATAAGGTGAGTTTGAATTATCTGTATAAGTATGACTTGGAGTACTATCTGATGTTGCAGTTGTTGTGTTTCCATCTCCCCAAACTATGTCATACTGGTTAGCATTACCAACTACTGAGATAGTTAGTGTTACTGTAAGTGGATCACCACCTGAACTTACATTAGATGTAGCATCTACACTTTTAACGTAAGTATTGTTTCTAATGTTTTCCATTGTTTCATTTAATCTATCAATGGATTCTGTAACTGATGTAGAACTAGTTAATGAAGTAACTGCGCCTGGGCTAACCAAGTCTCCGTCACCGCCAGTTCCTAATGTAATATTATATGCGTTTGTGGTACTAACTGCTAATGCGGCTTCCATTTGCTGTTTGCTAACAGCATCTGTGGCTATTACACCATCTGCTATTCTAACATTTGCTAGTGTTGTGCCATCGTTTGCCATAACTTGCATTGAGCTTGTTGATGCGTTGGCAACCAGTTTAGGTCCTCTCTTTCCAAATTGTAAGTCTGTACTTACACCTTTCTGTCCAAATCTATTTTCGTTAGCCAATTTAAATAACTCCTGCAAGTACGATTTAATATTATATTCGTTATTGTTATTTATCACTTGACATTGATTTTATATGTGCTATAATAGTATAAAATTGTATTAAAGGAGAACTACATGCATAACGAGTACAAAACAACAGGCACATTTACAAAAAGTGCTAGAATTATTAGTGATTATAAGAATGACCTTATTTTTGAACAACCTAGACTAGGTTTAATGAGCCAAGAATTGGTATCATATGAAAATATCAAAGGCGGCGTGAAAAGAACTACAGTGACTAGAGTGTTTACCACTAATGGCGACTATGGCGACAGCACAACTATAACTATATTACCTAACACTATTTAAGAGTAAAGAACTATATGAGAGATTTATGGGTAGAAAAGTATCGACCGGATAACATAGCAGACTATGTGTTCAGAGATGCAAATCAGCAAGGACAAGTTACAGGCTGGATTAAAGACGGAGCATTACCACATTTGTTATTCAGCGGAGCACCTGGTACTGGAAAAACTACACTTGCAAAAGTGTTGTTGAAGGAACTGGATGTGGATAACATGGATATATTGGAGATAAACGCATCAAATGAGAACAGCGTAGATACCATCCGAAGCAAAATAACAAACTTTAGTAGCACCATGCCGTTTGGTGATATGAAGTATGTGTTGCTGGATGAGGCTGATTATATTACCCCTAATGGACAAGCCGCTCTGCGTGGAGTTATGGAAACATACCACACGTCTTGTCGCTTTATCCTAACCTGTAACTATCCACAACGGATAATTCCGGCACTTCATTCGAGGTGCCAGGGTTTCCACATTAACAAATTAGACATAACAGAGTTCACAGCCAGAATTGCAACTATTTGCATTACTGAAGGTGTTGAATGCGACTTAGATACTTTAGACACTTATGTTCAAGCAACATATCCAGATTTGCGTAAAGCTATTAACCTTACACAACAAAACGTAGTAGACGGACATTTACAACGTCCACAAGAAGGCGACAGTGGTTCAAGCGATTGGATGCTTAGTGCTATTGATTTGTTTAAGGCAGGCAATTACAAAGAAGCAAGAAACATGATTGTTAGTCAGGCACGACCAGAAGAGTACGAAGACATTTATAGATTTATGTATCGTAACTTAGAACTTTGGGGCGACACTGACGGCAAACAAGACCAAGCAATTATTATTATTCGTAACGGTATTGCAAAGTCTATCGCAGTTGCTGATCCAGAGATCAACTTGTCAGCTACTTTAATTGAATTACAGATAAATAGTATGTGATGCTAAAAACAATTATAAGATGGTGGAAAAAGTTAATATACGAAGAGTATGAAGTTACCATATGGTTTAAAAACGGTAATACGTTTAATATCGGACCTGGTAATGATAAAACTCGTAAAGAGTTTAGACTGAAGTCACTTAAAAAAGTCAGCAACACTCATATTAAGGGTAAAGACCTTAACCATAACGAGTGGGAGATTAAAACTGTAGAACCTTTTGATTATAATATTGTTAAGATTTATTAACAACGGAGTTAACAATGCATCTACTCATAGAACATGAGATCGACAAAAGTCTGAACCCAACCCATTTTAGCGTACTATTTAATTATGCACAGCATTCCACTACACAGATTTTATTAAACGAATTTATGCAAACAAAGTTTGCAACAATCAACGGAGTAAGAACGCACACGGATGTGCCCTTACATTTACATGATGTATTTGACTTACACCCAAGTGGTATGTTACATAAGGCTGGACTAGAAATGCAAACTGCGGACTTGAGTGATATACATTATCACAGCACAACTCCTTTAGAAGTAGATCAACCACAAATAGTAGCAGACGGTCCATATGATTTAGTATATGTAAATCTTCCTTACAAATTACCCCAGAGTCCTAACAGCGTTGACTTGGTTGTCGGAGAGACGATTAAGTTATGGTGGTCTGCCATGGAAGTTGGTGCAGTAATGCTTGTACCAGATTATGACAAACTAGTTATAAGACGGCAAGTAGATATGTTCGTAAGAACAAAAGCAGACATCCAAACAGAAAAATACTTTGATACTAATTGGGACCAGCCAGACTTAGGCGAAGACCATTTTATGATAGCTATACAGAAAAATGCGATTTAAAGAACAAGCAGTAGACATTATTATTGAGGAGCATAGTTTTGGTCCATGGCTAAAAGAACTAAAGCCTGAACTTAACATGCAGAAAGTAATGGTGATCGCAAGTAGCAGTATCAATATTGATTTAATTAAACAAGAACTTACAAGGTGTAGGTTTGACAGCATAGTATTCTTAATAGACAGTTTTGTAGATCCTACTACAGCTAGTATTCAACAAGCAAACACTAAATTCAATCAATCACAATGCGATACCATTATTGCTATAGGCGGAGGCAGTGTAATTGATTTAGCAAAAGGTATAATGTACGAACAAATAGGAAAACCTGTTATTTTTATAGCATGTCCAACAACGTATGCTGGCACAGAACTTACTAAAGGCTTTATGGTTGTTAGAGATGACTTAACCAAAAAAAGTGTATATGATGAAGCAGTACAGCCAGATGTTATTCTAATTGATCCTATATTAGCACATACTTTACCACAGAAAGTTAGTGAAGTAGTAGCACTCGACGCCTTAACGCATTGCTTAGAAGGAGCGACAAGCAGTCTAATGAACCCTGTAGCTGATGGTAGTGCATTGTATGGAATACAACTAGCATTACAGCATTTACCAGTAAGCCAAACTGCAATAAGTAGTAAGTGGCGTATGGATATGGCTATAGTTGGACTACTAGGCAGTAAAGCAATGGACTGTGGCTTAGGGCATATTCACACAATAACGTATGCTATTGCTAATAACACAGACTTAGCACACGGAGAGCTTAATTGTTTATTTGCACCATTTGTAATTGCTAAAACAATTGAAAAAGATCCTGATGTATATAAATTTGTGGACTTAGAGAGTGTACTATACGTTTATAAACATTACATTGTGGAATGGGATTTAATAAAACGTTACACTAAAGATCACCAGCCCCGGTTCATAGACCAAGCAGTTAGAGACAGCGGATACATTAGTCACCCTGTTACATTCAGACCACAAGATTTTCAAGAGATATTCGATAACATAATCGGATAGCCAAAAAGAAAGGAGACCTAAGTCTCCCTTCCGGGTTTACATTTGTAAAGGTAATTTCTTACTTTTTAAACAAATGGTATAGCACAAACGCACCTACGAGACCTAGCAATCCTTCTGCTGATAGTCCTTTTAGTATGCCCATAACATTGTCTACTACACTTATGTCGGGCCAGAATGGAATTCCCACTCCGCCAAACAATATTTCTAGTATAATGCCTAGTGCTAAGACAGATAAACCTGTCTGTGTCAAACTGTGGGCCCAATCACCCACCTTTTTTATTATATCCATATAATATTCTCCCAATGGCTATTATATAAAGCCACTAATATTTACGCCAGTAAGATAAGGATTAACTACTACTTTAAGTTAAATAAGTACTTTAACCCACAAAGCACTAGGATAACTACGAAAAATGTTAATAGATGAAACAGAAATCCCGGATAACGATAATATCGCCCTTGAAGGGTATAACGATGCAGTTTTAAAAATAATCTATCATTTTGCATCGGACGTTGAAAAGGTTGCACTTGCAGAATTTGGAAGAGGCAACGGAAAATTAATTTCATGGTTCGAGCGTTTCTGTTGCATAGATGGTGGGAAAACAGTTGTATTAGAAGATTGGAATCAGACTATATTTCAGGCTGATAAGTCACTATATAAAGATGAAGATGTGATAGAGTGGAACGCATTCGGTGGCACAGCACTTGATGAAAAGTTTGATTTTATATACTGTTCTTTACCTAATCAAATACCTGGACTAGACTCAGCCATGTTCCAAGAAAGGCTTAACGGTGCATTTATTCATCTTAAAAGTATGTTGAATGAAGATGGCATTTTAGTTACTACTGACTACAATGTATTAAGTATTAAACAAGCAGTAGCAAACATAGACATGGTAACCCAAGGATACATAAACACAGGCACACCGGATCATCCGGAATACTATTTGTGTGTAATACATAATGGATAACTTGGTAAGTGATTTATTAAGGGAACCTGAGTTTAAGCCTAGTGGGTTTGTGTATAAACATATTGCTGGAGGTAATCCAGATCCTTTAAGAGCTGTACAGAGTGCAGTAGACCGAATGAGAGAACTTCACGATATAGAAGATAATCAATTCGGCCCACTGTGTGAAAAATTACTAGTTGAGCTTAATAGGCTTTGTAAATCTTAAGAACCTCTGCCACAGCAGGGTGTCTCTCAATTTGTGTATGGTCAAATTCTACTAAACTAATTCTTTCAGACTTCATATTTCTAATCCTTTCTAAAAAGTCTTTCAAGCCATTATCAGCATAACCTCTATCATATTGATTAAGGTCACCGGTAACAATTAGTTTACTGTTATCACCGATTCTAGTCAATAGCATTTTCATTTGTTCTTGTGTAGCATTTTGCATCTCGTCTGCAAGTATAATAGCGTCTTTAAAAGTCCTACCTCTCATATACGCCAACGGTGCTACTTCTATTTTATTATTCTCTACCAAGTACTCCATCTCCTTAGGATGATAGAACTGGTCAAAAATATCAAAGATTGGTCTGGTCCAAGGAGCCATCTTCTCTACTAATGTACCTGGGAGAAAGCCGTGCTGTTCATCTACTGAAACTGCCGGTCTCGTTATTATAATTTTATCAACCCTACCCGCCCTGAACTCTCGTATGGCAAATAATGTGCTAATGAGTGTTTTACCTGTGCCGGCTGGGCCAGTTGTGAATACTATGTTGTTGTCCGGATTTGTTAATGACTCTAGAAGGTCATCCTGTTTGAAGTTTCTGGGAACTATGTTTACTTGTGTCGATCGTGATATGGTCTCTACTTGACCACCTTTAATTATTTTCAAATTATGACTCTCCCTGATTTGTGTTTTAAATTCTCTTTCTTTACGTTTCTTTCTAGACATGTGATACTCCTAGTTAGCCCAGATGGATAGGCGCTTATGGCAGTGAAATTGCCATAGATTTTCCTATATGCCTGGGGGTCTGAGACTGCTATGTGTTTGGTTGTTTTTAACATACTCATAAATTACTTATCACGGTGTTCAACTTGAATAACTAATTAGTTAATGAAATGATAAATACATTTATACTAGGAAAGAGGCATTATGCAAACATTAAAAATTATAAACGACAACATTCGCAAGATATCCGATACAAACACGTTATTAGATATGCTTTTGGAGTTTGAAGGCGTATTAGATACATTTGATATCTATGCTTATAAAAACTGGCAGTTGGGTGAAGTTGTAAATGGACCTAAATTAGGTAGATACTTCATTGATGTCCATTTAATGTGGAAAGCAGAAGAAATGCCCGATCCAGAAGCTTTACTCAGACTTAAAAAGAATGATTGTGAAGTTAAAATGTATAAAGATCAACTAACTAAAAGCAAAAAAATAACAAGCGTTGAAGACACTGAGGTGGTAACAAGAGGTAACGTGCCTAGGCGTGTTGCTAAAAAAGAAACTCACGATGTATGGATAGTGGAAATTAAAATGCCACGTAGATTCGTAGACGAGTTTAGCACAGAACAAATTGAAGCGGCAGAGGATGCCTATGTAGATATGGAAGCCATTCAAAGTGGTGTAGATCAGAACTTAGAAGAGCCTACTAACATACAAGATCCAATGGCTGTGCCACAAGCACCTATGGATCCTACTACAGGAGTTGGTCTATAATGAGTGATGACACCAAACCAATGGCGTTGAACGACAGGAGTCAATTAACTATAGATGTTAAAAGTCTCGTAGGTGTCGTTCTAACACTACTAACTATATCAGGAGTGTATTTTACATTGACTGGTTCATTAGCGACATTACAATTAGATGTAATTAGAATGCAAGATTCTGTTGAAATGAATGAAGAGTTTAGAATCAAATGGCCAAGAGGTGAGTTGGGTGCGTTACCTGATGATGCTGTACAAGATTTAAACATTGAATACCTCCAAAAGGAAATAGCTAAAATACAAGAAGAATTTGATGATCACATGAAAGAACATCAAAAAGACCATCCAGGAGACAAGTAACAATGAGTCTACAATCAAAAGATTTAAAAGGCGTAGTAACTAACGAGATCAGCATTGACGAGTTTGAACCTAAGACAGGTGAGAAAGAGAATGTTGCAGTATTTGGTTTTTATGTAACTGAAAAGCAAGTAGGCGAAGACCTAGCAAACTTTTTAGAGAAAAGTTCCTTTGAATTTAGAGACGTTGAAGTAACTCCTAATCCTAATCCAGATAACTTGTACATGGTATTTATTGAAGTAGATAGAGACCCTGGCATGATTGGCATGTTGAGAGAAGTTGCAAAAGATATATTAAATATTTCAGGAGAGATGGATTGGAAGGGTAAGCCACTACTAAGTGATAGCTCTTTTGATTTAAGTGATCCACAACTTGAAGGTATTGTAAAAACCACACCTGAAGAGTACGTCACTAAAGACGAGCATGAGGCTAATATGAAACAAGAACAAGAAACTAGCATAAAAGACTTTGTGTTAGATAATACAATTGCTACAGCAGTTGAACTAACTGATAGTATTATTACTATTAGAGATGGAAAGCGAAACAAATTACAGTTTGAAATTGTTTCCTTTGGTGAAGGCAAGCCTACTTTAGAAGAAGCAGGACTTAGCGACTTAGCCATTGATTACGATTTCGATAGACACCTTATTAAAACAATGGAAAGTATGAGAGGTAAACTAAATGTTTTACCTATCAATAGAAACGTAGTGTTGCACAATCCACACACGGATCAAGTACTAGTGGTCAAACCATGTTAGGTTTTCTAAAAGCATTACCGTTTATGGCAATAGTATTGCTTATGGCTTACGGAGCACACACATTTATAGTAGGTGGATTAAATAAACAAGTAGACAAACTTCAACAACAAGTTGAAATGTATGTTGCACAGAACGTAGCATTACAGACTGCGGCTGATATGAACGAAAGCACTATCAGAAGTTTAGAAGAAGGTGCCGCAAGACAAATAGAACAAATTGGCAACTTACAAGACCAATTTAACTTAGCAACAGCACAAAAGAACGAGGCATTAAGAATATTTAATGACCATGACATAACCAAACTTGCAAAGAACAAGCCCGGCTTGATGCAACCAAGAGCAAATAAAGCCACAAAATCGGAGTTCCAAGCACTAGAAGAGTTAAGTACTGATACAAATGAAAACTAACACACAACTTACCGCATTGGTACTTGCAACAACCTTATTACTAGGTGCATGTGCAAGTACACAACAATACCAACCTTTACCTCCAGTTAAAGTTATTACTGAAACTGTTGAAGTAGAAATTTATGCACCGCCCCTTCCACCCCAAATAGATTTACAAGACGTTGAATGGAAAGTTATTTCCAACTATCCTTGTAGACCAGCAACTGGCAAAGATGAAAAGACTGGCTTATACACATACGATAGATTCGAACGTGAAGAGTTTGTTAACGAAGCAGGTGAGACTAAAACGAGACTAAAACGTGATGCTGAAAACAAACGTATTGAGCTACCAGTTATAAAAGGTCAAGAAGTATGCGGTAACTTAGATGAACAAATTTACGAAGTTGAGAAACTACTAGACGGAGAGTTTGTAGTATTTGCATTAACTCCGAGTGGTTACCAAGCAATGGCAACTAACTTACAAGAGATTAGAAGATATGTTGCACAACAAAAAGACATTATATATTACTATAGAGAGGCAACTGCCCCTAAAGGTAAAGATGGTTGGTTAGAAGAAAATAAAGAACGCCAACAAAACGACTTAGATGCCGCGGCGGCAGACAATGAACAACCAACTGGACCTGCACCTAGCGTAAAAGAAACTAAGAGTGCATTCAGTTTAAAATCACTTTTACCTAGTTTAGGTAATAATGACTAAGGACACACATGACAACATTTGAAAGACTACAGCGATTAATTAATCTACATCTTAGTATTGATCTAGACAAAATTAAAGAAGACTCACACTTATTCAACGATTTAAACTTTGATAGCTTAGATGCTATTGAAATGATCTTAGAGATGGAAGAAGAGTTTGATATTGAAATTCCAGACGATATTGTTGATGAGCTTCTGACGATTCCACAAGTAATCTCATTCATAGACGAAAATTCTTAAAACCTTTATTTTTAACTTGACTTAGGCGGTTCTTCTAGTGTATAATACCACTATGGACTATTATGAAACTCTTGGCGTTAACCATACGACTCAACCAGATGAGATAAAGAAAGCCTACAAGAAATTGGCTAGTAAACATCATCCGGATAAAGGCGGTGACGAAGCTGAGTTTAAAAAGATCCAAGCCGCATACGAAGTATTAAGCGACCCACAAAAGAAACAGCAGTACGACAATCCAGATCCATTCGGTGGACAAAATCCTTTCCAAGGGCAAGGTAATCCATTTGGTGATATATTTGGCGATATATTTGGACAACGCAGGCAACAACAATCTCGTAACCCAGATGGTGTGTGCGATATACACATTGATTTGCAAGAAGCGTACACTGGTGCTGAAAAACTAATAGACGTGGGCTATGCAAAGTATAAACTAACTATACCAGCCGGTACACGACACGGCAGTAAGTTTAAGATGCAAGGAAAAGGCCCACACCAGAATAAACAATTACCTCCAGGTGATTTAATATGTAGAACATTTGTTCACATGCCAAGCGATTGGGATAGAGTAGACGATTCGTTAATTGTGAGAGTAGAGATAGATTTCTTCGAAGCCATGATTGGTACAGAAGTTAGGTTCCCTCATTTAGATGGGGCAACATTAAGTGTTAAAGTTCCAGCTAAAACTAGTCCTGGTTCGAGACTACGACTTAGCGGTAAGGGTATGCCAAACCCACAAAATGGCAGGAAAGGAGATATGTATGTAAATGTTCATGTTGTTGCACCAAGCATTAGTGATGAACAATTACGAAAAATAAAAGAATTTTATGACCAGGAGATGTAAATAGTAGTATGAGCCAATTAGATAATATTATAACATGTGCAGTAAATTACGCATCAGAACGTAACCATGAATATGTAACGTTAGAACACTTAATGCTATGTTGCCTGGAAGACGATGATGTACTAGACGTACTACACGAAATTGATGACCAACTCGATATGGAGTTAGCAAAGTCGGATTTAGTTAATTACCTTGCCGATGATGGCGTTAACGGATTGAAAGGCGAAATTGTATACGATGGGAAGCCTAAGAAAACAGAAGGCGTTGAACGTGTAATGCAAAGAGCATTTGCCCAAGTAATTTTTAGTTCTAGGGATCAAGTTAGTAGCATAGATTTATTTGTTAGTATCCTTTCAGAGAACGATACACATGCCAAATATATATGTGAGCTTAATGGTATTGATAGACTGAGTGTTGTACAAGTACTTACGGCTATGAATGGCAATGCTGGACTTAAAGAGGCTGAAGAATTCCTTACCAACTTAAATGCCAAAGCGGCTGAGATGGAAATTGATCCATTGATTGGCAGGCATGAAGAAGTAAGTGACGTTGTACATATTTTAGCAAGACGTAAAAAGAACAACCCATTACTAATTGGTGAGCCAGGCGTCGGTAAGACTGCTATTGCAGAAGGACTAGCATTAAAGATTGTAGAAGGACAAGTACCTAATGCACTCAAAGACAAAGTTGTTTACAGTTTAGATATTGGTAGTTTACTTGCTGGCACAAAATATAGAGGAGACTTTGAGGAACGTATTAAAGTTGTCTTAGATAGTTTAGAAGCAGACAAGAATGTCATTTTGTTCATTGATGAGATACACATGATTATGGGTGCCGGAAGTGCTGGCAGTAGTAACGTAGACGTTGCTAACTTGTTAAAGCCACTACTAGGTAGAGGTAAACTATTAACAATGGGTGCTACAACTAATGATGAATACAGCACACATTTTGAAAAGGATAAAGCACTATTGCGTAGGTTCCAACGTGTGGACATCGAGCCCACAGACGTTCCTACGACTATTGAAATTATGAAAGGGTTAAAGCCTTTCTTTGAAGAGTTCCACGGTGTTACTTATACTGATGAGCTAGTTGCAAAAAGTGTAGACTTAGCAGACCGTTATATTAAAAACAAGTTCTTCCCAGACAAAGCAGTAGATGTAATGGATGCCGCCGGAGCCACAGTTAAACTTCGTGGAGAAGAGGTTGTTAATACACCAGACATTGTACATGTTATTAGTAAAATGAGTAAGATTGGTGCAGACGTTATTGACGTTGATAGTACAGAAGGTTACAAGAGTTTAGACAAACGTATTAAAACTAAGGTATTTGGACAAGACGAAGCAATAGACCAAATTGTAGAAGCCATACTTGTTGCTAAAGCAGGACTTAGAGAAGAAGGACAGCCAATTGGATCGTTCTTACTGGTAGGACCAACTGGCACAGGTAAAACTGAAACAGCAAAACAACTAGCGGCACAACTAGAAGCAAAACTAATACGTTTTGATATGAGTGAGTATCAAGAACGTCATAGTGTAAGTAAGTTAATTGGTGCTCCTCCAGGATACGTTGGACACGCAGAAGGAAAGATGGGACAAGGACAACTACTTACTTCAGTAGAAGAGAATCCTAATTGTGTACTACTATTAGATGAGGTTGAGAAAGCCGCACCTGAAGTGCTACAACTATTACTACAAGTTATGGACGATGGCAGACTAACAGGAGCAACTGGTAAGACTACAGACTTCAGTAATGTTATTATGCTAATGACTAGCAACTTAGGAGCCGCAGACGGCGAGACTAATAAAATTGGTTTTGGTGACCAAGTTAAAAAAGATACTGACACTAAAGCAATTAAGGCATTCTTTGCTCCGGAGTTTAGAAACAGACTAGATGCAGTTATTAAGTTTAACAAACTAGGCAAGCCTGTTATTGAAAAGATTGTAGGCAGACTACAAGATGAGATTAACGTACAACTTAAGGACAAGAATATTGAAGTTGTACTTGATACTAAGGCTATTAAATACTTTATGGAAAATGGGTACAGCCCGGATATGGGTGCTAGACCGTTGAAGAGATTATTTGAAAAGGATCTCAAAAAGCCATTAAGTAAAAAAATATTATTTGAAGAATTAAAAGATGTCGTTTTAAATGTAACTGTTAAAGGTGAAGAGATTGACATCCAGCCTGCGTGATATATATAATGGTATGGAAGAGTTGTCACGTGATGATTACTTCCCTACAATAATAGGCTCAGACAGAATATATTATAAACAGTATCCTTATAAGGTTGCACTCATAGATACAAACGTTTCATACGATGTCACTCGAGCATTAGAAATGCTAGATTGGTGGGAGTTTACCGGAAAAGAAAACGTAAAGTTTGTAAGCAACCTTACAAGACATTTTTATTTTAAACATAAGAAAGACTTAGATTTCTTTGTTGATATGTTTGCAGACCAAGTAAATGAAATTAAAGGACCTGTATCGCAACAGCATGTAGTATTCTTACAGCAAGTTAATCAGAACATGATTGATAATAAGAAGCACTATCATTTTCATGGAGACGTTGAACTTGTTATTAGAAACAAACTGTGGCATACAGAATACGATTTAAAAGTAGAAGTTGGAATGACGCGAGTTTTTGGCAACGGCAAGTATACCACACGACAGTATGGTAACACTGGGTACGGACGGCGACCCAACATACATAAACACAGAGAACAAATACGATCCGGTGTTAAAGATACTTGTAAAGACATTGTAGATAAGTATAGAGATAGCCGATGGAATTACTTTTATTGCGACAGTAAGCATATAGATGACATTAAGATGTTTGTTAAACTTAAACACCCTGATGCAAGGCTACATATCTCTAAAGCATTAGTAGAGAAAAACCTGTAAATGGATAAATAGTTGTATGGCAATTAATAGAAAATCAATTTTAGTACAGAGTGCAACAGCAGATACTATGAACGTTACTACTAATAAAGTAGAAGGCGACAGTTACTATGGTTACAGCGACGGTTTACATACATTCGCTGTAAAGTATAATGCATTCAAAGGCAGAGTATATGTGCAAGCCACATTATCATTAGTGCCTACAGAAGCAGACTGGTTTAATGTACAAGTACCTGGCGGCGTAAGTATTAACCTTGGCGGCTATAAACAATTCCCACAAAGCGGAACAACTGGTTATACTGCTTCAGAAGGCTATAATATAACGGGTAACTTTGCTTGGCTTAGATTGAAGTTTGACAGGTCTTATTTAGGCGACGGTACTACATACGCGGCTGACTATGGACAAATTGATAGTGTCAGATTATCTGCTTAATCAAGCAGTTCAGCCTTAATTCAAAAAAAACGACTAAAGTGATAAATACTGCTATATAAAGTGAGATAAACTAGTATGGCAATAGGATCAAATGACGGCGTAGAATTTAACTTATCTAACATTCAAGATAACCAAGTACTTGTCTATGATGCGGCACAAGGTGTTTTCATTAATGAAACAGCGGCAGTATCGGCAAATGCAAGTATAACTGGACAAGGAAGAAATGTAGGTTCTACCGGAGTCGGAGTATATAAACAAAACGATAGTGCATATTTAGAGTTCTATCAGATAGATGCTGGGCCCAATGTAACTTTATCCTTAAACGATAATGTTATTACAATTGATGCAGTTGTTGGAACTGGTACAACTACCTTAGCTAGTGGATCAGCAACAAGCATATTAGTATATGATGCGGCTGGTACTACAGCAACAGGTACATCAGCTCTAACATTTGATGGCACTACATTAACTCATACTGGTGCATCTCAAAATGTTACCACAGCAAACGGTTTAGTTACAGCAAACGGTTTAGTTACAACTAACTTAACAATTGGCACTCAAGTGTTCCCAACAGCAGACGGCGGTGCTAACCAAGTACTTGCAACGGATGGTGCTGGAGCATTAGCATGGACTAACCAAACTTCAACAGCAGGTTTATTAGCAAGTGCTACATTCAATGCCCACATTGCCAGTGCAATAACTACTACAAGTAATCATCAACCTGCATTAGATGTTACTTATAGTTTAGGTAATAGCACAAATAGATATTCACAGGTGTTCTCACAATATTTCAGAGGACAAGCAGACGTTTCTGCAAACGCATTAAACTTAGGTTCATTGCCTGCATCAGACTATAGACTAGCGGCAGATTCATATACAACATCACAAGTAGATTCATTAGTGTCCGGTGTTGCTGTTCCAGACATTACAAACTTATTAAGCAATATAACAGTTACTAATAATTCAGTGTCGTATGTACATGAGAGCGGTAAAGTTGACCTAAGGTCTTCAGATAGTAGTATTGGTATTGCTCCTGATACAGCAGGCAAATATGTAGACTTAACATTCAACGATACTAAATACCAATTTACAAGATTTAGTGCAGATGGTGATGCAAGTAAATATGTTATACCTGAAACAACCACTGACATATTAAACATTGCAGGTGGCACAGGTATTACCGTAGCGGCAAATCCAGACACAGATACAATTACAATTACTGCAACAGGTGGCGGTGGTGACCTTAACGGACTAAGTGATGTTAGTACATCAGGCGTAACATCTGGACAAGTATTAAAATACAATGGTTCCAGTTGGGCTCCGGCGAATGACGCAGGTGCCGGCGGAGGTATTTCATTAACAGATTTAAGTGTTACTAGTGCAAGTGCTAGTGGCAACGGCAGTTTAACTTACAACAATTCAACAGGCGCATTTACATTTACACCAGCAGACGTTAGTGCTGTTACACAAAGCCTAAGTTGGAACAGTGGTACAAGTACATTAAGTATTAGTTCAGGCAACTCAATTGATTTGAGTTCATTAGTAGATACTGATACACAAGATTTAAGTATTAGCGGTAACGTAATTAGTTTAGTTAACGGTGGCACAGTAGATATTACTAGTGCTATTGCAAGTGGTAGTGGAACAACTACTATTGCAGGACTAACTGATACTGCTATTTCAGGTCCATCATCCGGACAAGTATTAAAGTGGAACGGTAGTGCATGGGCTAATGCGGCAGACACTGATACTGATACACAAGATTTAAGTATGTCAGGTAATGTAATTACATTAACTAGTGGCGGCACAGTTGACTTAACAAGTGCTATAGCAACTGGCGGTGGAAACTATGGCGACAGCAATGTTTCAACATACTTAGGTGCTCAAGGTTTTGCAACACAGTCAACAATAGTAGCGGCAATTACTGATAGTGCTCCAGGCACATTAGATACGTTGAATGAACTAGCCGCGGCACTAGGTGACGATGCAAACTTTAGTACAACAATAACAAATTCAATTGCCACTAAGGCAGACACTAGTTCGCTATCCACAGTAGGAACAAGCGGACTATACAACGATTTAACAAGTAGACCAACAATATCAGTAAGTGGAAGTAACTTAACATATGATGGTACTACACTAGATTTAAGTGGCTTAGGAGCCACAGGTTCCACAGGACCAACTGGTGCAACAGGGCCAGCAGGTAGTAACGGTACAAACGGAACAGACGGTAAATTTATATCAAGTGCCGCAGTATCAGGTAGCACATTAACACTCACGCATAGTGATTCAAGTACTACAGTAGTTAGTGGTAGTGTTACAGGTGCAACTGGAGCCGCAGGTACAGATGGAAACGGAATTACAACTGTTGCTCTAAGTGGCGACAACTTAATATTAACTTACTCAAATGCTTCTGTGCAAGATATGGGAAGTGTTAGAGGAGCAACTGGAACCACAGGAGCCGCTGGAGCAGACGGAGCCGCAGGCGCAGTAGACCAAACATTAAGTGCTTCAGGTAATGTTATTACTATTAGTGGTAACAACGATACCGTAGACTTAACAACTATGTTGAGTCCGTATACCAAAACAGATTTAGATGCACAGACATTATCATTAAGCGGAACAGACTTAACAATTAGTGGTGGTAACACTCTAGACGTAAGTAGTTTAGGTAGTAGTTATACTAACGCATCAGTTGATACTCACCTTAACCAAAGTGGTCCTACATCTGGACATGTTCTTTCTTGGAATGGATCAGACTATGCCTGGGTAGCAAACAGTGGCGGCGGCAGTTATGGAGACTCGGATGTTAATGCTTATTTACAAGGCACTGGTAATGAGATATCTTATGCTTCTGGTGTTATTGGGTTAACAGATACAGCAGTTACTCCAGGTACATATGGTAGCTCAACAAACAGTCCACGTATTACAGTTGACCAACAAGGTAGAATAACTAGTGTATCAGAACAAGCAATCTCCGGAGGTGGTAGTGGTAGTGGTACTGCTTACGAATACTTTAAAATATATTATACATCAGCAGGAGCCATTGACACAACTCAAGGCACTGGTGGTATTAGTGATAAGAGTACTAAGATGGGAACCGTTACAGTAACTAATGCGGCAAGCAATGCCTGTGAAATAACATTACATTTTAACAACAACTATAACAGACCTCCATTAGGAATTACTGCTTATGGTTATTCCCAATCAACAAGTGAATATAACATAAAGAGCATGATACAAAATTTAGTTAACACTACATTAAAAATGGATGGCACTGGCACTCCGCATGGATCATTAGGATCAAACATAATTACAATGAGTTTGACACGATCCGAAACAGGCTCGAGCAGTGGATTTGGCTCAGCCAGTCATGCTTGGATTTACTTTACGATGGGAAGTTAAGATGGCAGACGTAATTAATAAAAATTCAACTTCAACACTAGATATATATAAACCAGCAAAAGTATTACAACTAAGTGTTAGTAGTGCAACTGGCGAAAAGTATTGGCCTCATAATGATGGCGAAGGCGATCCGTGGTGGAGTTCAAGTGCAAGTCCTAAGTTTTATCAATACAAATTGGTAATGACCGTTACAGAATATGCACATGGTTCACATAAGACTAGAGCACACAAAAAATATAATGGACTTGACGTAGCAGTTGGCGATTGGATCGCTGGCTCACAAGACGGCAAGTGTATGCAAATCATCAGTGTAAGTGCCAAGACAGCAACTACCGTTACTTGCATTGTAGAAGATGTATTGAGATATAATACATTCAGAAGTGCGGCTGGTAGTCCGATTTTTTCCGTACCAGGTACAGCATTACTATTTACGCTTAACGAAAACGGTAAGCCTATCATTGACCCGTTGCCTGCCAGTGTTGTTAGTACAGACTTTTATCCAAACGTAACCAGTAGGTTTGAATACTTTAACCCTGCTGAAAACTTTAGATTGGAAAAGACTGCTCATGGGTTCTCTAGAGGCGATGTAATTGTTGTCACTGAAGCTGGAGCCTATGCTAAGGCAAATGCGGTTACTATGTCAAGAACAATTGGTGTAGTTAGTGTTGTTGGGCCTGGTCCGAATCAATTTGCAGTAATGCCACAAAATAGAATTATAGATTTCAATCCTGCATTGCCAGGAACAGTTGGTGACTACATATATGCAGACACTGACGGAGACTTAACTACAACCGATACTGGTAAAGTTATATTCTTAAAACTTAAAAACTCTGTTGCATCAACAGTTACTAGCACGAATGCATCACCCACTGCTACTACATCGGATCAAATTGAAATCAACGGAGCCAACGTAACCTTTACTGGTACAACAGTTTCATCTGTCGTATCTGACATTAACGGCACGGCTAACACTTATGTAACAGCTAGTACACAACCAGAGCCTACAGCATTAACTAGTGATACAAGTACATATAATTACGGATTACTAGGTGGATACATTCCTTTTGCAGGTACAATTAGCACAGGAAGTGGAGACCAAACAGTAACTCAAAGCACGGCGGCGCATGGCAGTGGAGTATATGGCACCGGCATTGCAAGTGCCACAGATATTAAAAATTCAATTGATGCATTAAACATTGCAAACCTATCTGTTACTTTAATGGGTACAGGACAATTAAAATTAAACGAAGCTAATGGTAATGCCGTTACTATTACTAACGTTACTTCTGATGCTAATGGACATCCATTTGCTGGTGCAAGTAGTGTTACTGGTTTACCTTTAACTGCTAGTGCAACAACAGGAAGTTTCTTACAAATAACTAGAGCAGATGGCGGACCAATTGATATAGAAAATACTGTGGGAACTCCTGCAGAAGATCTAGCCATTTATAGTACACACAATGGGCAATATCCATTAGGACTATACATCGAACACGGAGTTAGAAGTGGTGGTATTACTATCGTTGCTAACGCGGCGGCTCGTAATTCATTAACAGCACAAGGCGGTGATATGGCTTATGTTACTGATGCTGGTGATGGCGAATGGGGTCTGTTTATATATGATGGCAGTTCATGGGTAGAAGTTGGTAACCAGGATAGTGCGGCAACTGATGCTCAAACTATTAGTTTCAACTATACTGCACCTGGCGGAGGCTTTGGCGGAGTTGAAACTGTAAACTTAGCAAATATATCACCTGGCGCTAGAATTGTAGATGTCAGTGTTGAAGTTAATACTGCATTAAGTAATTACACAGGCGCCACAGAACCTACAGTTGATGTTGGTACAGCGGCTGACTTAGATCAGTTTATGACTGGTGAGGAAAGTGACTTATCTCTTGCTGGAACATACACTGCTAATCCAAACTACTTATACCCATCAACACAAACAGTTGACCTTAGTCTTAAGGCTAGAATCTCCCATAGAACAGCATCTTCAGGTGACTTTGTAGTAACTGTTACATACGTCTAGCATTCAATCCAGTAACCCACTCAAAACTAATTTGAACGATAAATACAACTAGTATTGTAGTCAGAACCTTTGATTATGGTGCGATCTATAGATAAAATATGATTTAATAAATTGATCATCCTTAAGGAGTAACACAAATGGCGAACATTAAAAACTTTGGTATCAAAGGTGTTGCCGCAGATATTCAATTTGGTAAAGGTGGAGGGTTCATGGTATATGACAAATCCGCAAACAAATTCCAAGTTAAAGATTCTGGTAGTAGTTTAGAAGATATTGAGTTTGCAACCGTACTGGCGGGTACGTGGGCAGGTACTGCGATATCAGTTGCAAAAGGCGGAACAGGTTTAACGACCGTTGCGACTGGCAAAATTCTTTACACTACAGGCACCGACACATTTGGCCAAACAGATATATCAGCAACAGGTATTTCACTATTAGGTAGTGCAGATGCGGCGGCTGGTAGAACAGCATTAGGGTTAGGCAACGTTGCAACCCAGGCAAATACAGCAATAGACATCGACGGTGGTGCTATTGACGGAACAACTATTGGCGCAAACAGCGCCGCGGCAGGTAGCTTTACAACTATTAACGCAACAGGAAATATTACTGGTGCATTAGTTGGTAACGCTTCAACAGCCACAACATTAGCAACAGCAAGAAATATTGGCGGAGTATCATTTGATGGTTCCGGAGATATTAGCTTGCCAGGCGTTAACGCAACTGGTAACCAAGATACAACTGGTTCAGCGGCAACATTAACAACTGGAAGAACAATAGCGGCAACTGGCGACATTGCATGGACTTCAGCATCATTTGATGGTTCAGGTAACGTAACAGGCGCGGCGACTTTAGCAACAGTTAATACAGACGTAGGTTCAGTTGGTAGTACTACAACTATTCCAGTATTAACAATTAATGCTAAAGGTTTAGTAACAGCGGCTACAACGGCTACAATCGCAACATCATTTAACATTGCGGCTGATAGTGGAACTGCTAACGCATTAGACGGCGGTGAAACTTTCACTATCGCTGGTACAACTAATGAAGTAGAAACAACCGTAACTGCAAATCAAATCCAAGTTGGTCTAGTACAGAATCCAACAATTGGCGGTAACTTAACTGTTTCTGGAAACTTAACTGTTTCTGGTACAAGAACAGACGTTAACGTAACTAACATGGCTGTAGAAGATTCACTAGTTGCTTATGCTACTAGTAATTCATCTGACGCAGTTGATATTGGTTTCTTTGGTTCATATAACGATGGTTCAAATGACCTAGCAACTGGTTTATTCAGAGACGCAAACGATGGTAAATACCATTTGTTCGCAGACTCTCAAGAAACTATTTCAGGTAACGTAGTAGACAAAAGTGCAACAGGTTATACTGTAGCAAGTTTTGTTGCTAACACAGAAGGAACACATACTGGTGCAGTAGTTGGTAACGTAACAGGAGATGTTTCGGGATCAGCAGGTACAGTAACTAGTATTGCGGCTCACTTAATTGATTCAGATTCTATGGCAGGTGCTTCGGCAACTAACGTAGCTTCTGCAGAATCAACTAAAGCATACGTCGACGCTACAGTGGGTGCTATTAGTACTACACTAACAATTGGCGCAGACAGTGGTTCAGATGACGGTGTAGTTGTTGGTACAGACACTATTAACTTTAACGGTACAGCAAATGAAATTGAAACAACAGTTAGCGACAATGCTATTACTGTTGGATTAGTTAACGCACCAACAGTAAGTGGAACAATGACAGCAGGCGGTTTTGCAGGACCTTTAACAGGTAACGTAACTGGTACAGCTTCAGCATCAACACTTGCCGCTGGAGCAACAGCATTAGCAACAGCAAGAGCAATTGGTGGAGTATCATTTGATGGTACTGCTGATATTAACTTGCCAGGTGTTAACGCCGCAGGTAACCAAGCAACTTCTGGTCAAGCAGGAACAGTAGCAACTATTGCCGCTTTCGTACTTGATGAAGATGACTTAGCAACTAATAGTGCAACTTTAGTACCTTCACAGCAATCTGTTAAAGCATATACTGATGCGGCTATTGCCACAGCAGTTTCGGCTTCAGACTTGGACTTCCAAGGCGATAGCGGTGGTGCTTTAAGTATTGATTTAGATAGTGAAACATTAACTATTGCAGGCGGAACAGGAATTAGTTCAACTGGTGCAGGCAATACTATGACACTAGACCTAGATGCAACAGCAGTAACGGCAGGATCATATGGTAGTTCATCTGCTATACCTACTTTTACAGTAGATGCACAAGGTAGACTGACAGCGGCTGGAACAGCGGCTATTAGTACTTCTTGGACACTAACTGGTGATACAGGTTCTGAAGTTGTTAACGGTGGAGACACAGTTGACATCGCAGGCGGATCTAACATTACTACAGTAGCTAGTGCAACTGATACATTAACAGTTAATCTAGATTCTAACGTAACTGGTTTAACATCTTTGGGTGCAACGACAGTAACAGGTACAACAGTAACAGACGGCACATTCAGCGTAAACGCTGGTGCTATCACTGGTGCAACAACTGTAGCGGCTCAAGACTTGACATTGTCAGGTAACTTGACTGTTAACGGTACTACTACTTCTGTAAGTTCAACTAACACTACTATTAGTGATACATTGATTGAACTACAAAGTGGTTTAGCTGGTGCTAACAGCAGTGATATTGGTATTGTACTAGAACGTGGTAGTACTGGTGATAACGGCTTTATGGGTTGGGACGAGAGCGAAGACAAATTTGCTTTTGCAACAACTACAGCAACAGGTACAGCCACTGGCGACTTAACACTTGCAGATGCAGGTATTAAAGTTGGTGACGTACTAAGTTCAGGAACAGTTACTTTCGCAAGTTTAAGCGATGGTGTTGTTACTGTAACAGCATTTGTTGATGAAGATAACATGGCTAGCGATAGTGCTACTCTTGTTCCTACACAACAATCTGTTAAAGCATACGTTGATTCACAAGTTGCCGCAGTAGATGACACAGTCTTAAGAGCTTCCTTTACAGCTAACTCGGCAGACAGTTCATTCAACATTGGCACTATGCCTAGCACAGCTGGTAGAACTTATACTGGCTCAAAACTTACTATTAAAGTTGCTACTGGTTTTTCCGGTGACGGCGTTGATGGTATTGTTGTTAACGACGGAAGTAATGACTTAATGGCAGTGGCTCAGAATGATCCAACTGTTACTGGTCTTTATGTTGTTGATTTAGGTGCAGAAGTAATCACAGGCGGAGCAACTATTAGTTGTTCATTCAAGCAATCAGATGGAAGCACAGCAAGTGTTCCAACTGCTGGCGCGGTTACGGCAACTGTTGAATATCAGTTCTTTACATAAGAAGTAGATATATAAACAAATTAAAAGCACACTTAGGTGTGCTTTTTTTTGGCTAAAACGGTTGACATCTACAGTCAATGAGTGCATAATACATGTATGACTAAAGACAAAGACGGCGACGGTAACGAGCCAAAAGACAACGTAGTAAAGTTTCCTTCAAAACCAAAGAAGGCAGACAACGACACTCATTACGAAATAACTATTGAGAGTTTTAGTCCCGAAGAGTTGCACACCAGAATGTCAGAGATTGACGAATCGTATGAGGCATGTTTTCACTATGCCAAAGCAATTGAATATACCATGCATAATTTCACCACAGATTTAGATCTAGCCCGGTTACAGGCCCTAGAAATCAAGTTAAAAGAGCTATTTTTAGAGTTTGCCCCAGAAAAAGGTTGACATTGGTACCGGATTTTAGTATAATATATGCATAGGTTGAGAAAACAAACATACATTTCGTAGGAGTAATATATGGACACATTAACAGTAAGACCCAGTCAGACAAAGAACATTGTAAACAGAGCCTTTTTGGCAAAGAGACCAATATTCATGTGGGGAGCACCAGGAATTGGTAAATCTGAACTAATTGAAGGCATTGTAAAGGACATGCCTGGTAATAATTTAATGATTGATATGCGTCTAGCATTGATGGAGCCAACTGACCTTAGAGGTTATCCGTTCCGTAATGCAGAAACAAATCAAATGGAGTGGGCGCCACCGGCAGACCTTCCATCTATGGAACAGTCAGAAATGTACGACATGATTGTATTGTTCTTAGATGAGTTGAACTCAGCTCCTCCAAGTGTACAAGCGGCGGCATACCAGTTAGTCCTCAATGGTCGAATTGGTCAATATGAGATGCCAAGCAATGTAAGAATTGTAGCGGCTGGTAACAGAGAGACTGACAGAGGTGTTACTTATAGAATGCCTAGTCCGTTAGCAAACAGATTCCGTCATATTAACATGGACATTAACTTCGAAGATTGGAGTGTTTGGGCTGTTAATAACAAGATACACCAAGATGTTGTTGGGTACTTAACATATAGTAAAGCAGATTTATTTGACTTTGATCCTAAGACATCAAGTCAGTCATTTGCTACACCACGTAGTTGGTCTTTCGTAAGCGAAATACTAGAAACTGAAGGGTTTGAGTTTGCTCCTGACTTTGAGCAGAAGGCAGAAATTGCTGGAGCAGTTGGAGAAGGCATGGCTATTAAGTTTTGTGAACATAGAAAGGTTGCTTCAAAGCTACCTAACCCAGAAGATGTATTAACTGGTAAAGTTAAGACGCTTAAGGTAAAAGAGAAGTCAGCTCAGTACTCATTCGCAATTGGTTTATGCTACGAACTAGCCGCTCTTAATAAAGCGGACGACGAAGCGGCATTTGACAAAGGTGTTGATTACTTCTTTGACTTTATAATGGAGAACTTTGAACCAGAGTTAGTTATCTTTAGTGCTAAGAGTGTTCTTAGTGACCACGACATTGATATTAAGCCTAGAAAACTTCAAGGTAAAAAGGAGTTTAAGGAAAGGTACTGGAAGTACTTGTTCCCTCAGGCGGCATAGGACAAAAAAAACTGTTGCTGTATCCTACAACGGTACTTGGTTATACTCGTACCGTAAGTTACTCCTACAACCTAACAGCAAAAAGTTTTACCCTGCTCACAAGGCGGGGTTTTTTTTGATTAAAAGGTTGACTATAGGGTACATTGGTAGTATAATAGTTGTATATTAAGTAGAAATTGTAGGAGGTTTTTATGTCATTTAAAACAGATACATTAGAAGTGAAAGGACCAAAGATAACAGGCACACCAAGTGATACAGCTCACAAGGCTATTGCTAGTATTCCTGAGTCCAAACTCACAGATAAAGAAGTTGAAGATAGACTTATTTCAACTCGTATTAACATGTTACTGCAATGTCCGTTCTACGGAAACTTAGCATGTCGTTTAGAATTCAAAGACGCTAGTGAATGGTGTCCAACAGCCGCAACAGATGGCAAGTACTTCTACTATAACAAAGACTTTATATCAGCACTAACTATTCCAAACTTAGTGTTCCTTTGGGGACACGAAGTAGAGCATTGTGTTTACGATCACTTTGGTAGACGAGGCGATCGTAACCCTATGCTTTGGAACATTGCTAATGACTATGTAGAAA